>Ga0268359_10268_pt1 | contig 10301 bp, 10 predicted proteins | sample BioMet11_FD_194416 | JGI IMG/M metagenome (GOLD analysis project Ga0268359, IMG submission 194416) | Sewage microbial communities from Oakland, California, United States - Biofuel 11 (PacBio Assembly) | ecosystem: Engineered > Wastewater > Sewage > Unclassified | place: USA: California | collected...
CGGAATACATATTCCATTGATTGAAACCTTAGAAAATCGTTCTTTGCTTCGTTCTCGAGAAATGTTAGTAAAGGATCTGGTTCGTTTTAAACTGCGAATAAAGTCTTTTCTTTATTTTTATGGGATAGCCTATCCTCCTGAATTTGAAAAGTCATCTTGTCATTGGTCAAAACGTTTTCTTAAATGGCTAAAAGAAATATCTCTAAATACGCAAAATGGGAATGAAGCATTATCCCTATTGATAACGGAAGTAGAACAGCAGCGTCTTCTTTTATTAGAAGTGAATAAGAAAATTCATAGCTTGGCTATTTCTGATAAATATATTAAAGAGATGGAATTAATAAGAAGTGTCCCTGGAATAGGCTTGATTACAGGACTTACTTTCTGTTGGAAATAGAAAATATAGAGCGATTTCCAACACAGACAAGCTAGCCTGTTTTGTAGGAATAATACCAACTTGTCATTCGAGTGGAGAAACGAGTAATAATGGAGAAATGACCTTTAGAGGGCAAATTCATTTAAAGAAAGGTCTGATTGAAAGTGCTTGGGTTGCTTCAAGAATAGATCCAGCTCTGACACATAGTTTTATTAAGCTTTGCAAAAGAATGGAACCTAATAAGGCAATCATACGAATTGCGAGAAAATTGTTAAACAGAATATATTATACTCTAAAAAAGGAACATAATACGAATATGGAATGGTTAAATAATAATATCCATATAAAACCTATATAAAGAGTGACCGCTAGCCACCTCTTGCAGCTATGCCTGCTTTGGCAGATTGCGGCCTCTTTTCCTATTGAACTGAAAAGGATTATGTAGAAACTGAAAGGATCAGTTAGAACTACTTATAGAAGGTTGTTTTATATAGGAATTTACTAATCATTTTGAGGCTAGAGAAACATGTATGATAGGTTTTCTTAGCCATATAGCGATATCTGTAACATAAAAAGAGGGGAAAATCATACAGACTGTCCCCTTAAAATGATGTTACAGCGTAACGCAGGAAGTTTATTGCTGACAAGTTGCTCCTCAGCAGAGCTTGTTTCCTCTTCAACTGCCTGATTACAAAGCTAATAAAAAGTATAATAAATATTAATAATACTCTTATAATTTGGATTACAACATAGAAGAGGTGGCAGAGAAATAATACTTTTACGATTCTGAAAAATAAATTTTGAAAATTACGCAAATTGCAGAATTTTCAAAATTTTATTTCTGAAAAGCCAAAAAGGTCTTTTTTACTGCCACCTCTACCACCTGATTAATGTCTGTAGTATTCTAATATACTCATATACAAATTCTTATGTTTATAGAGCTAATAAGTCGTAGTTTTATTTAAATCGTAGAATAATAATAAATATTCAATACAATTAACTACATTTGTCAGACATATTATAATTGGGCGATAGGTAAACACATGAAATTAAATAGAGAGTCAAATGTAAAAGAGTTGAAACTCATTAAACTTATATCAGCTTTCCAATGGCTAAATATTACCAGATAAAAATAATAGTTTATGAAATATAGAGATGTAATAACAACCAGTTTTTTGATGATTTTACTTTTTGCATCATGTTCTAAATCATTAAACTCAGATTTCTCATGGTGATGATTCTATAATTATAAAAGTCAACACATCAATAAAACTAAGAGATGATGTACGCTTGGTTATTGAAGAATGCTTAAAAAATATCCTCAATATAATAACTTTGTTTTATCTCGCTGCCCACAAAAGCTAGTTGCAGTTGATGTTAACGAGATATTAAGCAATGATTTTCTTATTGGCCCTGCATATGCGCTATTAGATCATGACAAGGCTGCATTGTTGTATTTTGATTTTAAAGGAAAAAGAATATTTATAAGATGCGGATTAGAAGAATTATACACAGATCCTAATTATCAAGATTCGATTTATCAAAATCAACTAATAAAAGAGGGAAAGATAGCATTGTTGAGCCTGACAATACTGTTATAAAAAATAGTGCTGAACTTTATGTTTATCGGTCAATTTATTTTAAAGTAGGTAAAGATGGTTGTCTTTTTAAAAGCTATCGGCCAGATACTTTACTTTTGCCTCAGAGAGGTACTTCGACAGTAAAATTTAACTATTTTAAGAAGTAAAATATAAATTACTTATGAATATAATAGATGCTTTCTTTTATTTAACGTATCGGTTTTTAATGAAACTAGGAAGAAGCGAGGATAATGCAATAAATAAATTGGTTCTGAGCAAATTAAATTTAGAATTAATATTATTTTTCTGTTTTTTTTCTTTTATACAATGCCAGGCAGAAACAAATACAGATGAGAATAAATCTACCGTTGTATTAAATAATACTATTAAAGACAACAAACCGAAAACCACAAAATTAGAACATTGCTTGATTGGGAAATGGTTTATACCACACGCTGCTGATATAAACATTACGTTCAATAAAGACAGAACCTTTGTATTTAATGATTTCAATATAAAAACAGAGGAAATGGAAATTTTGAATGGAACCTTTGAATTAAATGGCAATAAATTGATATTAAAATACAGCAACAAACCACAACAAACATTTAAATTTGAAAAAGGGAAAGGAACAGATGATAATTTCTATATTACAAAAGATAAAAGTTATTATTTTGTAAAAAGTGATTAACAGAACAAATCCATCAATAAAATAATATTGCACTATGCTTCAATAGCAGCAAACTCAACAGACTCTTTGAGTTGTAGGTCATTCATATATTGCTATGTATAGTTCTTAATATGTAATAAAAAGGATTCTAATACAATAAACATGAAGGAAAAACATCTTATATTATTCATTTTTGCAGTGTTAGCATTAACAGATGTAGTCAAAAAGTAGAACTAAGAAGGAGCCTATTCAGCTTCCAAAGGAATAATTCAAGCCAATGGAAATGTTTTAAGAGAATCCTTGTTAATGGGTCCTAATGGAGGGCTTGGAGTTCAAAGCTTTGGCAAGAGAATAGATTAATTAGTGTTATATTACCAGGAGGAAAATAGGATGAAGCAAATAGTTGGAAATAGATATTTAAAGAGTTACAAATTTTCGTCATTGCAGGAAACTTCAGTATTATAAATAATCAAAAAACAAGTAATATTTTATCTATTGATGACACATTCGGGGACAACTACCTCTGTTATGTTTGCTACCATTCTTAACAAACGAGAAGGAATTTGTATTGTCATTTTGTAGTAATGAGAAAGAGGAAAATCTGATTTTTTTGTTCTGGGACGAATATAAATTGTTTGTATTAGACACTGGAAAAAATATTTATTTGATTAATGACACTTTAAACATTGCAGCATCTTTTGATATTTCAATTTGTTTGATTGGACTCTACTTGACAAATAAAAATAATCTATTAATATTAGAAGAAGCTTCTTTCAAATTAATAAATCCAAAAGGACAAATATTAATGAATGAATCACTTGATTTAATAGAGAATTTTAGTATTGAAAATGGGAAACTTTCCATACAGACAAGTGAGGAAAATAAAACCTTTGAATTAGCATAAATGAGCAAGCCTCGAAGAATTTATACAGAGGCAACTTTTTTAATTATTTAAAATGACATAGGTAATTATATTCAATTATGAGAACCATTTTTTCTATATTTGCAATCATACTTTAGCTAGGAGGATGTAGCCGTCATATAAACAGTAATTTTGTTGCAAAAAAAGATAGTATAATTTTAAGTAATACATTATCTTTAATAACAAAAGGATAGGAAATCAAAAAAGCATAATCAGTTATAGGTAATATTCGATTAAAATGCAAATAGTGAAAATTACAATAATCATAACAACTATTCTTATTGGGCTATTTGCGTGTAAAAGTCCAGCAAATGATAAGAAAATGAATTATGAGGTAAGCCTTCGGTTAAGTACGTATAATCACAAATAAGTCCCAATTTGCATCAAGTTTGTTCAACTTGGAAGAACTTGATGCAAGTTGGGACTATTTTATTCGAGTTGGTTTCAATTTGAAGAATCAGTCCTGTTTTTCCAGTTCCTTGGTAATAGCTCCTTGATATCCATCTTTGATTCTTTGTATACAGGTAATTTTCTTAAGATATCAGTCATCCATTCTCTTGGATCAACTCCGACAGCCTTACAGGAACTTATTAAGGAATAAATTATTGCTGCACGTACTGCTGAGTCGTCATTGCCACAGAAAAGATAGTTTTTCCTGCCGATGGCTAAAGGCCTTATTGCATTTTCGATAAGGTTGTTATCTATATTGATCCTTCCTTCATTGACATAACGGGCAAGACGTGGCAGGAGTGTATAATTATATTGTATAGCTTTTCCCATTCTGCTGCCTGGAAGTACTTTCAACCATGTATCGCCAAGCCATTTTTCAAACTCACAGATAATTGGATATGCTTCAGCCTTACGTTTGTCTTTCCTCTGATCTGCTGTTAGTTTCATATCATCGGCTACACTCTCGATATGATACAGCTTATTGATATATACAAGGCCTTGTGCAGCTTTCTGATTATCCTCATCAAGGGCTTCTACAAATTTACGCCGTGCATGAGCCCAGCATCCATAGAGAGTTATACCTTCAATCTTTTCGAAGTCATCATATACATTATAGCCATCAACTTGTACATTTCCATGATAACCAAGCAGAAGTCTGTGTGCTGTAGCCTTGCTTATTGAACCGAAGTCATAGCTGAAGCATACCGATCCGTGCAATGCGTCTCTCACGCACCACATATAGCCCTTTACCGTACGATGTTTTTCATTGTCTATAACAGGAATCGTACTCTCATCAACCTGGATATATTCACTTGAGAGTATCTCTGACTTTAAAATGTCATACAGTGGCTCTATCCTTTCGCATGTAGCACTGAACCAACCATTCATGGTAGAGTCATTGAAAACAATGCCACTTTCACGGTACTTTTGGATGACCCTGTAGAAAGGAAGGTGATACATGAACTTGTCAAGTATGATATCTGTAAGGACAGATGCGCCTGCAATGCACTTGTCAACAGGAGCTAACGGCATAGGAGCGATTTCAAAGGCTTTCCTTTCGGGACTTTTTATCTGTATATCAGATTTGAGTACATACTTATGGCGTATTATTCTTCTGATGTATACCATTGCTGGTATTCTTTCAAGAGAATCGCTTATTTCAGGAGTAAGTTCACTGTATTCATCTGCGTTTATTCCTTGCGGATATATATGCTCTTCCCTGACTGGCAGTTTGGATGTATCAAGAGGTTTTCTGGAAGGTTTCTCCTTTGTTCGACCTATAATCTTGTCTATGTTCTTCTGTTCTGCAGAGACTTCAGCTTCAAGCCTTGCCTTCTGATCGTCACTCATCTGCTCGGGAAACAAATTCAGTTGAAGCTCATCAGGATTAAGCGGAAGGTGTTTTTCGCTCATACTGCCAAAAACTTTCTTACGGAGCCACGCAAGCTGGCTTTCAAGGCTGCTTACCAAGTTCTTCAGACGTTCATTTTCTTGCTGTAGGGCTATTACTTCCGCTTCTGTCATTATCGTGTTCTATTATGGAACAAATATAATGATAATCAGCTAATTAAACAAGTGTTTGTAAATATAATTACTACTATAACTGCATGTTTCTCAGATGCATGAGACGATTCTGACGACTATCTGCCTTTTCCATAATTCCTTCAACCAAGAGCACGAGATCACGCCATTGCATGACATATGATGAAGAGGTTGCAGAAGACAGGTCAGGAAGTGCAAAGGTTCCTCTTTCAAGCATCTTACTGTATATTACCATACCTCCCGGTTCCCAATGAAGGAGTTTGATGCGGTTACGATGCTTGTTTATAAAAATGAAAACATCACCATTATGGGGATTTGCACCCATGATATTGGTCACAAGTCCGCTTAATGTATGGAAACTCTTTCTCATGTCCGTCGGTTCGCTGAACAACAGATAACGGTTACTGTCACCGAGGCTAAACATGATTTGTGGCTGATAAGATGATACTTTCGAGTTGAGAGTTGTTAAGCTCGCCATGTATTCTCATGATGGTGCCGTTTGCAGATTGTAATTCAATATTTATATTACTACATACTTTTTTCATCTTGGGCTCTTTTCACATGAGAACATTTTCTGGTAAGATCAGGACAAGGTATGAAATTACCTTTATTCCCTATTTCTAATAACTCATTATTATTGTTTTTTGCATACTTGCTTTTTGCCTCATAAAAACGCCATGGTGTTATTCCTAATTCTCTCAAACGGTCCTTAAAGCTTACATTATTATCTTTGCAATAAAGGACTATGGAAGCTATTTCTTCTTTTGTCATCATAATGCTTTGTTTTTAGGCAAAAATAAAAAGAAAGAAATTTGGATAAAAGATGCATTTCACCGAAGGCTTACAGTGATTCTGCAGGTTATAAAATACTATTCCGGCTCTTCGGAAAGATGCGGCGAGAGGTTGCTCAAACTCCCGAGTGACTTTTTTTATCTCTGGTGGGAGATCGATGTAATGTTGTACAAAACAATTATATCTTCTGTACAAAAGAATTAATTGTTTTGTACAGAAGAATGCATTCTTTTGTACAAGAATACACAAACATCCGGAATAGTTTTTGGAAAGACAAACCGGAGTTTTGCCATACTCCGACGTGGTATATCTTAAAACAACATGTAAACTTGCGCCTAACGTTCGACAATATTTTTAGAAATAAAATTCGCCTATTAAATATTATTTATATTTGTATTTCTAACAAAATATAGCATCTACCTAGGTAAATAGGATACTTAAATTGTATATAGAAATGTATTAATCCTGAAACCTTTTAAAAAATTATATGAAGAAATTAGTTTTAGCAGGAATGATAGGCTTGTTTACTTGTCTTCCAAGTCAACTACTAAAAGCACAACCGGCTACGTGTGGTGCGGTGCCCAGTCAGCGTCAGTTAAAATGGCAGGAAATGGAGATGTATGCTTTTATCCATTTCAGTATGAACACGTTTACGGATATGGAATGGGGATATGGCGACAAAGATCCTAAGCTGTTCAATCCTACTCAGCTGGATTGCCGTCAATGGGCTCGCATTTGCAAGGAAGCTGGATTCAAGGGGATTATTCTCACAACTAAACACCACGATGGGTTTTGCTTGTGGCCTTCCAAATACACCAACTATTCGGTAAAAGCTTCTCCATGGAAGGATGGCAAAGGCGATGTTATTGCGGAGCTTCGCAAGGCGTGTGATGAATATGGGCTGAAGCTTGGTCTTTACCTTTCTCCGTGGGATCGTAATAGTGCTGTGTATGGTACTCCCGATTATATTACTTATTTCCGCAATCAGCTAAAGGAGATTCTGACTAATTACGGAAATATCTTCGAAATGTGGTTTGACGGCGCCAATGGTGGAACGGGTTATTACGGCGGAGCCAACGAGCAACGAACCATAGATCGCAAGACTTATTATGACTGGCCAAATACGTATAAGCTGGTTTATTCTCTTCAGCCAAATATTATGTTGTTCAGTGATGCCGGACCCGATTGCCGCTGGTGCGGAACGGAGGAAGGCTGGGTAGGAGAAACAAACTGGAGCACACTGAGGCGTGATGAAGTGTGGCCGGGATGGCCGCTGTATGAGCAACTTCGCAACGGACACGAAGATGGTAATTACTGGGTTCCGGCGGAGGTGAACACGTCCATTCGTCCGGGATGGTTCTATCACGCTTCGGAAGATTCAAAGGTAAAAACTCCTCAGCAACTGGTTGAGCTGTATTATAACTCCATAGGACGCAACGGTAATATGATTCTGAATCTGCCGGTCGATCGTCGCGGTCTTGTGAATGAGATAGATGAGAAGTCTTTGCTTGAATTTGCACGAATTATAAGAAAAGAGCTTGCCAACGATCTTGCGAAATGGAAAATGGTTACAGCTTCTAATGTTCGTGAAAAGTCTAAAAGCTATGCTGCACGCAATGCTGTTGACGGAGATAACAAGACTTACTGGGCAACTGATGACGGGGTAACTAATGCCACGTTGATTATCGACTTTAAGAAGAACACTACTTTCAATCGGGTTTTGTTGCGTGAGTACATTGCACTCGGTCAACGTGTTAAGGCATTCACCGTTGATGCTTATCAGAATGGCAGCTGGAAAGAGGTGGCCAAAGCAACGACCATTGGTAACAAACGCATTTTGCGTATTCCGTCGACCACGGCTTCTAAAATTCGTATTCACATCACAGAGTCCAAAGCTTGCCCTTTAATTTCTACATTGTCTGTTTACAATGCTCCGGTGGAACCACAAACTAACAATAGCGAAAAGAGTAAACTGAATGTTACTAAGAACTGGAAGATTCTGAATGGTGATGCAACTGCTTCTGCTGCTATTGATGGTAATCCTGCTACCGTGTATATTCAGCAAGGTAATCTGCCTCACGAATTGATCATCGATTTACAGAAAGATGCTCAGATTTCAGAGTTTACATACACTCCTGATAAGAAGGTGGGAGCTAAAGGGGTTATCTTCAATTACAGATTTGCTGTTTCTTCCGATGGGAAGAATTGGGAAACGGTATCTGAAGGTGAGTTCTCGAATATAAAAAACAATCCAATTCCTCAGACAAAGTACTTCCAGAAGAAAAAGGTTCGTTTCGTGAAGCTTACGGCATTAAGCAATACGGATGGTACACAAGAGGCGGGATATGCGGAAATAGAAGTGAAGTAATTGCTTTAATACCAAAAAACACAGAAACTTATAAAAGTTATGCTAAATAAAAAAATAAGAGTTTGCCTGCTGGTTGCGTTAATTATGATTGGCATCCCAACAATAGCAAAAAACACAGTGTCTATCGTTCCAAAACCCCTTTCTATGGAAGAAAGTTCCGGTGTATTCAACCTTAAAAGTGGACAAACCATAACTACTACTGCCGCCAGTCTGCGCCCTGCAGCCGAATATTTGCAACAATTAATTGGTGCAGCAGCTGGGACTTCATTGAAAGTGAGCAATAGCAAAAATAGTGTGATACAGATTTCTCTGGATAGCTCTCTGCCTAAAGCCGGTGCTTACCGATTGAAGGTGAATGCCAAGAGTATTAAGATTGAAGGAAAAGATTATCAGGGAGTAATTGCCGGTATTGCCACACTGCGACAATTATTGCAGGGGACGTACCATTCCTGTAGTGAAGGTAGAGGACTCTCCTGCTCTTCCATGGAGAGGTTTTATGCTCGACTCTTCCCGCCACTTCTGGAGCAAAGCTGAAGTTAAAAGGGTACTTGACCTGATGGCTCTTTATAAACTGAACAAGTTTCACTGGCATCTCACCGATGATCAGGGATGGCGCATTGAAATAAAAGAAATATCCTTTGCTTACTGAAAAAGGTGCGTGGAGACATTTCAATAATCAAGACCGCGATTGCCAGAAATTTGAGAAAAAATATGAGAACCCGGACTTCCACTTGCCGGAAGCAAAAATGCAGATTCAGGGAACAGATACTCTTTACGGTGGGTTCTATACTCAGAATGATATTCGTGAAGTGGTAGCTTACGCGGCACAACGCGGTATCGACATTATTCCCGAAATAGATATGCCGGGACATTTTATGGCAGCTATCAGTAATTATCCGGATGTGGCCTGCTCAGGTATGGTTGGATGGGGAACTACTTTCTCCTCTCCTATCTGTCCGGGAAAAGATTCTTCTCTGGAGTTTTGCAAGAATGTGTATCGTGAAGTGATGCAGTTATTCCCTTATCAATACATTCACCTGGGTGCCGACGAAGTAGAGAAAACCAATTGGAAGAAGTGTCCCGACTGCCCAGCGCAGAATGAAGGAACAAGGGCTAAATACTCCTGAGCAATTGCAGGCGTGGTTCGTTCACAACATGGAAAAGTTCTTTAATGAGAATGGTCGCCGCATGATAGGTTGGGATGAAATTCTGGAAGGTGGTCTGTCTAAAACAGCAACCATTACCTGGTGGCGTACCTGGGCTCCGAATGCTGTTCCACAGGCTACAGCACAGGGTAATCAGGCTATTTTGTGTCCTAACGGTACATTCTATCTGGATAATTGGGAAGACAAGAATTCAATGTCAACTCTTTATAACTACAATCCATTGTTCGAAGGATTGTCTGAAACTCAGAAGCAGAATATCATCGGGGCACAATGTAACTTATGGACGGAATCGGTGCCAACTATTAAGAGAGTGGAATATTTGTTGTTCCCTCGACTGGTGGCTTTCAGTGAGATGGTTTGGCTACCTGCTGAGAAAAAGAACGAAAAGGATTTCCTAAACCGACTACCTGCACAGTTGAAATTACTGGAAGCTGA
>Ga0268359_11657_pt1 | contig 10298 bp, 9 predicted proteins | sample BioMet11_FD_194416 | JGI IMG/M metagenome (GOLD analysis project Ga0268359, IMG submission 194416) | Sewage microbial communities from Oakland, California, United States - Biofuel 11 (PacBio Assembly) | ecosystem: Engineered > Wastewater > Sewage > Unclassified | place: USA: California | collected...
CCATCTCTTAAAATCTGGACGGCTTCCTCCCGACTTAGGGCTCTGTCCTTACGTCTTATTGTGGTATTTGGCATTGCTGCACCTCACTTAATTGTATTTTATTTTTTATGCTACACACCGGTCTTGATATAACCCTTATCGCTTGCCTCCATGGCTAGGCTCATCAGGTTTCGATAGCCTGTTTTGGTCAGCATATTATTGATGTGGTAGTTGATGGTACTGGTGGTAATACTTAGCGCTTCGGCCATTTCCTTGCGAGAATGATTAGTGCAGAAAAGCCGCAGTATTTCCAGCTCGCGCGGTGTTAAAGGACATTCACCATCGCCAAAGCCTTGGTGGGTATTTGTTTCCGGAAAAGTCCCTTTCCCGGCCATGGTGGCATAGATACATTTTATAAATTCTTCCATGGAACTATTTTTATAAATAAAACTGTCTACGCCGGCCTCCTTGGCACGTCTTATAAAGCTCATTTCAGGAAAGCCGGTCATAAGCATTACTTTTATATAGGGATATTTTTTCTTAATACGGTCTGCAGCATAGATACCGCTGACTTTTCCTTCTGTGCAGATATCCATCAGCACCAAGTCAGGACGTAAGCGGGTGCAGGCAACATCTGCCACATCGGCTACAGTGAGACTGCCTACAATTTCAATTTGCTTTTCCTTGCTTAAAGCATTGGTCAAGGCATCTAAAAGTATTTTTTGGTCATCCACAATTAAAAGTCTAACCATTTTGTGTGCAGCTTTGCCGGTAGCTGCTACCTCCTTTACAAGTTTTCCGGTATTAGTAGCTTAAGTTTTGTTAATTGCTGTTACAGGTAAAGGTACTTCTAGCAACAAGGTGAATCTGGGTCTGGTGTTAATGGTCAGGGTACCGCCCAATCTTTCTATTCTGTGTTTAATACCGGTTAGTCCGGTACCAAAATGAATATCGTCGGCCAGGGCAATGCCGTTATCGGTAGTTTGCAGATACTGCTTACCGTTGCGCCGCGTCATGACTATTTGAATCAAATTGGCATGGCTATGACGCACGGAATTGGTAGCTGCTTCCCTGATAATGCTGACAAAGGCCAGAGCTATTTCTTTTTCCCTGGGCAATTCACCTGCTACAGTAATTGTAACACCAATGGTGGCATAAGTGTCTATAATGTTGTCCAACGTCACATGAACATCTTCTCTTACATCATTACGGATATCCTGCATTAGATTTTGCAGGAGGGGAATCATATCATCATAATTGTTCACATCGTGACTATTTAAAAGCTGCTGTAGAATAGTGATACGCTGACCCAGTAAATCGTGAATCTGGCTGGTGACTTCGGAAAGGGTTTGCTGACGTTTAAAAGCCTCTAAATTGTCCAAGGCTATCCGCATCCTTTTACTATCAGCCCGTAAAAGCGTTAACTGTTCTTCCAGCTGGAGGGCGCTGTAGTCTTCTTCGGTGACATTTGTGATAGTCAGTTGTTTGCAGGGCCCAATTTCCGTATGGATATTTTGACGGGCCGCCAGATAGCTGGGGCCATTTCGCACTCTAAAGAGAATTTTGTCGCCAATGCCCAGCTTTTGCAGATATGAACTTCCCTTAAGCTTTTGCAGCTGCTGCCACATGATATCGGCATTGCGATAGCGTTGGCCGGCGTAGCGTTGCATCAGCTTTAGCATCATGGTGTTTGTGAGAATTATATTGCCTGTACTATCAGCAAACATTATGCCGGTGGGCAAGGTATTTATTGCTTCATTAATGCTATCGCTGCTTAGTTCATGACGCAGTTTTTCTTTGGCTTTGGGAATACCATAAATACTTCTGGCGGCTAAAAGCAGGCTTGCTGCCAAAAGATTCCAAGGCGCAATGACATCACAGGCAGGGATGGCTAGTAAACCGGCTGCCAGAATTGCTTCAGCGCCTACATTTCTGTTGAGCCAACTTAAAGCCTGTACTACTGTAATAGCACAGACAACATAGCGTAGTTCAGCATATTTGGTAGCAGCGGGTATCTCAAAGGCGACTTGTACATTAGCTGCGCTAAAGGTCATACACAAAGACAAAAGCAAAAGCAAAATGGAAAGCTCCAGGAATTTATGTCGATAGGGGTCATGGTGCCGTACCGGGAGAGCTATCTGATAGAAACAGCATTGGAGAAATAAAGCCAGCGAGGCAAGCAATATTAGGGCTATTTGCCATAAATCGCTGAGTTTGTATAAAGCTAGCATGTTTATTCCTCCTTTGTTTATGATATATTACGTTTTTGGTTTCTAAGCTCTGGCCGGTCTAAATACTTACGGTAAGAGAAATGGCATCATCAAGATCCTTCACTTCGAGGCGGGCTCCGATTTTATTCAGGGCGCTTAGGCTACCTTGAGCAAGCTCCTGCATTGCTGCCAACAATATTTCTCTGTTACCATCCAGAAAGCAGCTTAGTAGTATAGCCTTGTCCGCATTTTCTGTTAGCTGTACCAGTAGACTGTCAGCCTGCTTGCTTAAGGCCGTTTCCAGTATTTCCTCAAAAGCATCATACAAGAACATAGCACGCTGATTGCCACAGGAGGTAGACGTTAAAGTGGATTTAAGCACGGTGACAAGTCCTGCCTGATTGGCATAGCGGCAAGACTCAGCCAAGGCTGAGGTAAGGTAGTCGGTATTGACCATATTACCGGCTTTACCATTTAAAAGCATGACGCATTTTTTCTTTAAAAAGCAGGCTAAAATATTCAAATGGTGCACAGAGGCTTTTTTCAATTCCGGAGCAACCGCTGTATCCTGTAAAGCGTGCAGATCGCTAATAATATCCTTGTTTTTTTCTGCTAAGACATTTTCCAGCTCATCATAAAGCTGGTTACGCATGCGTAGCTCCAGATAAGAGCCACGAATCTGGCTTTCTTTGGCTAGCAGGGCTTGGGAACGCTGCAAGGCTTCTGTGGTCAACTGCAATCTACGCTTTAATTCATTGAGTTCTTTTACATCCTCATACCAGATAACTTGTCCGGCTGTAATGTTCTGCCTATGAATCACAATATCGTTCCCCAGGGCAGGGGCAGCCATACCGGAAGCATATACGATGTTTCCTTGGTTATCTGCAATCTGCATTCTTAGGGAGGCTGCTTTAAAAATAGTAATGTAATTTTTATTAACTGTAAAAAGTCCGGTCATAGCACCCAATAGTACAAAAGCATCCATGGCGAGACAAGTAAAAAAGACTCTTTCTGTGTTGTAAAATAAAGGCCAAATGCTTGAAGCATAGGTGTAGAAGAAATACAGCGAAAGGATAATGACCGGCAAAAGAATCTTGAACCAGGGAAAGGTGCTGCGCAGAGCCTTGTAGATCAGCATACAGGTGGCCACGGCCATCATGACCAGATAGAAAAGATTAATAACATACAGTAGCCAAGAGGAAGAATAAAGCGAATTGCTGTCTACAAAGTCGGGTTGAAATTGCCAGATCATTTGGTGCATATCATTAGTAAAAATAAAAAGCTGGAGGAGAAGGGACAGAGCAGCAAGTCCATACCACCACTGAGGCGGCTTAGCATCCTCCGCGGGTCTGTCCGTAAACCAGGCCAGCCAAAGAAGGAATAAACCTAGCAGGTCGTCACAGAGATAATAAGCGTACCAGCACCAACGTGTTAAATAATCGTGGGCAGGCGAAAAGCCCAGTTTCATGATACGGAGCGCTATAAAAAATACAATTGTCAGGCCTAGGCCGATAAGTCCGCGGCGTACGCCTTGTTGCAGCACATTGGGAATGAGGGCAGCAAAAATCAGTACAGTTAAAGCCAATAAAAGATAATAGGACAAGTAATGCTCAAAGCCGTCAGCTGTTGAAAAAATACGCATACCCAAGACCTGACGCCTTAATTGGGGGCCTAAATTGTCTGCAATATTGTTAAAATCTTCCGGATCGGTGATATTAGAAGCTATATGATAGGCAGTATCACCAGGATACAAGGAACTAACCTTGTAAGGAATAAGGGCCTGTAAGGCAGGAGTAGGTCTAAAGCCACGGTCTATCAGGTTCTCAGCCAGTTTCTTGTTGGAAAAATATAAGGGCCTTTTGGTAAGGAGTCCCTTCGCGAAGGTTAAAGTACCTTCTTTGGGAATAACGATTTTGTATTTTTCACCGGTTTTGTTTAGCTGTACTATTTCGTAGTCAAACATAATGCGAATAGGTGCATCCGCCTTCTGATGTTTTTTATTTAAGAAAACGACGTTGCCATATTGGCTGTCCAGCGTCAGACGTCCTTCCTGTTGTAATTTTTGTAGGTAATTTATGGCGGCCTGAGTTTCCCATTTACCAGACAGTCCATAGGTTAAGCCCATTAACAGGTACGCAAAAGAAGGTTGCCTAATGGTAAGAGCAACTTTGTTTTTGCTGTTGAGGACATCTTCCCAACCTGTAATATTGCCAATGCCCTCTTTAACTGCCAGCGCAACAGTGGCTTGATACTGAGGATACCAGAAGTAATCATCGTTTTGCTTAAGTACTAAAGCTTGAGGTGCAAAGGCTTCTATGCCAAAGGCATCATTAGCCAGGGAACTTAAAAAATAATCTTCCCGGCCCACGAGGGTTAAGGGTGAGGCGGTGGTTTCCGTAATGGCCTTGGCATAGTTGTCGCCTAAAATGGCATCGTAATAAACTACTGGTGCTGGGGCGCCCAAGGTGTAAGTGGGCAGAAAAAAATTAACCAGAGTAAGTAGCAAAATGAGAAAATATTTTTTCATAATGCACCTCGCTTCCGGTTAATGATTAATAATATTATAACATAGTTTAAAATATACTACTTATGACGTTCGCAGTTTATTGCCACGGGCTCCGGTGCCATGCGGCCGGCTTTACGGAATAAACTTATTTTTGGCCGGTCCTCGGCAATGTCGCCCTTAGGCAAATAAACCTGCTCACTATGAAAATTGCCTTGTTGTAAGACTTGCAGTGTTTTAAACACCATTTTATTTCCAGAAATATAGTTTAGCTAAGCCGTGTTTTTGGACAGATTGCTTAAAGGGCAATACTTGATGTAAAAAGGGGGCTTTTACTTTGCGTACGGGTACAGGTGACATACGGATAGTACTTTCTGCTGACATGTGCTTATGAGTTTTAGGTGTAATGGTATGGTAAATTTCCTTGTCCGTGTGGTTCAGTAGTGTACCTGCAACGTCTCCAAGCAAAGAGGAACTGGCAGTGGGCTCTGTAGCAAGACTGCCGCTGCTTTGCCGGTCTGGCCATTGACCGCAAGACGTACCTGTTTATCCCTGGCACCGTCTTGGGCGCGTTTATCTACATAATATATTGGCAGGAGGAGAGAACCGGATTTATGTTTTCTAAAATCTCTGGCACAGCTAACTACTGCTGTTGTTGTTAAATCAAAAGCTGCCTGTAAATCCAGGGGAATGCGTTCTGCCAATAGATAATCAATAATATCTACCCGGGAACAATTGTTGGCTATAGCCGCAACGCGGAATACACCCTCTGCAAAGGCAGGATCAAAGGGTGTTACTTCGCCAAAATCCCAGGGGTCCAAATAGTCTAGAAGCCGTACATCGTAAAGTGTGGTGTCCGGACAAGCCCAGTCTACTATTTCCTGATAGGTGGTAAAGTCACCGCGGTCACTTTTTGCATTGACCTTTAAGCTGAGGTCAGAGAGGGAAAAGGGAATATAGACAGCTGTCATAGTTTGAGCAATGCGCTGGTCAATGTCCTGACCGGCCAAAAGCTTCAGGATAGGTATGCACCAGCTCTCTGGCTGCACTTTGCTGCCTCTTCGCTGCTAATGCCAAAGGTAATGGCGCGAGGGGGGACGCTTTCGGCTCCTACGCCCATAACATATTCCTTTTTATAAGTACCTGGTTTTAGGGCTTGGCCTACGCCAATTTTATTGCCGCAGGCTTTACAGGTAAAAATATTTTGGGTAGAAACACCGGTCACAGTAGCTCCACAGGAGGGACAGGTAAATTCCAGGGTAAAGGAACCGGCAAAAGCACTGGTGGTAGTAGTATCCCATAACGTCAACTTATCGTCCACGCTGCGGAGCCGATATTCCTTGCTGAGTAGCTGCGTAAAATTATCGGGCAGGGGCTGGGTGATTTCTACATGACCAAGTTTTAAAAGGCCATCTATTACCTGTACGGGCTTATGCCTAAAGGTTATGGGCAGCTCCCGGTAGTAATTTTCGTCAGTCCAAGGAACGGAGGAGCCACAATAAGGGCAGAGATAACTGGCAGTTTTCTGGTCAACATACATAGCGCCGCCGCAATAACACATTTAATAGACAAACCTTCCAAAAGCTCCATATATACCCCTCCTTAGCATTGACCTAGGAAAAATACTTCCTCAAGATTAATTATAGCTTGCCAAAAATAAACAGGTACTGAGGTAAGCCTCAGTTAAAAACGAGGTCCAGGATTATCCCGAACCTCGTTGCGTTGTAATTATTTTAAAAGCCTACTGTAAGAGTGGCGCCTAAAACCTTTTGGTGGAAATCTGCCAGATACTGTTGGTCACGGTAATTGCATAGGTCATAGCCTTCTACCGTTAAAAGACCACCCTTAAGACCACATATTCTAAACAAACACCGACACCTTCAAAGCCCATGTGGCGGAAGTAGCCGGGCCAAGCATTCATGGTGTGAGTAATAACGGCGGAGGCAGGTTCGCGGTAGTAACGGAGCTGTACTCTGTAGGAACCGGGCTTTTTATAATCATAGTTCTTATAGCGCAAGGCACAGACAAAACCACGATCGTAACCAACCTCTACATTTTTGTCGCTGCCGGAAGCTTGGAGAAATTCGATACCTGTAGAAATATCAGAGGTGAATCTGTAGTTAAGGCTTTCAGAAAAGACTTCCTGCTTATTCCAGGCGGAGTTATCATAGGCTTGATTGCGGAAATTAAAATAGCTGGCCGAAGCGTACCATTTTTTCCATTCCTTGTACGCATCAATAATGACGCCCTCCCGGCGATTAGCTTCGGAACCAAGCCGTCCCCAGAAAACAGAAACACGGCTTTCACCAGGGCCAAAACCCACTCTGATACCATCTACTGTGGTATCCAAAGTGTTGCCGTCTTCTACCTTGTAGCCAAAGCGACCTACTCTATATTTGGCATGAGGATAGGTACCTTCGGCAAAAGCACGGAAAATATGGATTGTACTTGTTTGAGATTGGTCATTTAAAACTCTGTTATCTTCTACACCGGTAATAATTTTCCAATTTTCGTCAAAAATGTAATTGGCATAAAGACGTGTTCGCAGGGCCTGCATAATCATCAGTTCTTTGAAAGGAACCATGGCATATTTTCCACCTGCTGTACGAGCCAGGCGGGAGCCTTCAAAATGCCCCTGGCCATAGAGATAACGGAGATTACCCTCCATAGCAAGGCCGTGGTGGACCTTTGTAGCTGTTGCCTGGGGCTGGGAAGCAGTATTTACCTCTTCGAAAAGCAAGTCATCTACTTTTTCGGTAGGCCCAGGTCCCGGAGTACTACCTTTGTGTCCGGTAGCCATTGGACCGGCAGGAGCAGCAAAACAAGCAGTACCTACCAGCGTGCTGGTCAGTACTGCTGTAAATGCGATTAAGAACTGTTCCCCAAACAGTTTTCTTAGCATAGGCTTACCCCACAAATCCTACTTTAACGCGTAATATCTTCCCCCTTATTATACTATAATTCGTTTTTTTATAGAAGAGTTATCTGCAATAGGACTTAATCCAGTTGTACGAGAAATAAATTCCAGGTCCAAATATACTGTTCTACCATACGGACACTAGCACCTTCACCTAGCCTGACCTCTTTCTTGTCGGTAAGCTTGCAGGCTGCCACAATGAGGGTGTTATGTTCCCAGACAGCAGCGTCCTCGGGCTGCCAACCGTCACCAAGTATTTGCCCGGCAGCGGCTTGCCCCAAATAGTGACCATCTGTGTCCCAGAGGTACAAATTGGCCACAGTATTTTTGCTAGGTGCTTTCCAGGACAGGATATATTTATCAGTAACAGCTAGGTTATGGAGCAGAGGGGGACGATTGCTGTCATAGGTTATTTCCTTGGGAGCAGTTTCCGCAAGCCTTTCCAAAGTAAGTTCGGGGCTGACAATACCTATACCTACATTGGCAGGATTTTGCTTTTTCAAATGCCCTAGAATATAGAGCCTGTTATTACCGCCTCGTCCTAAAGCGCCGGCTCTTAGCATGCCGAAATCAGGTATAACTGTCGCAGGATTGATATTTTTTGCGTAAGTAAAAAGTCCATTCACTAAAGTGCCTTTGGCAGCGAGAGACTTATTAACCGCATAGGCTGTCTTGCCATCTTCGGCAATAAGGAGCCTGGCCTGGCCATAGGTTATATCCAGGGGACCAACGCCTACTTTTTTAAAGCTTCTGAAACCTTTACGGGTTTGAAAATATAAGTAACCATCTGCGTCTGCAGCAGGATGGGTATAGGCATCTTCCTGCAGACTGGCAGGACTGAGCATACCATCATGCAAAGCAGCTTTGGCCGGGGTAAGGGTACCCTTTTTTGCCTCCAAATTAAAAGCTCGCAAAAGAATGGGCTGATTTTTAGCACACGCCTTGTATTCAGAAAGCACCAGCTTATCTTGCCAGCGGGTCATGCCACAAATACTCTCAGGGCTATAATCTGTAAAACTATAGCCGGCTAAGGGCTTTCCTTTAATTGTTACAGGGCCGGCCTGGGCTGTGAGAAAAGTTTCTGCTTCTGCTTTGGGTGCTGTTGCCAAGGGTGCGTCTGTTTTCTTTTGTGCCTGACTGCAGCCGGCTGTGAGCAGAAAGATAAATAAGGTACAGATTATAGTAGCTTTATAACGACGATTCATCATGTGCCTCCCCAGAGACTGCAGCCGCAAACAAGGAGGAAGCAATACATCCCGGTTGCGGCTGCAGTTCAATCATATATTATTTTTGAATATCATTATCATCAAAGGGATCACCACATTGCGGACAGAATTTGGGTGGATGATGGGGATCAGGGGGCATCCAGCCGCATTTATCACATTTGTATAAAGGCTCTCCGGCCGGCTTGGGGGTACCACATTGCTGACAGAACTTGCCTTGGTTTACGGCACCGCATTTGCTGCAGGTCCAGCCTTGGACAGGCTCTGGTTTGGGTTTGCCGCAGGACATACAGAATTTGCCTGTATTATTCTTTTGTCCGCAAGCACAATCCCAGCCGGCACCGGCGGCTGCTCCTCCGGCCATTGCGGCAGGTCCGCCCTGAGGTGCGCCTTGCATATTAGGACCGGGGCCGCCACCGTAGGGGTTGCCACCTTGCATATTAGGACCGGGGCCGCCGCCGTAGGGGTTGCCACCCTGCATGTTAGGACCGGGACCACCACCGTAGGGATTGCCGCCACCTTGAGCCTGACCCATGCTATAAAGCTGCTGGGCATTCATGCCACCGGCTTGCTGAGCCATGTTCATACCCATAAAGCCAAAGGCTGCGCCCATACCACCGGAATTGCTGGCTGCCATCTTCATAGCATCAGCCCTGAGCTGCTGTAAGGTTGGCTGCTGCCATGGTAGGATCTCTAAAGGCTGCACTACGTTGCAGATCCTTAATCATCTTTTCGTCTTCTTCGCCTAGCTTTCACGCTGCTTACACCAAAGGAGATAATTTGGAGGCCGCGTAAATCTCTCCATTTAGCACTTAAAACCTGATTAAGAGCATCGGCTATTTCTATAGTGTGTCCGGGGAGAGCACTATAACGAATACCCAGATCAGAAATCTTGGCGAAAGCTGCCTGAAGTGAGGTGAGCAGTTCAGTTTCATGCTGGCCGTCAATTTGATCTCTACGATAGTCTTCCTCTACGTTACCGCAAACATTGGTGTAGAAGAGAATAGGATTAACCACCTTGTAGCTGTATTCACCGAAGCATTTAATGGCAATATCTACATCCAGACCTATATTTCTATCTACAACTCTATAAGGAACAGCACTGGGAGTACCATATTTGTTGCCCATGATTTCCTTGGTGTTGAAGAAGTAAATTCTTTGGTCCTTTCCGGTAATCGCCGCCCATAGTAAAACGCTTGCCAATCTTTTTGAAAACATCTATTACATTTTGGCCCAGAATCGCCGTACAACACCGTCGGCTCTGTAGATTTATCGTAGGTAAATTCACCGGGCTCGGCACATAACCTCCACTACCTTGCCTTGCTCCACGATAATCATGCATTGACCATCATTAACGGCAATGATGGAACCATTACTGATAATATTTCTTCACCGCTGGTGTTGGAGCTGCGTCCTTTATCGCTGATACGCTTCATGCCTTTGGCTACCAAAACATCAGCACCTAA
>Ga0268359_12251_pt1 | contig 10225 bp, 5 predicted proteins | sample BioMet11_FD_194416 | JGI IMG/M metagenome (GOLD analysis project Ga0268359, IMG submission 194416) | Sewage microbial communities from Oakland, California, United States - Biofuel 11 (PacBio Assembly) | ecosystem: Engineered > Wastewater > Sewage > Unclassified | place: USA: California | collected...
GCGATGTTACAGTCAGAACATTCGTAAAGCATTGAATGGAGATAAACCAATCTTCGGTATCTGCATGGGTAACCAATTGCTTTCAAAAGCTGGTGGAGCAAATATTTATAAATTGAAGTATGGTCACCGTAGTCATAACCAACCAGTACGCATGGTAGGTACAAACAGATGTTTTATTACCAGTCAGAATCACGGATATGCAGTAGATAATGCTACATTGACAAGTGATTGGGAACCATTCTTCATTAATATGAATGATAATACCAATGAAGGTATAAAACATAAAACGAAACCATTCTTCTCAGTGCAATTCCATCCTGAAGCAGCGAGTGGTCCAACGGACACAGAATTCTTGTTCGATAAATTTGTAGAGATGCTCTAATATTAAAAAGAATAATCAATGAAAGATAAAATAGAGAAAGTATTAATACTTGGTTCCGGTGCTTTGAAAATTGGAGAAGCCGGAGAATTTGACTATTCCGGTTCGCAGGCTTTGAAAGCTTTGCGTGAAGAAGGTATTCAAACGGTGTTGATTAATCCGAATATTGCTACTGTTCAAACATCTGAGGGGGTTGCCGATACTATTTATTTTTGCCGGTCACTCCCTTTTTTGTAGAAAAGGTAATTCAGAAGGAAAAACCTCAGGGAATTTTGCTTGCTTTTGGTGGACAGACTGCATTGAATTGCGGTGTTGAATTATATAGAGCAGGGCTTCTTGAAAAATATAATGTAGAGGTATTAGGAACTCCGGTACAGGCTATTATAGATACTGAAGACCGTGAGCTTTTCGTTAATAAACTTAATGAAATAGATGTTAAGACTATAAAGAGTGAAGCCGTAGAAAACATTGTGGACGCAAGACGTGCTGCAAAAGGAACTTGGCTATCCTGTAATTATTCGTGCAGCTTATGCATTGGGTGGTCTTGGATCTGGTTTCTGCGATAACGAAGAAGAACTAAATAAATTAGCTGAAAAAGCATTCTCTTTCTCACCTCAGGTATTGGTTGAAAAATCATTGAAAGGTTGGAAAGAAATAGAATACGAAGTAGTTCGTGACCGTTTCGATAACTGTATCACGGTTTGTAATATGGAGAACTTCGACCCACTGGGAATCCATACAGGCGAAAGTATCGTAATTGCTCCTTCACAAACTCTGACTAACAGTGAATATCATAAACTGCGTGAATTGGCTATACGTATTATCCGCCACATCGGAATCGTAGGTGAGTGTAACGTGCAATATGCTTTCGACCCGGAAAGTGAAGATTACCGCGTTATCGAGGTAAATGCCCGTTTGAGTCGTTCTTCAGCATTAGCTTCTAAAGCAACAGGATATCCATTGGCATTCGTTGCTGCTAAGCTTGGATTAGGATATGGATTGTTCGATTTAAATAACTCTGTAACAAAAACAACTCCTGCATTCTTTGAACCAGCTCTTGACTATGTAGTTTGTAAGATTCCACGTTGGGATTTAGGTAAGTTCCGCGGAGTAGATCGTGAATTAGGTAGTAGCATGAAATCGGTAGGAGAGGTTATGGCTATTGGTCGTACCTTCGAAGAAGCTATTCAGAAGGGTCTTCGTATGATTGGTCAGGGAATGCACGGTTTTGTGGAAAACAAAGAACTGGTTATCGAGGATATTGATAAGGCTCTTCAAGAACCAACAGATAAACGTGTATTTGTTATCAGCGAGGCTTTCAGAGCAGGATATACTATTGATCAGATACATGATTTGACAAAGATTGATAAATGGTTCCTTCAGAAATTGATGAATATAGTAAATACTGCTAAGGAACTTGACTCAACTGATTCATTAGAAGCCCTTTCATCTGATTTACTACGTAAAGCTAAAGTTCAGGGATTTTCTGATTTCCAGATAGCACGTGCTGTTCTGAAGAACGGAAATGATATGGAAAAGGCTATGTTGAAGTGCGAGCTTATCGTAAGTCATTTAACATACTTCCGGTTGTAAAACAGATCGATACACTTGCAGCTGAATATCCAGCTCAAACAAACTATCTGTATCTAACATACAGTGGAATAACAAATGATGTTCATTATCTGGGCGACCACCGATCAATTGTAGTTCTAGGTTCTGGTGCTTACCGTATTGGTAGTTCTGTAGAGTTCGACTGGTGTGGAGTTAACGCACTGAATACAATCCGCAAGGAAGGCTGGCGCAGTGTAATGATCAACTATAATCCTGAAACTGTATCTACAGATTATGATATGTGTGATCGTCTTTATTTTGATGAACTTACATTTGAACGTGTGTTAGATATCCTCGAACTGGAAAACCCACACGGTGTAATTGTATCTACCGGCGGTCAGATTCCAAATAATCTGGCAATGAGATTGGATGAACAGAACATCAATATTCTTGGAACTTCAGCTAAAAGCATTGATAATGCAGAAGACAGAAATAAATTCTCTGCAATGCTAGATCGCATTGGCGTGGATCAGCCGGCTTGGAGAGAATTAACCAGTATGGAAGATATTAACGACTTTGTTGCAGAAGTTGGATTCCCGGTATTGGTTAGACCTTCATACGTGCTAAGTGGTGCTGCAATGAATGTTTGCTCAAATCAGGAAGAATTGGTTCGATTCTTACAATTGGCAGCAAATGTTTCTAAAAAGCATCCGGTTGTTGTAAGTCAGTTTATCGAGCATGCTAAAGAAGTTGAAATGGATGCAGTTGCAGAGAATGGTGAGATCATTGCTTATGCTATCAGCGAACATATTGAATTTGCCGGTGTGCACTCAGGTGACGCTACAATTCAGTTTCCTCCACAGAAACTTTATGTAGAAACAGTACGTAGAATTAAACGAATCTCTAAGCAAATCGCTAAAGAGCTGAACATTTCTGGTCCATTCAATATTCAGTATCTAGCTAAGGATAATGATATTAAAGTTATCGAATGTAATCTTCGTGCTTCTCGTAGTTTCCCATTTGTGAGCAAAGTTTTAAAGATCAACTTTATTGAACTGGCTACAAAGATCATGTTGGGATTACCAGTAGAGAAACCAGAGAAAAGCTTGTTTGATCTTGATTACGTAGGTATTAAGGCATCTCAGTTCTCATTCTCTCGTCTACAAAAAGCTGACCCAGTAGTTAGGGGTCGATATGGCTAGTACGGGTGAAGTTGGCTGTATTGGGTCTGATACTTCTTGCGCAGTATTAAAATCAATGCTTTCTGTAGGCTACAAGATACCTAAAAAAGAATATTCTTTTATCTACAGGTACAGCGAAGGATAAAACAGATATGCTATCTTCAGCAAGTCTTCTTGTTGAAAAAGGATATAACTTGTTTGCAACAGGAGGTACACATAAGTTCCTTGAAGAAAATGGTATTCCAAATACATTAGTATATTGGCCAAGCGAAGAGGGAACACCTCAGGCTTTGGATTTACTTCATAATAAAGAAATTGATATGGTGGTAAATATACCAAAGAACCTGACTCCTGGCGAGCTTACTAATGGATATAAGATCCGTCGTGCAGCCATTGATTTAAATATTCCGCTGATAACCAATCCTAGATTAGCAAGTGAATTTATTACTGCTTTCTGTAGTATAAATCTTGATGACTTGCAGATTAAGAGTTGGGACGAATATAAGTAAGCTTTATATAGCTTTTATCTATAAAAAGTATAAAGTTTAATATAACAAACTGCGTTAGCAAAATTAGTTTTTGCTAACGCAGTTTCTTTTTAGCAAGATCTGAATACAAACAAATATTTTTTTGCAGTTTATCTCCCTATCTGCTACTAAATTGATTTAAGCTATTGATAAATAATGCTTTAAGTTGGTGTAAGATAAACTTTATATACAATTTATCTGCCACTAAACCGTGTTTATCTACCACTAAAATCAGTTATCTGCCACTAACTGGCTATTTAAGTTACGCTGTAATTTGAAAGACAACAGTTCGCTCTACTTTCTGGTTTATTACATCATATTTAATTTGTTACCCGATTTTCCTATTTTATCTAAGTAAGCCTTCGGCCCAGAACCCATAAGCCTACGGCCGAAAACCCATGAGCCTTTATTCGAGAACCCATAAGCCCTTGGCTGTGGGCTTACTTATGTTTCTTTGCAAAATTAGTTAATCTGGTAGGGAGAAGCGCTAAACGAGTCCATCATTACAATTTATATTCATTTTTATCGTATGCTCAATAAGTTGAAATTCCTCACCAACAATTAATGATAATATCGGCTATGATGTTCTAGAGCGTTTAATCTAGTGGTAGATAAAGCTGCTTTGTAGCAGATAAGCCCGATTTTGTAGCAGATGATTGGTTGAATATTTTTATCTGCTACTAACAGAAAGTCCTTGTTCAAAGGCTTTCTGCGTATTTTAGTGGAAGATGTGGAAGATCAATTTTGTTTTTGCTTGTTATAATGAACAATAGAAGATCATTAAAAATAATCCGCAATCTGCGCTGCATTTAGAAATGCAAGCTAATTATTATTGCTCAAATTATTTGCCGCATTATCAAGCAAAGCTATATTCTTGAGGTGAATTGTCATTTTTAAGATTAAATACGATATCAAATATGGTACTAATAAAATTCTCTAATTCGAAATTCTTTTTTCTTTCAACTGTATTTGTACGCCTTAAAGAGCCTCTAATAGTGATTATAGAGAATATCTTCTTTCGCGCGCGTATATATTATGTATATCCAAGAGAACCTTTCTTGAACCTCTTCTAAAATCACTAAAAAATATGTTCTACAACACAGTTGTAGTTCAGTGACTTAAGTGTTATCTGCAAAAAAAGTGAGAAAAAAGAGTGAGATATATTTGGATTGGTAGGAATAATAGTCTACTTTTGCACCCGCTTTGCAAGAGAGACAGAGTGTTGATTGAAATGCTGGTTCTTCGGGATGTTTGAAGAAAAAAACTTTTAAAAAAGTTGCTTTAAAATTTGGAGCGTATTACTTAAAAGTCTTATCTTTGCATCCGCTTTCGCCTTGATAAAGGCGCTTAGAGCAAACAAAAAGAAATCGTTCTTTGAATAGATTATAAATAAACGAAACAAGTAGTACAAGAGCATTAAGTGCGTGTATTGTTACATGTACTTGGTAAATAAAAAATGCGAACCGTCAATTAAGATAAACGGAATCCTGATCAGAATTTAAATGAAACTTTTACAATGAAGAGTTTGATCCTGGCTCAGGATGAACGCTAGCTACAGGCTTAACACATGCAAGTCGAGGGGTAGCAGGGTAGCAATACCGCTGACGACCGGCGCACGGGTGAGTAACACGTATCCAACCTTCCCATAACTCGGGGATAGCCTTTCGAAAGAAAGATTAATACCCGATGGTACTTATATAAGGCATCTTAAATAAGTTAAAGATTTATTGGTTATGGATGGGGATGCGTTCCATTAGATAGTTGGTGAGGTAACGGCTCACCAAGTCTTCGATGGATAGGGGTTCTGAGAGGAAGGTCCCCCACATTGGTACTGAGACACGGACCAAACTCCTACGGGAGGCAGCAGTGAGGAATATTGGTCAATGGGCGAGAGCCTGAACCAGCCAAGTAGCGTGAAGGATGAAGGTCCTATGGATTGTAAACTTCTTTTATAGTAGAATAAAGTGACCCACGTGTGGGTTTTTGTATGTATACTATGAATAAGGATCGGCTAACTCCGTGCCAGCAGCCGCGGTAATACGGAGGATCCGAGCGTTATCCGGATTTATTGGGTTTAAAGGGTGCGTAGGCGGAATAATAAGTCAGTTGTGAAAGTTTGCGGCTCAACCGTAAAATTGCAGTTGATACTGTTATTCTTGAGTGTACATAAGGTAGGCGGAATTCGTGGTGTAGCGGTGAAATGCTTAGATATCACGAAGAACTCCAATTGCGAAGGCAGCTTACCGGGGTACAACTGACGCTGAGGCACGAAAGTGTGGGTATCAAACAGGATTAGATACCCTGGTAGTCCACACAGTAAACGATGAATACTCGCTGTTTGCGATATACCGCAAGCGGCCAAGCGAAAGCATTAAGTATTCCACCTGGGGAGTACGCCGGCAACGGTGAAACTCAAAGGAATTGACGGGGGCCCGCACAAGCGGAGGAACATGTGGTTTAATTCGATGATACGCGAGGAACCTTACCCAGGCTTAAATTGCAGATGAATATAGTGGAAACATTATAGCCTTCGGGCATCTGTGAAGGTGCTGCATGGTTGTCGTCAGCTCGTGCCGTGAGGTGTCGGCTTAAGTGCCATAACGAGCGCAACCCTTATTGATAGTTACTAACAGGTTAAGCTGAGGACTCTATCGAGACTGCCGTCGTAAGATGCGAGGAAGGTGGGGATGACGTCAAATCAGCACGGCCCTTACGTCTGGGGCTACACACGTGTTACAATGGGGGGTACAGAAGGTCGCTACCTGGCAACAGGATGCTAATCCCAAAAGCCTCTCTCAGTTCGGATTGGAGTCTGCAACCCGACTCCATGAAGCTGGATTCGCTAGTAATCGCGCATCAGCCACGGCGCGGTGAATACGTTCCCGGGCCTTGTACACACCGCCCGTCAAGCCATGGGAGCCGGGGGTACCTGAAGTACGTAACCGCAAGGAGCGTCCTAGGGTAAAACTGGTGACTGGGGCTAAGTCGTAACAAGGTAGCCGTACCGGAAGGTGCGGCTGGAACACCTCCTTTCTGGAGTGATTCCTTTTATCTGGTTCGCTTTTTATTGTACTACTGGTTTTTGTTTATTCTATATATGAAATAAGAGATTAGAAAGAAGCCGAGCCGAAAGGTAAGAGGTTTTGAACGACAGTCCTATAGCTCAGTTGGTTAGAGCGCTACACTGATAATGTAGAGGTCGGCAGTTCAACTCTGCCTGGGACTACGCGAAAAAAAGAAGCATTGCTTCTTATAATTTCACGGGGGATTAGCTCAGCTGGCTAGAGCACCTGCCTTGCACGCAGGGGGTCAACGGTTCGAATCCGTTATTCTCCACTATCAGGCTAACGCTTGAAACGATCTTTGACATGATGTACAAAAGCAATAAAGTAAGTAATTTTTAGAGATAAAAAGAGCTAAAGTATATATCGAACCATATGGTAAACAAAAACGTATTTTACGCATAGTTTACAGTGTTTGAAGAAAGTAAGCAAGGGCGCATGGCGGATGCCTTGGCTCTCGGAGGCGATGAAGGACGTGATAAGCTGCGATAAGCTTCGGGTAGGTGCAAATGACCATTGATCCGAAGATTTCCGAATGGGACAACCCAATATCCTGAAGGGATATTATCCATCTTCGATGGAGGCGAACGCAGGGAACTGAAACATCTTAGTACCTGTAGGAGAAGAAAATAATTGAATGATTCCGTAAGTAGTGGCGAGCGAACGCGGATTAGCCCAAACCATTCATGTTACGGCATGACTGGGGTTGTAGGACCATAACATAGGACTTATATTGGAGAATGGAAGACTCTGGAAAGTGTCACCATAGAGCATGATAGTTGCGTACATGAATCCAGTATATACCTTCTTGGTATCCTGAGTAGTGCGGAGCACGAGGAATTCTGCATGAATCTGCCGGGACCATCCGGTAAGGCTAAATACTCCCGAGAGACCGATAGTGAACCAGTACTGTGAAGGAAAGGTGAAAAGAACTTCGAATAGAAGAGTGAAATAGTCCCTGAAACCATGCGCTTACAAGCGGTCGGAGCAGCTTCGTGCTGTGACGGCGTGCCTTTTGCATAATGAACCTACGAGTTACTGTCACTGGCAAGGTTAAGAAATTAAGTTTTGCAGCCGAAGCGAAAGCGAGTCTGAACAGGGCGATTTAGTCAGTGGTAGTAGACGCGAAACCAAGTGATCTACCCATGGTCAGGTTGAAGGTTAGGTAACACTAACTGGAGGACCGAACCGATAAGCGTTGAAAAGCTTCCGGATGAACTGTGGGTGGGGGTGAAAGGCTAATCAAACTTGGAGATAGCTCGTACTCCCCGAAATGCATTTAGGTGCAGCCTTGATAATTACTAATGTGAGGTAGAGCGACTGATAAGATGCGAGGGCTTCACCGCCTATCAAGTCTTGATAAACTCCGAATGCGCATTAGTTTGATATCAGGAGTGAGGGCATGGGTGCTAAGGTCCGTGCCCGAGAGGAGAAGAATCCAGACCATCAGCTAAGGTCCCGAAATAATTGCTAAGTTGAACTAACGAAGTCAGATTGCTAAGACAGCTAGGATGTTGGCTTGGAAGCAGCCATTCATTTAAAGAGTGCGTAACAGCTCACTAGTCGAGGAGTTTGGCGTGGATAATAATCGGGCATAAGCAATTTACCGAAGCTATGGAACCAGTAATGGTTGGTAGGGGAGCATTCCACTCAGCGTTGAATGTGGAGCGTGAGCTCTGCTGGAGCGTGTGGAAAAGCAAATGTAGGTATAAGTAACGATAAAGGGGGTGAGAAACCCCCTCGCCGAAAGACTAAGGTTTCCTGATCAACGCTAATCGGATCAGGGTTAGTCGGGTCCTAAGGCTCAGCCGAACGGCGAGGCCGATGGCAGAAAGGGTTAATATTCCCTTACTACCTTAAAGAGTGATGTGGAGACGGAGCAGTGACAATACCGCCGGCTGACGGAATAGCCGGTTGAAGGGTGTAGATATTAGTTTTCCAGGCAAATCCGGAAGACTAGTCGAACCTGATAGTACCGAGAGCCCTTGTGGTGATTGGATAGTGTATGTAAGCATACTCCCAAGAAAATCCGCTAAACTTAATCTTTAAGGTACCCGTACCGTAAACGGACACACGTAGTCGGGTTGAATATACTAAGGCGCTTGAGTGAATCACGGTTAAGGAACTAGGCAAATTGACCCTGTAACTTCGGAATAAAGGGTCCCTCAGTGATGGGGGCGCAGAGAATAGGTCCAGGCAACTGTTTAACAAAAACACAGGGCTATGCAAAATTGAAAGATCAAGTATATAGCCTGACACCTGCCCGGTGCTGGAAGGTTAAGAGGAGATGTCATCGCAAGAGAAGCATTGAATTGAAGCCCCAGTAAACGGCGGCCGTAACTATAACGGTCCTAAGGTAGCGAAATTCCTTGTCGGGTAAGTTCCGACCTGCACGAATGGTGTAATGATCTGGACACTGTCTCAACCGTGAGCTCAGTGAAATTGTAGTATCGGTGAAGATGCCGATTACCCGCGATGGGACGAAAAGACCCCGTGAACCTTTACTATAGCTTAACATTGAATTTGGGTAATTGATGTGTAGGATAGGCCGGAGGCTTTGAAGCAGGTACGCCAGTATTTGTGGAGCCGCTGTTGAAATACGGCCCTTTGATTATTTGAGTTCTAACTCGCGTATGTGAGGACACTGTTTGGTGGGTAGTTTGACTGGGGTGGTCGCCTCCAAAAGTGTAACGGAGGCTTCTAAAGGTACCCTCAGGACGATTGGTAACCGTCCGCAGAGTGTAATGGCATAAGGGTGCTTGACTGGGAGACCGACAAGTCGATCAGGTAGGAAACTAGAGCATAGTGATCCGGTGTTTCCGTATGGAAGGGACATCGCTCAAAGGATAAAAAGGTACTCCGGGGATAACAGGCTGATCGCTCCCAAGAGCTCATATCGACGGAGCGGTTTGGCACCTCGATGTCGGCTCGTCACATCCTGGGGCTGGAGAAGGTCCCAAGGGTTGGGCTGTTCGCCCATTAAAGTGGCACGCGAGCTGGGTTCAGAACGTCGTGAGACAGTTCGGTCTCTATCTATCGTGGGGCGTATGAATTTGCGTGGCTCTGACACTAGTACGAGAGGAAACCGGTGTTGGACTGACCCAGCTTGGTTTAACCTGGTTGTGCCGCCAGGTGCATTGCCGGGTATCTAAGTCGGGATTGGGATAAGTGCTGAAAAGCATCTAAGTAACGAAGCCAGCCACAAGATTAGATTTCTTAGGGTCGTTGAAGGACGACAACGTTTGATAGGCTGCAGGTGTAAAGACAGTAATGTCAAAGCCGAGCAGTACTAATTGCCCGTACACTTTCTTCTTTCCATATATGGTTGGCTAGATAGTTTGGCTCTTAAAATCAAATTAAAAGAGCTTGTTTTATTGCTTTACATTGTGTTTATCTTAATATATTACGAAAATTAAAAATATTAAGGTAGCTATAGCATCAGGGTTCCACCTCTTCCCATTCCGAACAGAGAAGTTAAGCCTGATCACGCCGATGGTACTGCGTAACAGTGGGAGTAGGTAGCTG
>Ga0268359_11095_pt1 | contig 10199 bp, 7 predicted proteins | sample BioMet11_FD_194416 | JGI IMG/M metagenome (GOLD analysis project Ga0268359, IMG submission 194416) | Sewage microbial communities from Oakland, California, United States - Biofuel 11 (PacBio Assembly) | ecosystem: Engineered > Wastewater > Sewage > Unclassified | place: USA: California | collected...
AAAAACTATGTGCAACTAATTGTCGATAAAAGTCGAGACGAGTTCATTTTAAAATACAACTATTTGTGTCAAATTTAAGTTAATTTTTTGACTTATCAAAGATTTTGAGGAAAATAAAAAGCAGATGATATTGTTGTCAGCTGCTCTTTTATCATTATTTATGCAGGCGTTCTCAAAACGAGAATACAACTCCGCCCATCACGTTCAGTCCCTGTACATCGTAGCCGTAATAATGCTGGTATTTACGGTTCAGCAAGTTATTGGCTTTAAGGAAAATGCTCATCCAGTTGTCGTAAGAGTATGAAGCTCCGAGATTCAGGTCGAGCACAGGATCCAGTTCAATGGCTTTATCGCCAAGTTTGGCAAAACGTCCGGTTTCAACAAACCCGGAAGCCGACAATTGGAGGTTGTGGTGGATTTTATAATCGATACCGAAATTCATCTCGTATTTGGGCTGGTTCCACGCGTAATCTTCCGAAGATACTTTCCAGTAATTGTATTTGCCTGCAATCTCGAAGTTGAATATGCCCTGAAGGTTGTAGTTGGCACGGATGCCGAGCGTGGCCTTGAGTGCATCGCTGTAAAGCACATCGAAGCGGTTGGAGTAAATTACCGAGTCGGCGGTAGCCATTGTGGAAGAATAGTATTTTTTATTGACGAAGAAATACTGGTCGTGGATGATTTTAGTCTCGGTAAACGCATCGATAAACAGGCCGTAAATTGGTTTCAGTTTCAGCCCGGCATAAATATCGAAGGGGGTAAAAGTATCTTTCACGCGGGTGTCCGAAAAAAGGTAGGGATTTTCGGCGAAAATACGATCCTGCGTATTGATGTTCAGACCGCCTGTGGCTCCACCGTACACGGTCAGGTAATCGGGCGAAGCTTTCCATTCCACTTCCACGTCGGGCGAAGGGTTGATAAGTGTCCCGTGTTGGAGCGAGAGGGCGAGTTTAGCCCCTAATTTCAGGCTGAGTTCATCATTGTCGATAGCATAATAGGGATTCAATGTGAGCACCGAGTAACTTTTCCAGAAGTTAAACCGGGTGGTGTCGTTGGAATAATTCAGGTTGGTGAACTCGAACTTCAGTCCGGCACGGTTTACTACCAGCAGTTTGTTCACATCACCGGCAATCCCGTTTTGCACTTCGGTAAGTCCTATTCGCGATCCGAAATGGGTGTGGTTGTAGGCCAACCGGTAACGCCAATCCGCATAAGGCTCGGTTGAACGTATGCCTGCCAGGAAATTCACCCGCCACAGGTTGTCGTTCGAAGGCGAATTGGCCAGTTTCCCGAGGGTGGTGCTGTTGGCATCGCGGCCTATAAGTACTGTGTTTTGTTCAGTGTACACATTGCCAGCCATTGATGGTGGCATTTTGTTATAATGAATTATTGAATCGTTGTTGTTGTAGGAGTTGCCGTAATATTTAAAATACTCGTGTCCTACCTTGAGCCCCGTAAAAAAATCGAGCGAAGCGAAATTCTGATCAAACTGCAAATTAAGCTGGGTGATCGAATGGGCCTTTTCAGAGAAAGCTCCCAAATGATGAATGGAAAGGTCGAGGTGCGATTTGTCCGTTTTAATCAGCGGGTAGGCAAAATCGAGCAAGGTATTGAGATAGGTACCCACTCCGAGGCGCAGGTATCCGTCGCCGTTAATGCTTGTTGACCCCTTTTCGGGCTGGGCCGCCGAAAGGGTATGGATGTTGTTGTCGAGGGTGAGCGGAAGATTAAAATCGGTGTACCTCGGCTTCGATTTTTTCCACTTTCAGTTCCAGGATATTGGGTGAAAAACTGATTTTCCCGGCATCCTGGATCACCGGTTTGTATTCGCGTTGAACGGTTACGTTGCGGGTAGCCAGCGTATCCTGGGCTTTCGCGCCGGTAGCGGATAGCGCCACCAATAAAACAACGGAGAAAATATAGCGTGTATGTTTCATTTTTACTGATATAGAGTGATAGTAAATTTTCGATTGTTTCATAGTGCGGATTAGTTGATGATTTTTTGCTTTTCGCGCTGGCTGATGGCGGTCAGGCGATCGTTGATCATGGTTTGTATGTCATCCGCAGTGGTGTAATTCTTTTGCAGGCTCAGCAGGTATTGTTTCGCCTGGAAGTCATCGCCCCGTTTTACATAAATGTCGGCCAGCAGCACGAACGACCGGGCCAGCCAGTAAGGATAAGGGGTGTTCTTTTTTGCAAAGTCGAGCACTTCTTTTTCGGCCTCATTTGCTTTGTTGGTTTTAAAATAAACATCAGCAAGAAGGTATTTGGCTTCTGAGCCAAAGGCTGTCCGTGTATCTTCCGACAGAATTTTCAGGTCGGTAGCGGCTTCATCGTTTTTGCCGGTAGCGAGCAGCGCTTTGGCCCTGTTGTAACGGGCTTCGGATTTTACATTGGCATCCGGGCGTGTTTCCGACAGAATATCACCCGCGATTTGTATGGTGGTGGCATTGTCGTTCAGGAAGTAACTGCACCTTAAAACACCGAGTTTTGCCACATCTTGATTCACAGTGGATGGCGAGAGTGTTTGCAATTGTTTGAAATAATCAAGCGCCGCCGCGTAGTTCTTTTGGTCGTAGGCAATGCCCGCAGCCCTTAGCGCGGCATCTTCGGCATAAATATTCGGCGTTTTTTTAAGTAAATCCTGATATGATGCCAGCGCGTTGACTTTGTCATCGGTACGATAATAGCTGTCGGCCAAGTAGTTTTGGGCTTGCAGGCAGTATTTGCCTCCAGGGCAGAATTTTGCCAGATAAGCTTTGAATCCGGCGATGGCTTTGCTCAGGTTATCGTTGATGTATTGTTTTTCGGCGGCAATGTAAGTGAGCGAATCTTCGCGGGCAATTCCGTTGCCGGCTGTGTTCAGACCAAGTTTTTTGGTATAGGCCATATAATCCGATACGTTGTTCGATTCGATGTAAACCGTTTCAAGGCTTTCGAGAGCGGTGGAAGCTTCCTCACTTCCGGGATATTTTTCAATTACATATTTAAATGATGTGATGGCGTTGTTATAATCCTTGTTATTGAAATATTCCAACCCGGTTTCGAGGGCGGCTTTACGGGCATTCACCGAGTTGGGGTATTTCGCTATTAACTGCCGGAAGGCATCAATGGCTTTGGTGTCGTTGTTCATCATCAGGTACGAACGTCCCATTTCGTAGTAAGCATCATCGGCATATTCCGATTTGGGGTACATGGCAATGAGCTTTTCGAGCTTGGATATTTTCGACTGGTAATTTTTACTTAATCCAGCCACATAAGCAGCTTGAAAGAGCGCGTAATCGGATTTCGACGGATTGGCTGTTTCGGCTTTCGAGTAATAATCTTCGGCCATTTCAAAATTCCTGTTACTGAAATAACAGTCGCCGATACGGTTCAACGCGTCGGAGTAAGTAGTTGTTTTCCTGTTGGTTTCGGCATCCACGTAACGTTGAAACCAGTACTGAGCTTTGTCGTATTGTTTGTTGGCAAAATAGCTGTATCCGAGGTTATATTGGGCAATGATCCTGTTGGTGCTGTTTTTTGAGTTTGGGTTTTTAAAAAAACTCGTTCAAATCATTGATGCTTTCTTCGTTTTGTTTGGCGCGGTAGTAACATTCGGCCCTCCAGAAGAGGCATTCGGACGTATATTTACCGTCGGGCGAAATCTCAGCCCCTTGGCCGAAGTAATCGATGGACTTTGCCAGGTCGTTTTGCATGAACGTTTCGGTACCCATTTGGTACAAAAGATATTGCTTGATCTCGGTCAGCCGCGGAGACGAGCTTTTGATTTTTAAAATTGACTGGTAAGCCGCGCTGTAATTTTTAGTGGTCAGGTACATTGATGTCAGGTAATCGTAGGCCTGATCGGTATGCTTCGAGTCGGGGAATTCGGTGAGGAACTGGTCGAACGCCTTTACCGATTCGCCAAAAGCGGTCGTGCTTTCGTAACAGGTGAGGGCGTAGTTGAACATGCCTCTTCACGCACCGAACTGTTGAATTTTGTTTTCAATGCCGCTTCGTACGACAGCCGCGCGTTGGCTTTCTCGTTCAGTTTTATGTACGAGTTGCCGAGGTGGAGGTAGGTGTTTTCGGTTATTTCATCCGGTTTGGTCGTAACTTTCGAGAGGTATTTTATGGCGTTGGCATAATCGCCGGTTTCGTAGTACGAAAGTCCGAGCAGGTACATGTCGTTACGCAATACCTGCGGGAAAATCCGTTCGTAGTTTTTCAGGTATTCAATGGCTTTGCCGTATTTTTTATTCTGATACGATATTTCACCGAGAATGCGATAGATTTCAGCGTTATTCTCGTTTCCGGGGTTGTTTTCAACAACTCTTCGGCCCGCGTATAAACCTGGTCGTAATCTTTTTTCGCATAATAGATCTGGATAATGTAGTAGGGTACAATATCGCTATAAGCCGGATTGTTCTCAATTTCAGGAAATCACCGAGCGCGTCATCGTAATTTCCAAGGGAGTACTGCGTGTAGGCGCAATAGTAAGTGGCCGACAAATTGTAACGGGTGTCAAGCCCTTTCAGCGTTTTGAAATAAGAGAGGGGCGTCGTTGTATTTTTTTCAGTTGCAAGTTGGCGTATCCTTTGTAAAAGAGGAGGTCGGTGCGGTCGCGTTCGTTCACGTGTGAGGGGTCAATCTTTTTAAACGAGGCAAGCGCTTTCGAGTAGTCGTTCTTTTCGTAGTCGAGTGTTCCGGCCATCAGGAAGATGTTGTCGGCAAACGGCGAATTGGGGATATTTTTCGTAATAAGCGTTGAGCTTTTCGGGGGCTTTGTCTTCGCGTAGTTCGAAAGCGCTGGCTGCCATGTAATATTCCGCTTCCTGTATTTGCCCAGCTTGTGTAGGGGCGGTGGTTTCAGAAATTCCTCTAAACAACGGTACGAAGCTGAATACTTTCGCTGGTTGTAGAGTTCTTTTCCCTGCTCAAACAGCAGATCGTGCTGCGTAAAGGTACGCGTGTGCTGTGCGGAAAGGGTTTCCACTGCCATTGCCGAAATCAGTACGAATAGAAAAAGTTTTTTCATGTGTTTATAATTTATATATTTGCCCCCTAACCCCAGCCCCCTAACCCCCTAAAAGGGGAATAAGAAGAGGGAACAAAACAGGCATAGTGAATTGTTTTCTAATATATAATCATTCCCTTGTGTGTCCAAAATTTTTATTCGGTCATGGGTGTTTCATCTGTGTAAATTTTAGAGCCGAAAGTAAATGCTAAATGCGTTATTGCCGATGCATTGATTTATTTGTTCCGCCCATGAATATTTTATGTGTTTATCTTATCATCTGTCTTGGATGTTTCAACTCCACCTGTTTCTCTTTTCACAACGGAATTCAGGCCGTTTAGTATGTTTTGAGTTGATACACGAAACATTCGCTTCATCTTCATCATAAAAACGAATCAGCAAAAATTATGGGCTCCACTTGTTCTTTTGTACGATGACCGAATTAATCCTCAAAAAAATGCACCATCGACAAATATACAAAATCCATTGAAAAATAAAAAGCAAAAAGTTTTGAAAGTCGAAAGGGAGACGGAAGATTTTTTGTACATCTCAATGGCTTTTTTAATGGAAGCGAGCCCGAATTCGTCGGGTTGCAGGTTGGGTTACCGGAATAAATAGGCACGACTCCCACATCATCGGCCGCTTTCAACAGCCCTAAATCTTCGGTGGTGCATTCGAAAAACAGGTCCATCGTGGGGATGGTGAGCCCGCTATAAAGGTAAAGGTTGGGTAACGAAAATAAGTAATTGGCGGTAACTACCCGTGTGCCTGTTTCTTCCATTACCTCGCGGGCAATAGCCTCTTCGGCGTCTCGTCGTTGTCGGTGAAACCACCGGGCAGATCGAAAGTTCCTTTTGCCGGCTCTTTGGCGCGCCGGCATACGAGCAGTTCGCCTTTGTCGTTCAGGATAAACGCGGCAACGGCCGCCGAAGGGTTCATGTACCAAACAAACCCGCAGTCGCTGCATCGCATCGATTTGACATTGTTCGGCGTAAAACTACCTGAACCGCATGCCGGGCAAAACCGGAATTCTGATCAAAATTCATTTTTTTATATGGATAAATGGCTTTTTATTGATGAATTTAAGTACATGAAGTCGTCTTGATTTTTTTTTTGTAATGTCGCTCCGTAAGGAGCGTTTTATATAAAAAACGGATAATTTACACCATGATACCGCTCCTAATGGAGCTTTACTTTCTTAGCTTCGGAGAAGCGATATCAAGGCGGAAGCGTTAGTTATATAGTATGCAACGACTCCGTTAGCAGCAAAATTATAATCTTAATAAAAGTCAGGGCAATTTTCGATAAATATTAAAAATCAGTGGTTGAACTTTCCTTGTGGATGATTCATTCAGTTACTTTATAGTTCCTTTACATTGCCGGTGCGTTTCAGGATACCCCAGGTTTGTAATTCACCTTTGATGGCTTTGCGCAGGCTCTTGAACAGCACAACGTACATGATCCAGCGGTAGCAGAAACGTTGCGGGATGATCCATATCAGCTTGTACGGTTTTTCTTTTTCGAAGAAGAAAGCCGCGATGGAAATGCTTGCATCCACGAGCATAAATGCCAGATAGTAAACCAGAATACGTTCGGCATTGCCGGCAAATAGACCCGCGATCATGATGAGGTCGGCAAGCGGCGAGAAGAACGGTATCAGGAACTGGAAAATCAAGATGTTGGGTATGGCCCAGTTGCCAAGCGCCTTGTACTTTTTCTTAAACAGGGTGTCGCGGTGTTTCCAGAAGCTTTGCATCACGCCGAACGTCCATCGGGTACGCTGTTTCACAAACTGTTTTGTTCTTTCGGGTGCTTCGGTCATGGCAATGGCCTTGTTTTCGTTTTCGATTACGTATCCGGCCCTGAGGATGCGCATGGTGAGGTCGCAATCTTCGGCCAAAGTGTCGGTGGTAAGTCCTCCCGCTTTTTGGATAGCCTCTTTTTTGAAGGTGCCTATGGCTCCCGGCACAACGGTTATGGCATTGATGTTGGCATAGGCCATACGGTCGAAATTCTGGCTGGTAACGTATTCGATAGACTGCCACAGGGTGAGCAGGTTGATCTGATTACCCACTTTTACGTTCCCGGCTACTGCGCCGATGTTCGGATCGGCATTTTCGTGCAGGAAGTGATACATCATCAACGAGATAGCGTTTGGATAAAGCTTGGTGTCGGCGTCGATGCAAACCACATATCCGGCATCGGTTTGTTGTATGCCGTGGTTCAGTGCCGAGGCTTTTCCTCCGTTAGGTTTGGTGAATATCTTTATTTTATCGTGGTTGGGGAATGCTTCGCTTACCCTCTTGAGCGTTTCGTCCTTGCTGCCATCGTCCACAAAAAGGATGTTGAAATTAGGGTAATCCTGTTTCAATAGGTTTTTCAACGACGACACAGCGTTCACTTCTTCGTTGTAGGCTGGCACAATGATGGAAACGAGCGGTTGCTTCGCTTCAATCACTGCCGCATCAAAAGGATAACGTTTTTCTTTTTTCGTTCACGTATCATTAATATCACCATGAAAATGAGCCTTCCGATGCCAAGGAGTATAAAAATGATAAAGAGCGATTGCAGGAAGTTGCTTGCCCAGTAAGTGATGGTGGCCAATGCCAGATTGAACTGAATGATGTAATATCCACTGCCTTTGGGGATGGATGGCATCAGGTCGTCTCTTTTCTTATGAAGAAGTTCCGATAAACTGATAAAGCGGTAACCTCTGCTCTGGAAATAGGGGATAATGCGCTGAAGCGCTTTCACGGTTTCCTTGCGTGTTTCGCCTCCAGCATCGTGTAGGAGAATGATGTTTCCCCGTTTGTTGTTCACATCCTTGATGATCCGGGCCATAATGGTATCGGCCGAAATGCCTACTTCCCAGTCTTCAGGATCGATATTTTCGCCAATGTCCAGGTAATTTTGCTGACGGGCAAGCGCCACCGGGATAATTTCTTCCATGGTAGTGGGCTCACTGTCGGCATTATACGGTGCGCGGAACAAGATGGTGCTGTGCCCGGTAACCGCCTCAATCAGCAAACGTGTCAGCTTCATTTCGAGCAAAGCCCTGTCGGTAGATATTTTTGCAATATTATCGTGGGTAAATGTGTGGTTCCCGATTTCAAACCCTTCTTTATATAATCTTTTTAAAATTGGAAGATTTTTCTCGGCCTGAAGTCCGACAACAAAAAAGGCGGCTGGCACATGGTATTTAGATAAAACATCGATTATTTGTGGAGTAAATGTTTTGTCAGGGCCATCATCGAAAGTCAGTACCAGCACGTTGTCGGGTGTTTCACCGTAAGTGATCACTTCAAAAGTGCTTGGAATTTTCACATATTTTTCTTCCGAAATAAGCATGTCGGCAGTGTCGATTTTCAGATCTATTTTGCCTGTTTGCGGGGTATAAAGCACGTTCAGTACTTCGCCGCTTCCCACGTAGTCCACATCTTTGGTGGTTTTTACCGTTTGAAGTTCTTTGAAATTGAATTTCCGGGCTTCTTCTTCGGTCATGTCCCGGTTATAAAACTTCCAGACGCGGCCGTCTTCGCTACCGAGACGCCAGAGAGCGACACCGGCCAGATTGTATTCCGAAGCAAACCTCATAGAGTTGAAATGGGTAGCGGCATCGTTGAAATAGATCTGATGTACCTTGTTGTTGTTCACATCTTTGTACGAAAAATGGAGGCCGTAAGTATCATCGTCGAAGTCGATGATTGATTTACTGGTGTGAGCTCTCGACAATGCCTGCTGGTAGGTAACGTTCTGATCCTGATTATCAAGCCCGGGCCAGTCGTAACCATAAGCTCCGAGCCCGAGCACGATTTTTTCGCTTGGAATTTTATCGGCACACTGATCCACGGCGGCTTCAATCCAACGTTGCGCCGAAATGGGTCCGGGGTCGCTATCGGCCGAATATTCATCATAAGCCATCAGGAAATATAATCGAGATGTTGAGCCAGTTTAGTGATGTTGTAATCTTCGTTGAATGGCATAATATCCTGGCTGACAATGAGCCCTTTGGCATGAAAAGCATCGCTGATTTCTTTAACAAACCGGATCAGGAATTCATCGCTTTTTTCGTTAATGTCTTCGAAGTCGATGTTGATCCCGACAAAGTTTTTCTCAATACATTCGTTCAATACATTATCGATCAACGCTTTTCGTTTCTCGGGGTTGTGAAGTATCTGCTTTACTCCTTCGGAGCGGAATTCCCTGTTAACATTGTTGCTAAGCAAAGGCATGATCATAACGCCGCTTTTCTGCATGAATTTAAACCCCACAGGGTCGATATTGGTCTTTACCGAGCCGGTTTTCGGATCGACAAAAAACCACTCGGGCACAATCAGGTTCAGGTTGTTGATGTTTCGGCGGAGCGAAAACAACGACTGAGGGTCCCACGCTACGTAAAATGCCGCGCGAAGGCCTGCCGGAAAACGCTGCCATTCGTTCTGTATTTTATAGGCATTACTTTGTTTTGAAAATTCTTCAATTTTTTTCTTATTTTTTATTAGCTCTTTTTTCTCGTGTTCGTAGTTGCGGTGAAACTCCTTTTCCTTAATGAAATGGCGGAAACCTTTATATTCTTTTGATAATTTTGTTTCCTGGAGGAATGGTTTCGAGGCTGTGATCACGCTCTCGTAATCCTGGCGATAGGGAATAGAAGGGCTACGATCGATGATAAGCATAATGATGACTGCCAGTACAAGCAGCGATACCACGAATAATACCACCCTTGAGCTCCATTTGGCTTTGTTCCACCTGGAATTACTGTCTGTCTGAAAAATTTGACGACCCATATTTAAATTTTTGATTAAAGTTGAAAGATAGGATAGAGGAAGTTTATTATATTTGTATTTTTTAGAGTTTATTCCCTGATAAATGCTTATTTTTACATTTTTTCTGCTTATTGAGACGAAAAAATAGAAAAACGGGATCTATTTATAAATTATTAACAATTATCAAATGCTTCTTTTTATTTAAAAATATTGCCGTAAGTTTGTTCTCGATTTTAAAACTTCCCGTGCGTAAAAGAAAAATCTTACAAATTTAATACTTCGGCGATGATAACGGATGCATCTGTTGTTGTTTTTTTAATAAAAATGATTATTCTTAGCGTGTTTTGTAAGTATTATTTATTCTAATTATCTTATAGTATGACATTTAAAAGACTTTTTACGAGTATGGTAAAATACTCATTTTTTATGTTGTT
>Ga0268359_12200_pt1 | contig 10193 bp, 6 predicted proteins | sample BioMet11_FD_194416 | JGI IMG/M metagenome (GOLD analysis project Ga0268359, IMG submission 194416) | Sewage microbial communities from Oakland, California, United States - Biofuel 11 (PacBio Assembly) | ecosystem: Engineered > Wastewater > Sewage > Unclassified | place: USA: California | collected...
CCGATGCCGCGACGCGGGTATTGATGACGCGCAGGGCAGCCACGTCGTCGTTGGGGTTGACGACGACCTTGAGGTAGGCCATGACGTCGCGTATCTCCTGGCGATCGAAGAAGCGCGTGCCACCGACGATCTTGTACGGCACACCCGCCCGCAGGAACATGTCCTCGAGCACGCGCGACTGCGCGTTGGTACGGTAGAAGACGGCCACGTCATCGTAGCTCACACCCGTGTCGTGGAGCCTCTCGATCTCCGAACCGATCCAGCGGCCCTCGTCGCGCTCGTCAGACGCCTGGTACACGCGGATCTTCTCGCCGTCACCGGCATCGGTGAAGAGGCGCTTGGGCGTGCGACGCGAGTTGTGTGCCACGACGGCGTTGGCCGCGTTGAGGATGTGCCCGGAGGAGCGGTAGTTCTGCTCGAGCTTGACCACGTGCGCATCGGGATAGTCCTTCTCGAAGGCGAGGATGTTCTTGATGTCGGCACCACGCCATGAGTAGATGGACTGGTCGTCGTCGCCCACGACCATGAGGTTGCGGTAGCGGCCCGCCAGCAGGTTGGTGATGGCATACTGCACGTGGTTGGTGTCCTGGTACTCGTCCACGCTGATGTGGCGGAAGCGCTCCTGGTAGCTGGAGAGCGTGCTGGGGTTCCCGGAGAGGAGTTCGTAGGCGCGGACGAGAAGGTCATCGAAGTCCATCGCGTTGGCGCGTTCGAGACGGGTCTGCAGGACACGGTAGACCTGCGCGGCCTTGCGGTCGAGCGGGGCCTGGGCGGTGCCCTCCATCTCGTCGGGGTAGACCAAGGCGTTCTTGGCCGTGGAGATGCGCGCGCGGATGGCCTGCAGGGGGAACTGCTTGGCGTCGACGTCAAGGTCGTTCATGATCGACTTGACGAGACGCTTCGAGTCGTCGTCATCGTAGATGGTGAAGTTGGGCGCGTATGCCGACGAGCTCGGGATCCTCGCAGGAGCATGCGGACGCACATGGCGTGGAAGGTGCAGACCCCATGCCGCGCGTACCACCAGGCATGAGATGGACCGAGGCGCTCAGCGCATCTCGGCGGCAGCCTTGTTCGTTGAAGGTGATGGCCAGGACCTGCCAAGGACGCACGCCCTCGTCGGCGATCATTGCGCGCGATGCGGTACGTGAGCACGCGCGTCTTGCCGGAACCGCGCCCCGCGAGCACGAGGAGCGGTCCGTGGTACATCAGGACCGCCTCCCCGCTGCGCGGGGTTGAGGCCATCCACGTCGATCGTTGGCCATGCTGCGGTGTGGGCTCGCTCCCAAAGAGCGAGGGTCTTTGATGCTTCGGTCATGCGTCTCCCGGTGTTCTCTCTTCTGTGCAAGGAAAGTCTATCCGCACCGAGGGACATTTATTGGCCTCGCTCGCACGGTTCCAGACGAATGGGCAGACGGAGGGCTCGGGTGACAGATCCGAATGGCAGGGAGCGACCTCGAATGGCAGGGATTTTGGCTCATGATTCAATGTCTTATAAATTAGACTACCTGCGGAAACGCGAGGGGCCATAATCGATAGTATGTATTGATTATGGCCCCGGCAGGTCAGGGCATCGCTGAAAGGAGCCAAAGTCCTCTCGCCCTTCTCGGCACCCCTACATGTACCTATCCACGAAGCCAAAGAGCTCCGAGAAGTACCGCTCGGGATCGGAGAGACACGACTGACAGTGGCCGGCGCCAGGGAAGTATACGAGACGCTTGTCGTCGCCCGTAGCCGCCCCGCCTGCGGCGTCGTAGATGCGGCGGCCATGTAGGGGGGGCACGAAGACGTCAGCCTCGCCGTGGAGCGCGAGCAGGGGCGTGCGCGCATGCGCCACCGACGTCGTCACGTCAATCTCGGCGAGGTCACAGCCTCCCTCCTGTCTGCTCACAAGAAATCCCATGAGGTCAAGGAGCGGGTGCACGGCAAGATGGAGTCCCTTGTGCACGATGGGCACGAAGACGTTCCAGGGGTCAGAGTACCCGCAGTCCTCGACGGTAACCCTCACCTGCGAGGCAAGGTCCTTCTCGCCACAGGCGACGCAGACCGCGGCGCCTCCCATGGAGTGGCCCTGCAAGACGATGCGAATGTTGCGCCCATAGGTCTTGACCAGCCACTTTGTCCATGCCACGGTGTCACGACCCTCTCGGCCGCCCATGCATATCCAGCCACCTCCGCTCGTGGCGTGGGCGCGCTGCTCGGGCATGATGATGTTGTAGCCGCGCTCGGCATAGCGACGCGCGTAGAGGTAGCCCTCGGTCCAGTGGCCCCTGAAGCCATGCATGAAGAGAAGCCACTTTCGACTCTTGGGATCGAGGAGGCACACGTGACCCGTGAGCGTGGCGCCGTCTTCGGCATCGATGTGAACGATCTGCGGGTCACCGACCCTCTCGTACCACGCCCAGGTCTTCTCGGCCTCCTCCTCACGTACGGCACTCGTGGATGCCGACCTGGGACCGGACGCCCCGTCGACGAGCATGTACCCGATCTTCTCTCGCCGGACGAGACGCATGGCGTCGGGCGCGGTCGGGTGCCTCGCCACGTAGTCCCGCTCCTCCGCCGAAAGCGCTTCGTCGCGGTATTCGGAGAAGAACCTCTTGGCGAAGCGCCACGCCACAAGCCATAGCACGATGAAGACGACGCTCGCCAGGGTCCCCAGCACGATCTCCTCGGTCGCGCGGCCCATCATCGCAAGCATCGTGCACAGGGCGATCACCACGAGATAGAGCACCATGCTCACCGTGAGTCCCACGCTCGTGGGACGGGCCCAGGACGCCCCGTCCATGTCCGCCTTCTTCGGCAGGGGCGGTATGGCCGTCTTTGGCGGCCGCGGCGCCGGGGTCGTATCTGGAGTCACGTCGCTCATCGTTCGTTCCTCTCGCCTACTGGAAAAGGTGACAGGTATCTTTTCCAGGAAACAGCTATTGTACAGGCTACACCCACCAGTGAGGAGACATGCATGGCTCACCACGTCCTTCTGTATACGCTCGACGGCACGACCGACGTCGCCGAAGCCTATCTCGCATCGCGCGGACTTGCCGACAGGTTCGTACTCGTCGGTCTGGCCCATAGGCCCATGGCCAGTCCCACGGCCGCGGAGCTTGCAGGCTTCGAGGCGGTTCTCGGCGAGTTCATGCCCGTGCGCGCCGAGGAGGCCGACGTCATGTCCTCGGCGGGCATTCGCTTGGTGGCAAGCATGTCCATCGGGCTCAACCACGTGGATGTCGCGGCGCTGGCCGAACGGGGCATCCTCACGGCCAACTGTCCTGGCTACTGCGCCGACGAGGTGGCCGAACACGCCGTGGCACTCATGCTCGACCTCATGCGCCAGGTGACCACATCGAACCGCGACGTGCTTGCCGGCACCTGGGACCCGCACTTTGGCTACGAGATGCGACGTGCTACAAGCCAGACCTGTGGGCTCGTGTTCTTTGGCGGCATCGCACGCCATGTGGCGCCCATCGTGCAGGCGCTCGGCATGCACGTGGTGGTGTGGGCACCCACCAAGACGGGTTCCGAGCTTGCCGCGGCAGGCTGCGAGAAGGTCGATACGCTCGACGAGCTGCTCGCAAGGGCCGACGTCGTAAGCCTCCACTGCCCACTCATCCCCATGACCAAGGGGCTCATAGGGGCGCCCGAGCTTGCGCGCATGAAGTCGACGGCGTTTCTCGTGAACACTTCGCGCGGTGCCGTGGTGGACGAGGAGGCGCTGGCAGACGCCCTCGAGACGGGCACGATACGCGCTGCGGGCCTTGACGTGCTCGCTGACGAGGCGCATCCCAACAAACGGCTCGTAGACAACCCGCGCTGCATCGTCACGCCTCATGTGGCCTACGAGTCGCGCGAGGCGGCGGAGGCACTGGTCACGATGAGCATGAAATCCGTCTGCGAACTGCTGGTGGACGGACGCACGCCCGAGTGGGTGGCTTGAAGAAGGTGACTTCCTGGAAAAGGTGACAGGTATCTTTTCCAGGTTTAGGGTGGGACCAAGACAACCACCCTACGCGCCAATCGCAAGGCATAGGACAAAAACCTGGAAAAGATACCTGTCACCTTTTCCAGGAACGTACGGGGGGCACCTATGAAGACCGTTGTCTTCACCTACGTTCGACACGGCAGGACCGAGTTCAACCGCGACCACGTGATTCAGGGTGGTCGTGCGGATTCCCCACTCGACCCGGAGGGCATCCCGGCCATTCGAGCCACGGCGGCGACCATCTCGGGCGTACCCTTCGCGAGCTGCTACGCCTCTCCCCTGACGCGCGTCCTCCGGACAGCCACCATCCTCACCGAGGGACGCGACCTCCCCGTGCAGGCCCTCGATGACCTACGCGAGTTCGACTTCGGCGACATCGACGGTCATCCCTACGACGGTCGTCGGCTCACCTTTGCACATTGCTTCGTGCACCAGGACTTCTCGCCGGTCCATGGCGAGACGGGCGCGCAGGTCCGCTCGCGAGTGCGCAGCGCCTTCTCCGCCATGTATGACGCGAGCGTCGACGGCGACCAGGTGCTCGTTGTCGGCCATGGCGCATTTCTCCGTTACGTCCTCCTGGAGTTCGGCGCGGGCAATCGTCTCGCGCGCAAGATCAAGAGCGAGACCATGCGCGCCCGCAACGCCTCGATGTCCACCGTCATCGGTACCGACGGCCACTTCCGCCTCGTGCAGCTCCCCACAGCGCCGAGAAGTAATCCCTTCTCGGTCGGTCCTGGAAATGGTGACAGGTACCCCTGCCAGGTTTTGTAAAACCTGGCAGAAGTACCTGTCACCATTTCCAATTTCCAGGACCAGGGCAACTACGCCACGAATGCGAAGTAGGCGATGACGACCGCACCAAGGACGATGCGGTACCAGCCGAAGGGCTTGAAGTCATGCCTGCGCACGAAGCCCATGAGGAAGCGGATGGCCACGAGCGAGACCAGGAAGGCCACCGCGCAGCCCACGCCGAGAATGGCGACCTCGTTGGTCGTGAACGAGTTCCCCTTGAGGAAGTACTTCACCAGACGCAGGCCGGAGGCCCCGACCATGACGGGAATGGCGAGGAAGAACGTGAACTCGGCCGCCACGGTTCGCGAGCAGCCGAGGATGAGGCCGCCGATGATCGTGGAACCCGAGCGCGAGGTACCCGGGACGATGGAGAGCACCTGGAAGACGCCGATGCCGATGGCCGTCTTCCAGTCGAGGTCATCGAGCTCCTGCACGCGCGCGTTGGCGTCGGCAAGCTCGGTCGGACTCTTTGGCTGCGTCGAGAGCGCGAGGTGCCTGGGAGCCCCACTCGGAACGCTCTCGATGGCCGCCGCCCTACGCTCGCGCATGCCCTCGATGACGATGAACGCGATGCCGTACACGATGAGAGTTACCGCGATGACGTAGGGACTCCCGAGGTTCTCCTCCATCCAGTTGTCGAGCGGAATGCCGATGACGGCGGCAGGCAGGCAGGCGACGATGGTCTTTGCCCAGAGCGTCCAGGTGTTGCGGCGCTCGAGACGGGTCTTGGTGCCCGAGAACGGGTTGAGCCTGTGGAAGAAGAGCACGAGCACGGCGATGATGGCACCGAGCTGGATCACCACGAGGAACATGTCCCAGAAGTCCGCGGACACGTCCAGCGGCACGAACTGGTTGAGCAGCAGCATGTGCCCCGTCGATGAGATGGGCAGCCACTCCGTTATACCCTCCACGACGCCGAAAAAGCGCCGCCTTGAAAAGTTCGATGATGTTCAAAAGCCTTCCTCCTCAAGATGGGAAACCAAGCCACTATTGTGCCTCACGCGCATCGGCATACGGCACACGCCCCCTCTCCCGCGAAAAAACCCACGACCGAACGACGCTTCCCCCCGTCCGCGGATGGGACGATGGCATCGAGCGGCCCGACGGGTAGATTAGCTACGTAAGCTCGTGGCATGCACCCAACCATAAGGGGGACCGATCATGACCACCTACCAGGATCTGGGCTACGACAAGATCTTCGTGTCGCTCGATGGCACGGAGGCACAGGCCAAGGTGCTCGACCGCGCCATCATCATGGCCGCCAACCACAACGCGGAGCTCTACATCGGACACGTGATCGACTCCACGGCCCTCGAGACCGCTGGAACCTATCCCGTCGACCTCATCGCCGCACTCGAGAAGTCGTTCCGCAGCTCCATCGCCGACCAGATCATTCTTGCGGAGAACGAGCCGAACATCAAGAAGGTCGAGGTCATCGTCAAGGCCGGCCGCATTCGCGAGACGCTCAAGGACGAGATGCTCGACGTGATCCACCCCGACCTCGTGATCTGCGGTGCGCGCGGGCTCTCCTCGATCAAGTATGCGATCATGGGCTCGATTTCGACGTTTCTCACCCGCTCGGCACCCTGCGATACGCTGGTCATCAAATAGAGAAAAACACCTACCGCGCTAGACATACCGTTCGCCGAGAACCATAGAAGACTAGCATAATCTCAGATACATGCACCTTTTTGCTGGTCCAATGGGTGGCTGGACCGTGTAGGTACCGTGGGCTTTCGCAAATCGCAGTAGAATTACAGGCCCGACGCTTGAGCGTTTGCCTAGGTCAGACAGGCACCGATCACGGAGGTTTGTAATTTGGCGTTGCACGTAGCACATAAAAGAAGGCTGGCTATCGGACTTGTGGCAACCGTCACGGTGGCAGTTGCACTCTCCTGCAACGTCATGCCTGCACATGCCACGACCCTGGAGGACCTCCAGCAGCAGGTCCAGGAGAGCAGCCAGGCATACGACGAGGCAAACGGACGCGTAACCGACCTCCAACAGCAGATTTCCGACAATCAGGCACGCATCGATGCGCTCGAGGCACAGCTGCCCGAGCAGCGGGAGAAGGCCTCCGACTCCATCCGCACGCTTTACAAGATGCAGCAGGGCACGTCGGGACTCATCGAGCTGATCCTCTCGTCGGAGGACTTCAACGACTTCGTCGCCGTCATCGAATACCTCGACATCATCCAGTCGTCCAGCTCCGACGCGCTGACCAAGCTCGCCGCCACCCAGAAGGAGCTCGACTCGACCCGCGATGCGCTCGCACAGCAGCTCACCGACGCCGAAGCCGAGGCGCAGGCCGCATCCGCCGCCCTCGACCAGGCGGTTGCCGCTCGTACCGCCCTCGAGGACCAGATCGCCGCGCAGGCCGCCGCGGAGGCCGCCGAACGCCAGGCCGCCATCCAGGCCGCCGCAGACGCCGCGGCCGCAAGCGCCAGCTCGTCATCGTTCACCACCGAGTCGGGTAACAGCGCCCCGGTCGAGACACCTTCCGATGGTTCGGCCTCTCCGGTCGACTGGCAGAGCAACAAGGACTCCTTCGTCGCAGGCTGGGGAGCGCGCATCGATGACTACCTTGCCGGCTCGCCACTCGCGGGATACGGCGCCACCTTCGCCGAGGCGGCATGGAACTATGGCGTCGACCCCCGCTTCTCGCCTGCCATCTCGTGCGTCGAGAGCAGCAAGGGACGCTACTGCTTCTCCCCGTACAACGCCTGGGGATGGGGAAGCTCCAGCTGGGGCTCTTGGTCCGAGGCGATCTGGGCACACACCGCAGGCCTCGCCAGCGGCTATGGGGGCCATCTCACCTACGCCGCCGCCAAGAAGTACTGTCCCCCCAACGCGGACTTCTGGTATTCGACGGTCCTTGCGGAGATGGAAAGAATCTAGCGACGAAGACAGGAACGGAATGCGGATGGGCCCTCTGTGGAGGGCCTATCTTTTTTATCCGCGAGCGAGTCGGGCTGACGCAATTGTGACAAAGGCCTGCCAAGGCTCTTGGGCCAAACGCATCATGCTACATTCTACAGATCGAGGCACATACGAGCAGCTCTGGAGGAACGCCATGGCAGATGCCACCATCACCTATTCCACGCCGGCCCCGGCACTTTCCGTGGGAACCACGCATGCCGGTTTCACCGTCATCTCGGCGCAAGCCCTACCCGAGATCTCGGGCTGCGCATACGTGTTTCGCCACGACGCCTCCGGTGCCCGCGCCCTGTGGCTCGCCTGCCCCGATGACAACACGTCGTTCTCCATCGCCTTCAAGACGCCACCCGCGGATGACACCGGCGTCTTCCACATCCTCGAGCACTCCGTCCTCTGCGGCTCCGACTCCTATCCCGTCAAGGAACCGTTCGTGAACCTGCTCAAGACGTCGATGCAGACGTTCCTGAACGCCCTCACCTTCCCTGACAAGACCATGTACCCAGTGGCCTCCACCAACACGGCCGACCTCGAGAACCTCATGGGCGTCTACCTCGATGCCGTGCTCCATCCCGCCATCTACCACCGCCCCCGCATCTTCGAACAGGAGGGATGGCACTACGAGATGGACGACGGAGACGCTCCGCTCACCTACAACGGTGTGGTCTTCAACGAGATGCGAGGTGCCCTCTCCGATCCGGACGAGGTCCTCTACCTGGGAATCCAACGCGCACTCTTTCCTGACACGCCATACCGCTTCGAGTCTGGCGGGCATCCGCGCTCCATCCCCACGCTTACCTACGAACAGTTCCTCGATAGTCACGCCCGCCACTACGCCCTCGCCAACTCCTATACCGTGCTCTACGGCGACCTTGACGTGGACCGAGAGCTCGCCTTCATTGACAAGCGCTTCCGCTCCGCCACGCTCCGTGACGTCGGAGGGCCCAACCCTCTGCCGCTGCAGCCCGCAATCGCTGCCGGTCTCTCCCAAATCGACATGGCGACGGCACCGGAGAACGCCTCCGTCGGCCTCGCCTACGTGGTAGGGACCTCCGCCGACCGCGAACGCGTCCTGGCGACCGATATCCTTCTCGACGCGCTCGCTGGCTCCAACGAGGCGCCGCTCAAGAGGCGCATCCTCGACGCCGGGCTTGCTGACGACTTTCTGGCCATGCTGATCGATGGTGTGTACCAACCGCAGGTGCTCTTCCAGCTCAAGGGCGCTCGTGCGGGAGTCGCCGAGGAGTTCCGCTCGCTCGTGGAATCCGTCTGCGCCGAGCTCGCCGAGGGCGGAATCGCACGTGACAAGCTCTCGGCCTCGCTCGCCCAGGCGGAGTTCAACCTGCGCGAGGGCGACTGGGGTGGCTACCCGGATGGCGTCGCGCTCTCCATGCAGGTCATGTCCAGCTGGCTCTACGACGATGACCGTCCCTACGACTACGTACGCTACGAGGACGCACTCGCAGACATCAAGACCGGCCTCGACGAGGGTTACTTCGAGCGGCTTCTTCGTGAGCTCGTGTCCGAGAACCCCCATTCCGCGGAGGTCACCCTCGTCCCCGTGACCGAGGGTGACGCGAGCGAGGAGACGGCCGAGCTCGCCGCGCGCCGTGCCGCGATGACACGTGAGGAGCGACAACACGTGATGGACGAGGTCGCCTCCCTGCGTGAGGAGCAGGGACGCCCCGACGCACCAGACGACCTGGCCACCCTGCCCGTACTCACGGTGGCAGACATCGGACGGCCCAAGCCCGAGCCCCAGGCCACGCAGCCCGACGCACCTCTCCCCTGCATCGCGCACGAGCTCGACACCCACAGGATCGACTACGTCTACCACTACTTCGACCTGCGGCGCATAGGCTTTGACGACCTGCCCTACGTGGGCGCGCTCTGCGACCTCCTCGGCAAGCTCGACACCGCGGACCATTCCGCCTCCGACCTTGACACGCTCATCGAGGGAAACCTCGGCGGTCTCGCCTTCTTCGCCGAGACGTACACGCACGACTCCGACCTCTCCTATGCACGTCCCATCTCGTGGTGGGCGCAAGCGCGCTGGCGGAGAAGGTCGACCGCCTTGCGGAGATACCCCAGGAGGTCTGGGCGGACGTGCGTTCGCCAATGCCGCCGACCATGCGTGACATTCTCACCCAGCGCATGGATCGGCCTCGAACAGTACTTCATCGGGTCGGGACACGCAGCCTCCTGGGTCGCGTCTCCACGTACTTCTCGTCCGCCCTCTCTCGCTGCGGGGCAGATGTCGGGCATCGACTACTACCTCTTCCTCAAAGACCTGCTCGCCCACTGGGACGAGCGCTTCGAGGACCTCTCGGCCACGCTCTCCAGGCTCTGCCGCAGCATCTTCACCTCCGACGAGGTCACGGTGAGCTTCGTCGGCTCCTCCGAGGACCGCGAGCGGTTCTGGAAGACGGGCGGCACGCTCGGGCTCTCCGCATCCGGCACCGTCTCGCACGTCCTGCGGATCCCCACACAACCC
>Ga0268359_12915_pt1 | contig 10190 bp, 12 predicted proteins | sample BioMet11_FD_194416 | JGI IMG/M metagenome (GOLD analysis project Ga0268359, IMG submission 194416) | Sewage microbial communities from Oakland, California, United States - Biofuel 11 (PacBio Assembly) | ecosystem: Engineered > Wastewater > Sewage > Unclassified | place: USA: California | collected...
GTGAACGACTTTATGTGCCTATATTAAGTAAAAAAGCTCAGCAGATGTCCTCTGCTGAGCTAAAAACACTATTAACATATTCTAAAGATAGGACTTGGCAAGCTCTGATATTTGTCTTAACCCGGCATGGATTATCACCAATAGTACAATCCACTCCACGACCAGAACACCTACAAATTTTCCGTACATAGGCAAATTAAAAGGCATATCCCAGATAGCGTGAAAAGCAACTGCCATGCAGAAGAAAGTTAAGAATTTAGGATGCGTAAAGCAATCCATGCCATCCCATTTTGTATCCTTCGTCATAACCAGTGCTCCACCTACAATAGCGCTCCAAATAGCATGGGTACCCAAGGCCATAATTCCTCTAATATATAAAACCATCAAACCAATATCTGCCTTAAGTAAAAAGTATCTTAAAATGTACCCTGCCGTTTCAAAAGCAGCAAACCCGGCGCCGATAGAAGCACCCACCAGCAAGCCATTTAAAATATATTTTTTCTTAACATCTCTCAGAACAAACCAAATAATTAAGGCCTTGGCAAATTCCTCCGTAAGCCCAATGATTATGGCACCACTGAAATTTAAAACCTTGATACCAAAAAAGCCGTCCAATACTAAAGTAGCCAGCATAGAACAAATGCCACCTACAAAGAAGATTGTCGTAACATCAAAAATACTTATATTCCTGGGAGCATTCATCTCAAAGAAAAATATAAGCAGAGAAAAAGGCACTGCTAAAGCACCTATAAAGATCATGCCCGGTATAGCGTTAGGATTTTCAAAACCCTTCGCCATAAAAAGCAGTCCCCAGTAGGTCACAGCCAAAACTAAAAATACTCGGGAATAAAGCCAGGGATGCGGCCATTGACTAGAAATATTTTTCTCCAAGGGAGTATTATTTTTAGTTCCTGCCACGAAAATATCTTCCCTTTCACCTTTACTATGGGGTACAAAAACTCCGGACACCAAGTCCCTCATATGCAGCTCTACCGATCCGTGTCCACCGGTCATTTCATTAACACTATTGGTAACAGTATCAATGGCATCCTTGGCAAAATCTATAATTTTACCATTATCATGTTTTACGGTGGTAGTCTGCGGAGCAACCAGTCTCTGTCCACAGCCCGGGCAAAACTTTTCCATGCCTTTTAGGGGCGTTCCACAATTGGTACAATACATAATTTATAAACCGCCTTTGCTCTATGGGCCTTTATATTTTCCAAATATAGGGATTGTCCATTACCAGTTTATTATTTTCCACCAGCACATCAACATGTCCCTGAAAATCCGTAGGATAATACCCATCCGCTTTTTTATCTACAGCATGAAGCTTAAAATCAACCTTGATCTTATCCTTACCTACCGGAGCAGCACCCAGTATCACAGCATGATTACTGGCTGTTGTAGCGTAGCCGTCTCGCCATTTTTCGAAAGGATATTCCTCCTGCCAGCCTTTTAGACATTTTAGGATAAGCTCTATCATATTCCTTTTTTTCAATTTCAGCGTAAAACTCTTCCACTATTTTTTTGGCTGTATCAGTATTTAGAACAGGCTTAGTAATACTTGGCTTTTTAGGAGCCGGCGTAGCAGGTGCAGGCTGCGTGGTAGTAGATGGCGTGGTGGCAGGCTGCGTGGTGGCTACTGTCGTTTGCTTTAGCGGTTGTGACTGGGAAGCACTACTATTTTGGGAAAACATTTTCCAACAGGAAGCCCCAATTACAACAAGAGCTATCACAATAACAACCAAATATACTGTATTGTTTTTATTCATAATTTATCCTTTGTCCGCTCTGAATTTTTCAAATTTTTCATAGAACAAATCATAGTAGCTGCCACCCTCAGCAAAAGCATTGGTGTAACCTCGCACGCCTCGCACCATACAATCCGCACGTCGCCATTGCATGTCCAGCATTTTGGCAACCTCTTTTTCCTCTGCTGTAGCACCATCTTTTTTCAGCTTTTGAATTTCACTGTTAATATCATCCTTAAGAATGTTTCCTACCGGAGCTATAGTAGTGCTCTTTTCACCACTGTTAATTCTGTCAGCCATAGTTTTCAGCCTATCCTCAAAGCCTAATAACAACTTCACAAAATTCTCTTTCCGGTCCTTTTTAAACTGCTCATTTTTGGCTGCCGCTTCCTGAGCTGCCTGCTTCACCATGGCCTCCCTTTGAATTTGAGCCTGAATTTGCGCTTCCTGCTCTACCTTATCTTGGTGGATTTTCCAGCCTCCTCCGGCTATAACAAGTGCAGCAATGATAGAAATAATAATATAAATTTTACTACCTTTCATCATATCCACTCCCTCATATTAAAAGAAGCTTAATCCTCAATAGTAACCTTTGTGCCTACCTTAACATATTTTTTCAGCTTATTAAGATTCTCATTATTAAGCCTAACACACCCCTCAGAAGCATTGGTACCGATAGAATTAGGATCATGGGTACCATGGATGCCAATACCATCCCATTTGCCTTTGCTTAACTGCTTGGTATCCAGGCTAATAAACCAATCGCCATAGGCATGCTTAATATCGCCCTTGCCATCGCCAAAATCATGTGTCCAGTAAGAAGCATCGTCGATTTCATCTACCGTAAAGGTTCCTGTAGGGGTCATGTTGTCGCCACTTTTTACTTTTTGACCAAGACCGCCCTTACCAATAGCACAGCTCCAAGTCGCAACTACCTGACCTCGATCCAGCAAGGAAAGCTGATGGGAGCTTTTGACAATATGTACAGAATAGTCATGTGGTCCTGTAGTTGTTTTTACTTCACTACCGGATTTGTCTGTCTTGGCTTGGGATTTTTGCTCTGTTCCATCCTTGGTACTGCCCTTGATATTTTTAAATTGCTCATTTTCTTCAGTGGTATTTACTTTAGGAGGCATTTGCGGTGAAGCCCAATCATATAGTGTCTTCACCCCAAAAAAACCTGCGCCCATAATAATTCCACAAAACAACAGAAAAATAACAACCTTAAAGGGATTAACCTTCTTTTTCGGTCTTTTCCGTTTCCGCGTATAATAATCGTCCATATCTTACCTCTAATTAGCTTCGCAATAATCAATAGCTACCCAGCAAACTGTACCATCCTTGCGCCGGACTTGATACCAGTCTTCTGTTACTTTAATGATTTTTACAGTTTCTCCTCTGTAAAAATAACCTAAAGTATCATAATTGGTGCCGGGACCTGTACGCATATAAACATAGGTTCCCGTTATTACGCCTCGAGTCTTAGGCTTGCTGGTATTTTGTTCTTCTTGCGTCGGCGCAGGTGTGGCAGCAACTTTCTTGGCCTGCTCTGCTGCTACCTCTGCAGCCTTTATTCTTTCCTGCATAGCCGCTTCTTTGGCTTGTTGATTTTGATAAATTTTCCAGCCGCCGCCACCAATAATCAGGGCTGCGATAATGGAAATAATTATATAGATATTGTTATTTTTCATCTCGCTCACCTATCAACAGCAATCTGCACGCTGACATCAGTCGGCTTATCTTGCTTAACAATACCTACACAGGTGCCTACTTCTACCACAAAGTCGCCTACTTTTTTGCTGTTAACTACATCGACCTTGCTTTGCGGTAAATCAAGGCTGATAGAATAAGATCTGCCTGCCGCACTTTTGTGGGCAATAACGATTTGGAAATTCTGGGTATTCTTAAATTCAGACTTATAAAAAACTTTTCCGGAAATATTTACCTTTTTATCTTTATATTTTGTCTCAGCAGTACCCTGGTCACGAATATAATCATCCAGCATTTCATCTGCTTTTACAGACATAGCGGCAGCGGCTTTGTCTTTGCTGGGTTTCTTACTATCCCCACCGGAAAAAGCAAGAAAGCCCACCACAACGGCTACTACGACTAAAACACCTGCAATTATTTTCATTGCGCCGCCACCGGACTGGGCTGCCGGTGCAGGTTGTTCATAATTTTCCTGCCTATGTACAGGTTCTTCTACTACCCGTCGCTGTTCTACAGTTTCCGCCGGTTTTACCGGCGCTGCCTGCTGTTGCTGCGCCTGTCCATCAGCATTTGGCGTTGCCGATGCCTCGCCCTGCTGTGCAACAATTTGTTTTGCTCCACACTTGTAACAAAATTTCGCTCCATCTTCTAAAGCTGCCCCACAACTCGTACAAAATTTACTCATAAACAATGCCTCCCGCCTTTTTTATTGTATAAATAATTTATTACTTACTATTCCTTAAAAAATACCAAATCAGTATCCTGCAAAGCTTTATGCACCTTGCCCATAAAAAGTGGTCCCGGATCAATCTTAAGAGAATAATAGCCATTGACTTTCTCTATATACAAGCCGGTACTTCTAGCCTGTTCCTGCTGGTAATGGCCTATCACATATTTGATGGTACTATATTTTTCGGACAAGTAACGTATCAAAGCAATGTTAGCCTGAACCTGTTCCTGGGTTAAGTCCTCCAACCCATTAACACCGCCCACATTCTCCACACCAATGGCACACCAGTTATAGCCAATAATGTGTCTGTTTAGGGCATCCTCCGGTGTTAACTGAAAAATTGTGCCATCCCTGGCCACCAAATAATGTGATCCCACATTTAATTTGCCATTCTTCAAGCTGGCACTGACCGCCGGGTAGAAGAAATTATAGGTTCCTTCCCAGTTACCGGCTGCCGTCCAATGCAAAACAATCATCTGCGGTACGATAGTGTCAATATCCTTACCATAATGCATTCTTGCGTACTCATGAATCAACTGGCTTCTTTTAGCTCCCCACTCAATACTCTTTTCTACCATAGCCGGTTTTAGTACCGGACCACTAGCTAAAGCTGTGGCCAGTGGTTTGGCAAATAGGCCATCATAGACTTTTCGTGACAGGTCTGCGATGTTTCCAATCGCTTCCCCGCCTACCTTATTGGCCAATACCACTAGCAGGTAATCACCCTGCTTGGTATAAATGATACCACCATCATTGTAGACACCCGGTAATTCGCCTGTCTTGTGTGCCACCTCTGTGCCCTGTGGCAAGCCTTGTGGTATCTTATCATTATCTGTCTGTCCCTTAAGGATATCCAGCATTTTCTCATCCATAGCTTCATTGACACAAGTATGTTTATACATCTGTAAAAAAATATTACCTAAATCATTAACAGAAGTATAGTTTTCACGGCCCTGTTGTTGAGCGGCAAAATCCATCATCCGTCTTTGCAGCCTGGTATCCTTATAGCCATGCTGCTGAATATAATTATTAATATTGTCCATGCCCAGCCGCTCAATCATGATATTGGTAGCAACATTGTCGCTCTCCACAATCATTTGCTCCAATAAATACTTAATAGATAGTTGACTGCCAACCGGCTTGCCTTGAATATTCCCTGCGCCACCAACGATTTCGTCCCTGCGTAATGTATGTATTTCGCTTTCCGCAAGAGTACCTTTGTTAATTTCCTCATAAGCCTTAGCCAAAATAAATACCTTAATCATACTAGCCGAAGGCATTGGCTTATTTTGATAGACATAAACAAAGTTTTGGTTAACATCATTGACGTAAACGGAATATTCTCCATCAAACTGTTGAACGTAACTATCTATTGTTCTTTTAAAATTTCCCTGTTGTTGTTTAGTGCGGAGCTCTTTCTCTTCAAATTCTTTTTTCAGATTATCTACAGCGGCAGCTTCCTTAATACGTTGCGCTGCTAAGATACTGTTATCCTGACTCTTTTTTGCCCAAAATCCACCCAGAAATAATACGGCAATCATAAGCGTGGCCAGCAAAGCTCTGGTTTTGATCATTCCGCGCCTTCTTTCCGTCCAGTTTCTTCAAGCTAGAAGCCAAACTGTACAAAATCAACTAAAATTCAACTTTTTTAAGCTTTACAATTTTATTTACCACCATTGCAGATTGTAAGCAATGAAACTAATAGTGCACTCCATTATTGGTACTGACAGTGACAAAAAAAGGCCTGTTGGCATTTGCCAACAGGCCTTTATCCTTATTTAAATAAATCCTTTACCTTGTTGAAGAAGCCCTTCTCCTCAGGATTAATACTGCCTCCGCCTACTTCACCAAATTTCTTTAAAGCCTCTTTTTGCACTGAATTTAGTTTAGTAGGAACTACTACCTTAATTGTAACTAATTGATCGCCCTTAATACCATTTCTCAGGCTGGGAATACCCTTTTCCTTTAGGCGCAGGACCTTATTCGGTTGTGTACCCTCAGGAACCTTCATAATCACCTGTCCATACAAAGTAGGAACTTTTATTTCTGCACCTAAGGTAGCCTGCACAATGCTGATAGGTACCTCGCACATTACAGTAGTGCCTTCTCTGGTGTAGAACTTATGAGGTTTCACATAGAGGTAAACATACAAATCCCCGGCTCTACCACCGCGTTTACCGGCACCGCCCTCACCGGCTACCCTTAGACGGGAGCCATTATCCACGCCGGCAGGAATCTTCACGGTAAGAATATGTTTATTCTTGGTGCGGCCAGTTCCCTTACAATCTTTGCAAGGCTGGGTAATAATCTTGCCTGTACCATGACATCTAGAACACGGACGCACATTAATCATCTGTCCAAACATGCTATTTTGCGCTACACGTACCTCACCTGTACCATGGCACTCCGGACAAACATCCACTTTGCTACCAGGTTCAGCACCTGAGCCATGACAATGCTCGCATTCATCCTCCCGGTTTACGGAAACTTTCTTTTCTACACCAAAAGCAGCTTCTTCGAAAGTGATTTCCATATCCAGTCTCAAGTCGTTACCCTGCTCAGGTCCATTGTTGGAACGAGAGGAACGGCCCCTGCCGCCGAAGAACATGTTGAAAATATCATCCATGCCTTCGCCGCCGAAACTGCCTGTAAAACCACCACCGTTAAATCCACCAAAGGGATTACCGCCTCCGAAACCACCGAAGGGATTGCCTCCTGCGCCGCCACCGTTTTGGAAGGCAGCATGGCCATACTGGTCGTAAGCGGCACGCTTTTGCTCGTCGCTTAGCACACTATATGCCTCGCTGCACTCCTTGAACTTATCAGCGGCATCAGGATTATCCTTGTTCACGTCCGGGTGATACTTACGTGCCAATTTACGATATGCTTTTTTAATTTCATCGGCCGTAGCGGTTTTCGCCACTCCCAGCACCTCATAATAATCTTTCTTATCAGCCATCAGTATCTCCCTCTATCAAAACTTATTTCTTTTCATCATCTACTACTTCAGCATCTACCACATTGTCGTCAGCTTTCTTTTCCTGGCTGGCACCTTGAGCACCTGCACCCTGAGCACCGGCAGCACCCTGTTGTGCGCCCTGGTTTTGCTTGTAAAGCTCAGCAGACAATTCATACAGAGGTTTTTGCAAAGCTTCTGTATCAGCTTTAATCTTATCGTTATCTTGACCCTTCAAGGTTTCCTTCAAGGTACCAATAGCGTCTTGAACTTTTCTTAATCAGGTCATCATGGCCCTTGCCGGACATATCTTTCACAGTCTTTCAGCTTGGTAAACCATAGTATCTGCCTGGTTACGAATCTCTACGCCTTCCTTGCGTTTCTTATCGGCAGCAGCATTAGCTTCTGCTTCCTTAACCATCTTCTCTACTTCATCCTTCTTAAGCTACCGGAAGAAGTAATCGTAATCTTCTGTTCCTTGCCGGTACCCAGATCCTTAGCGCTTACGTTAACGATACCGTTGGCATCAATATCGAAAGCAACTTCAATTTGAGGTACACCACGTGGAGCCAGAGGAATACCGCCTAATTCAAAGCGGCCCAAAGTCTTGTTATCTGCAGCCATTTCACGTTCGCCTTGCAGTACATGGATATCTACAGAAGGCTGGTTATCAGCAGCAGTGGAGAATACTTGCTTACGGGAAGTAGGAATAGTAGTATTACGATCAATGATTCTGGTAAATACACCGCCCATGGTTTCAATACCCAAGGACAACGGAGTAACATCCAGCAACAATACGTCCTTAACATCACCGGCTAAAACACCTGCTTGAATAGCTGCACCAACAGCTACGCATTCATCAGGGTTAACACCATGAGCAGGTTCCTTGCCCAAAACCTTTTTAATAGCATCTTGTACAGCAGGAATTCTGGAAGAACCGCCGACTAACAGAATCTTTTCAATGTCCTTCACCTCAAGCTTAGCATCAGCCAAAGCTCTGTGCGTGCAGGCTAATAGTCTTTTCTACCAGGTCAGCAGTCATTTCATCAAATTTTGCTCTGGTTAAATCCATATCCAAGTGTTGAGGGCCATTAGCACCTGCAGTAATGAAGGGCAGGTTGATGTTGGTGGTCAACATATTGGACAATTCAATCTTGGCCTTTTCTGCAGCTTCACGAATACGTTGCATAGCCATTCTGTCACCGGTCAAATCAATGCCGGTAGATTTCTTAAATTCATCAGTCATCCATTTCATGATGCGTTCATCAAAGTCATCGCCGCCTAGGTGGGTATCACCATTGGTGGATTTTACTTCGAACACGCCATCGCCCATTTCCAAAATGGACACATCGAAGGTACCGCCGCCCAAGTCATAAACCAAAACGGTATGGTCACCGCTCTTATCAGCACCATAAGCCAGTGCTGCAGCAGTAGGTTCGTTGATAATACGCATTACTTCCAAACCGGCAATCTTACCGGCATCCTTGGTAGCCTGACGTTGGCTATCATTGAAGTAAGCAGGTACGGTAATAACAGCTTGGGTTACCTTTTCGCCTAAATACTTTTCAGCATCGCCCTTCATCTTCTCCAGAATCATAGCAGAAATTTGCTCAGGAGTGTAATCCTTACCATCAATGTCTACCTTATATTGAGTACCCATTTTACGTTTAATAGAACTAATGGTTCTTTCCGGATTGGAAACAGCCTGGCGCTTTGCCAATTGACCAACCAATCTTTCGCCATTTTTAGTGAAACCAACTACAGACGGAGTTAAACGACCGCCTTCTTGGGTGGAGATAACTGTAGCTTCTCCACCTTCCATAACAGCTACTACAGAGTTCGTCGTACCTAAGTCAATACCAATTATTTTAGACATATTCTATTCCTCCCTAGAAATAAATTGTTGTTTATATTTTTATATAACAGCCACTCAATTATGGGCTATTAATCAACCGTTACGTACTACCCTCACCTTGGAGTGCCGGATAATATTGTCGCCAATCTTATAACCCTTTTCCAAACCATGTCTACTGTGTCATCTGCCATGTCGGGATTAGCTCCCTGCATAACAGCCTCATGGACCTCAGGATTGAAGGGTTCTCCTTGCGCCTTAATTTCCTCTATTTTTAAAGAAGCCAGCGCTTGTTCAAATTGCTTATGAATTTTGCTCAGTCCCACTTTAAGTGCTTCGCCATCCGTAGAACTAGTCAAGCTTTGCTCAGCTCTTTCGAAATTATCCAGTACCTTTAAGAACTCTTTGGTAACACTGGCTGTAACATACTTGCTGAGTTTTTCCTGTTCTTCATTGTTACGTCTACGGAAGTTATCAAAATCCGCTTGCAATCTGAGTAAGCGATTTTGCAGCTCCTCAATTTTTTGATCCTTGGCCTGCAAGGCTGCTTCCACCTTAGCTGTTGCTTCCTCAGCCTGAGCCTGAGCAACCTTTTCTGCTTCTTCAGCCTGTACGGTTTCAGTGGCAGCTGTGGCCTCATTAGCTCCCGGTGCATCAGTAGCCTGCGGCACCTCTTGCGTAGCCTGAGCCTCCTCAGCAGTAACAGTATCTTGCTCTGTTATTTTTTCTGCTTCAGCTTCAGCATTCACTTTATTAAAAGGATTGTGTTTCTTGAAATGATTGTGCTTAGACAAATTGCTACCTCCTCATTTAATACCTTCTTTAAATATTACCTGTAAATATTTGTGCAAATAATCCATTACAGAAACTACTTTCTTATATTCCATACGAGTTGGCCCCAGTACTGCCAGGTTCCCACTACCTGACCATTTAAACGATAGGTAGCCTGAATCATACTGCAATCCTGGATACTGGTAAATTTATTTTCACTGCCGATGGTAATGCGTAGCCCGGAATCAACTCCGGCATTCAGCATATCCTTCAGCACCTTTTCTTCTTCTAAACACCCAGCAGCTCTTTAATTCTTTCAGCATCCGAAACTCCGGCTGATTAAAAATCTGCCTGGTACCACCCATGAAACATTTTTTCTTGTTCTGGCCAACCTGCATTTGTTTTAATAGCTTTAAT
>Ga0268359_12010_pt1 | contig 10181 bp, 9 predicted proteins | sample BioMet11_FD_194416 | JGI IMG/M metagenome (GOLD analysis project Ga0268359, IMG submission 194416) | Sewage microbial communities from Oakland, California, United States - Biofuel 11 (PacBio Assembly) | ecosystem: Engineered > Wastewater > Sewage > Unclassified | place: USA: California | collected...
ATCTTCATTGCCATAGCTGCCTCTGTAATAGCGCAAATGACCCACTTAAGGTAAATATGTCCAATGCGTTTAAAAGGCCCAGCTCGTATATTGGCTTGGCACCGATAATCTAGGGCGATGCATTGCATCCCGTCTGATTTGGGGAGCACGGATGTCACTAATATACAGCATGTGCGTGCTGGGCCTTATGATGGTAATTAGTATTCCGATAGGGCTCCTGTCCGGGTATGCAGGCGGTCGCATAGACACATTTATTATGCGGATTATTGACATATTTTTATCACTTCCGACTTTTCTGATGGCATTAGCCATCGCCGGTATGTTAGAACCCAGTGCGAGAAATATGATTATTGCCATCGCCAGCGTGTGGTGGGCACCTTATGCAAGAATAATACGTGGTATGGCAATGCAGATAAAGCAGCAGGACTTTATTCTTGCAGCAAAAGCAGCCGCCTGTACTCATACTCAGATTATTTTTCGGCATATACTTCGAAATATTTCTCCAACAATTATTGTAATGGCCACACTTGAAATTGGTTCGATTATACTGGCCATCGCATCATTTTCTTTTATCGGGTTGGGTGCGCAGCCGCCTACGCCCGAGTGGGGTATTATGCTCAGCGACAGCAAAGAATTTATGCAGACACAGCCGCAGCTGATGATTTATCCGGGAATTGCAATTATGATTACAGTCATGGCATTTAATCTTCTGGGGGAAGGACTGAAAAATGCAATACAAAACTGACCAGGGAGTTCAGAGTGAAAACGCTGCATTAGATATCCGGGGCCTTTCTATGGACTATATTATGCAGGATCAAAACATCCACGCCGTGGTAGACTTGAACCTTGTTGCAAGAATGGGAAAAATCACCGCACTTGTTGGGGAAAGCGGCAGTGGAAAATCTACTGTCGCACTTGCGGTAATGGATATTCAGGATAAAAATGCTGTAATCTCAAGTGGTGAGATTTACCTGGGAGGGACAGATATACTCTCTATGCCTAAAAAAGATATGCGGTCTTACATCTCGAACCATGCCAGCATTATCTTTCAGGATCCAATTGATTCTCTTAATCCGTTATTAACTGTTGGAGAGCAGTTGGTAGAGGCAATCCTGATACATGAAAAAATAACAAAAAATCAAGCTCGTACCATTGCGCTCAATCAACTTCTGGCAGTCAGCCTGCCACAGCCAGAGGAATTAATGAAAAAGTACCCATTTATGCTGAGCGGAGGAATGTGTCAGCGTGTTATGATTGCCATCGCCAGCGTTTTCCACCCACCGCTTCTCATTGCAGACGAGCCAACGACAGCTCTTGATGTAACGATTCAAGCTCAAATCCTGCATCAATTGGATTCGATGCGGAAGAAAGACGGAACTGCAATTCTGCTTATTACGCACGATTTGGGAGTCGTCGCAGAAATAGCAGACGACGTGTGTATCATGAAGGACGGACATATTGTGGAAAGCGGCACGGTAGACGACATATTCTGTAATCCTCAACATACGTATACGCGTCAATTACTGGCGGCGGCACTCTAAGAGGTTTGGCCATGGAAGTATTGGCGGAAACCCAAAACATACGAAAATCCTACGAAAAACAAAATTTGTTTACAAAAAAGAGAGAGCAGGTCTCTGCCGTAAACGGTGTGTCTCTCAAAATTCAGAAGGGATGTTCAGTAGGACTCATTGGAGAGAGCGGAAGCGGAAAAAGCACGCTTGGCAGAATGATGGCCGGACTGGAAACGCCTACAGAAGGACAGGCACTGTTCCGAGGACGGCAAATATCGAATATTTCCCTTCGAAAAATGCGCCCGCTACGACGTAATATCCAGATGATCTTTCAAAATAGCAGCAGCGTTTTTGATACGTCCTATACTATAGGAGAAAGTATTGCCGAGGTTATTGAAAACAGCGAGAGAGTATCAAAAAAAGAATGCTTAGAAAAAATAGAGACAATATTGGAACAAGTAGGACTAGATGCCTTATACGCTCAGCGGTATCCAAAAGAATTGAGCGGAGGGCAACGCCAGCGAGCCAATATTGCACGTGCGCTTGTTCTTCACCCGGAGTTTGTTGTTTGCGACGAGCCCGTTTCCAGCCTTGATTATTCATTGCGCAAACAAATTCTGACTTTACTTAATGACTTACGAAATAAATTTGGTTTAACTTACTTATTTATCACCCATGACCTCAACTGCGTGCCTTATGTCTGCGATATGATGGCTATTATGTATGCTGGTAAGATAGTGGAGCAAATCGATTTAAAGAAAAATACGATGCCGAACGCGCTCCACCCGTACACCAACCTACTTCTTTCGTGTATACCAGCAAAGATGCCTGCAGAACGAAAAAAAACGCATGATGGAGAGTATAATTGATACAACAGTTATACCTGATTCAAAACACTGTTGTCGGTTTTTTCCACGCTGTCCTTTCTGTACGGAACGTTGCATAAATGAAGAGCCATTGCTAAAGGAGGTCGCAAGCGGTCATTTGGTAGCATGTCACATTATAGCATGACATATTGTAGCATGTCGCGTTGTATAAGCCATTAAAGAAAGGGAGAATGAAAAATGAAGAAAAAATATATCTGGGCAATTATCGCGTCAGCACTATCAGTAGTGCTGTTGCTGAGTGGATGCATCTCGAATCAAGTGTCAAACAATACACAAAACGAAACTTCTGCTTCTTCAACTGCCACTACCATGATCGTCAGTAATCAATCAGATTCCATTACAATTATGATTTCCGACGAGCTGAATCCAGAAGATGCCAGCCCAATAAACTCCAGCACGGAAATGTGTCTTTATGAAATGGTGTACGAACCGCTGGTCAAATACGGAAAAGGCGGCGTGATTGAGCCGGCACTTGCTAAAAGCTGGAAAATCAGCGATGATGGAACGCAGTATACTTTCTACTTACGTAAAGATGTCAAATTTTCAGATGGTACCAGCTTTAACGCAGACAGCGTGGTAAGCAGTGCGAAGCACTGGGACCCAACGAGATTTTCCACACCGCTTACAAATGTGGAGAAATTAGACGACTACACGGTCAGGCTGACATTTAAGGAAAAATGCTACCCAGTATTAATCGAACTAACCTATCCTCGACCTTTCCGCATCGCATCTGAAAATTCATTTGATGCAAACGGCAACTTTGTAAAAATGGTCGGCACAGGTGAATGGATGGTGGAGAGTTATGTTCCCGAGAAAGAGGTGGTTATGGTACCCAACCCGTATTATTACGGAACAAAACCGAATATTAAAAAGATAACCATCAGAAAAGTTACTGATGGCGAATCAAGAATTATGGCGCTCCAGAGCGGAGAAGCTGACCTTTCTCTGGCCGATCTGCCTTCCGAAAGCAAATCGATCATCGAGTCATCAAAAATCTTGCTGTTAAAAACACTGAAGGTACATTGGGATTTTTCCTCATGCTAAATCAAGAAAATACCGCATTGCAGGATGAAAATGTCCGTCTTGCGTTAAATTACGCAATAGACAAAGACAGCATCGTGGAAAATATATTTGGAGGCGACGCTGTTGCCGCAAAGGGCATTTTACCTGATACGGTACCATACGTCACTGATGAAAACAGCAATGGATACTCATATAACCCGGAAAAAGCAAAAGAACTGCTGGCCGAATCGGGATATACGGACAGTGATGGGGATGGGATCGTTGATAAGAACGGTGTGCCGCTGTCCCTTAAGCTTGTTTTTCAGTCTGAGGAATATTCAAGCTGGAAATCGATGTGTGAGTATCTCCAGGCGGCGGCCAAAGAGGTCGGAATTGACGTTCAGCTTAAGCAACTGGACACTTCGGCATACTATGACGCAATCTGGAAAAACCGTGATTTTGACATGATTATTTATCGCACATATGAGGATTCATGGAATCCACACGGGTTTTTGCGCTCCATGTTTTATCAGCCCGAGGGTAGCAAGTCCGTGTGCTGGTATGACCCGCAGTTAAATACGTATCTTGACGAGGTCATTAAAACACAGGACGAGGCAACGCGTCAGGCAAAGTATGATCAAATATTTAAGCTGATCAATGACAAGGCACTTGTTGTTCCTCTGTGCTATCCCAATAAACAATATGTATATAATACCCGCCTGCAAAACGTGACAGTCGCCCCGACGAGCTATGAAGGCATAGAGTGGCAGTTGATCACTATAGCAAAGTAAGAGGTCAAAGCATGTTGGGGACTGTATTTAAACAGATTGAAAAAGCCTGGTCTGCCGATGCCGGAGGTTATGACCAGGTGATTCAAAAACAGCTAAGTAATGAAGAAGACGTAAAACATTGGCAGGATGAACTTCGGCTGGTACTTGGTGAGAAACCATTGCATGTACTTGATGTTGGGTGCGGACCAGGATTTTTTACAATTATGCTTGCCAGGCTAAAACATAATGTGACATCTGTTGATGGTGCTGAGGGAATGGTAGAGCGTGCCAGGATCAATATCAAAAAGGAGGCGTTAAATACAAAAATATATAAAGGCGACGCCGTGCTTTTGGATAAAGAGAAGGAAGCCAGCCTTGATGCCATAGTATCACGTGATGTTGTTTGGACACTCTATGACCCGGAGAAAGCTTTCATTAGATGGAAAAATCTGCTGAAAACGGATGGTAAAATCGTTATCTATGATGGCGATTACAGGCGGGATCAATCGTCTTTGCGTTACCATGTATTGAAATTTACCTCAGACCTGATTAATCTCTTCATGGAGAGGAAACATCGGAAAAAGAACCAGCACAATTCCCCAGGAAATGGATTTGAACAACTGCCAATGATTCGGCATAAGCGACCGCAATATGATCGGGAACTGTTGCTGAAGGCAGGTTTTTCAAAAGTAGAGGTGACGAAGGATTGTTTCCGCAACAGTCCGTTACGTCTTGAATTCTGGAGATATGGGTATCAAGGGAAAAAGTTCCGTGTAATTGCTTACAAGTAAGTGAGATAATAACTGCGAGAGTACAGGCTCTAATTATGAGAATAAAGAAATAATTGTGAGAATACAGGCTCAAATCACATAACTTTAGATAAAACACTAAGTGAGATAAGCTTCATAATCCATAGGACTTATGCACTTGAAAAACAAAATCAATTACAGCAAAGACTATGGATTACAGTCATGCTTTATACAGTTAATGATCTGATGCTGTTGATTTTTCAGTTCGACTGCGTTAATCCGGTGATTTCACTATTTTTCTTTTCACCGGATTTTACATTTCGATCTCCATCTTTAGTTTTTTTCATTAAATTTCGTTGACTCAGGAATTATTGCCCTTTGAGTGACCATTCTTTTTACAAATATCTAAAAAACTCTCGTTTTTTGTTATTATTTCAATCACAACAAAATGTGTTCTGAAGCAGATTCTAATTAAAGCAAAATTCGGACTGGAATAAAGACGATTTCTTAGGTTGTGTTGTCATCTGGAGGAAAAAGGTAATCAAACTGCACAGTATATATATTTTCGTTTTGTTCAAGCTCATTTTTTATCCTTATTGCATCTTCTCTCGGAATCCAATACGTTAGGGGACCATCACTATAAAGAAAACGAATATTACACCAAACAAACCTTTTTACTTCAGTATTATATTTATTGAGTATTGCAAGAAATTTTCTGTTCCGGGTTGCTTGTTCAGAGACCGAAAGAACGTAATAATCTCCTTTTCTGATAACATGAGGAGAAGATATAGTCCAATCTTTTTTCTCTTCCTTCATCTCAACAAGTTCACCTCTGATGTCACTCCAATTATCTTTATCCACCATTATGTAATATCTTTCATCCGTATGATTAGTATCATATTCCATTCTATAGTTCCGAGTCATGTTATAGTTTTGAAGAATGGATTTTACTTCTGACTCAGAAACTCCATCTTTAAATTGAATAAACAGACCACCTACTTGCGATTCAGGATCTGGCGTTTCTTTATCAACTGGAGGTTCTATAAATAAACCAGCTATCATTATTAGAATAAAAAAAAATAATAAAAAAATTATTTCCTTATTAATTTTGCTCATGCTAACACCGCTAGGATAATATATTTGGTTTCTCATAGCTTCGAGCTTAAATAGATATAATAACGTTAGACTTTGCGATTTACCTGGAGAGTACATTTTAACTCCATAAACTCCTTTTTTCTAATATTTTATAACTTTTGTGTCCAGGTTCTCTAACAATTCAATTTTCAAGCGGATTTTGAGTTTGAATTACTTTTTAATATTTTTATAGTTTAATGATTTGGTCATAAATTATTTATTTGAGTGTATGCCTTAACTCATATTCAAAAACAAGTATAAAAGAAAATAGCATTCAATCTTGAGGTATAAAAGTCTTATATAAATTAAAAACTAATAAATATAGTCTTATTTTTCTAAAAATTCGCTGAATCTGACTATTTGGTATAATCAATTAAAGAGTAAGAAGGATGGAAACTTACTGTTATTGTGTATGCACCTGAGTAAAATTAGCTTAACATATAAAATTAAAATTTTAAATTTGTTGTTTTGTTGAGGTTGACGGGCTGTATCCCGCCATTAAAATGACGGGAATTAGCCCTTCCTTTTTTTCTAGAAAAATTTTAGAGTTTTTTTATTTAAAAATAAAACCTAAAGCCTTCAGAGCTCTTCAGGAATTATAATCCATGCTATTATATAGGCAAGTATACCGCTTCCCGCACCCACTATAGAAATTAGCAACCATAGAAGCCGTATAAGCGTAGTGTCAAGTCAAACTTAAAGTATCGTAAAGTACTTCTTGTACCTTTTCATAAGTAATCTTTAGGATTACTTATGAACAGATATGCTGTAACACTCACTGAAGACGAACGTAAAGATCTTTGTGAACTTCTCTCAAAGGGTAAACAAAATTCACAAAAAATTCTCAATGCTCTGATCTTACTCAATTGCGATAAAGGTGAATGGAATGTCAACCATTCAACCAACGAAGAAATCTCCCGTATCCTGAACATCAGTATGAGAAAAATTGATCGTGTAAAGAAGCGCTTTGTTGAAGACGGTCTTGAAGTTGCTCTTAATGGAAAAAAAAGAAATCGGATTTATACTAAAAAAGTTGATGGTGATTTTGAAGCCCATTTAGTTGCATTGAGTTGCAGCGAACCTCCGGAAGGTTTTGCAAGATGGTCTTTGAGATTGTTAGCTGATAAAGTTATAGAGCTTGGCTATATTGAAAGCATTTCTCACGAAACAATACGTCATATATTAAAAAACGAAATTAAACCCTGGCAAAAGAAAGAATGGGTAATTCCTCCTGAACAGAACAGTAGTTTTGTTGCAAATATGGAAATGGTTCTGGACGTTTATAAGCGTCCATTTGATCCGTTAAATCCTGTTATATGTATGGACGAATCTCCAAAACAACTGATTGCAGAAACCAAAATTCCTATCCCCTGTTCATCTGGAAAAACAGCCAGATATGATTACGAATACAAACGTTGTGGAGTGTGCAATATATTTCTTGCCTGTGAACCGTTGGCAGGAAAACGAATGGTAAATATTACTGAAAGAAAAACCAAGCAAGATTGGGCGTATTTTCTGGAAAAAATCGCACTTCAACGTGAAAATGCAAATAAAATTACGCTGATAATGGACAATCTAAATACTCATGTCCCTGGATCTCTCTATGAAACATTTCCACCAGCGAAAGCGAAGGCACTGTGGGACAGGTTTGAGTTTGTGTACACACCAAAACATGGAAGTTGGTTGAACATAGCAGAGATTGAATTGAACGTGCTTTCAGGTCAATGTTTAAAAAGAAGAATGGATAACAGCGAGCTTGTTAGGAAAGAAGTATCGGCATGGCAAAATTATAGAAACAACAAAAATTCAAAGGTTAACTGGCAATTCACAACAGATGACGCAAGGATAAAATTATCACGTCTTTATCCGACAATTGAAGATTGACTCGACAGTAGGATCAACTTTAAAGTATTCACCTAGCCCACCACATACCCCTGCAATCATCCTGTTCTTCTTTGACCTATACAATCTATTCATTTGACCACCCCTAAGTGCAAAATGCTTTAATGAATTAATAATAGATTGCTTATATTCGATTTATAAGTAACTCCGAAAATAAGAAATTTATTGAGAAATCATACGTTTGCAGGTTCTCTATGCTCTTGCAGATATAAGTTAATTGGCATGAAAGTAGCCTTTGTTTTTTATTCTTGACTCTATTCCCAACTTTCAGTTATGCTGCCAATATTGCATTTTTGTCCGGTTGAGTAAAGCTAAGCCTACATTCCGCAGTATTTTTACGAAAATCAATATTTATCCTGATAGCGGTTTTGAACAGGTGCAAATAATTTGGATTTTTAGTGGTATTTGGTGAAAATTGAATGATATCGTTTTTTGCCTCTAAATACACCACATAGTTGCTTTTACCTACTACATAAAAGTCCAATAAATCCACGTTTGATTGAAAATCGATAGCAGTAAAAATATGAATTTACGAAAATTTACTGCGGACAGTGGGCTAAGGTCCGGAATGTGGACATTAAGACCTTTTGTCTTCACGTAATAACAAGCAAATTACTGAGGAGGTTTATAGAATCCTCTTAAAATGTCTGTAGTTTTATAGTAACATTTATCAAATCCTTCACTACTAACTTTTTTTGCTGGAACTCCTGCTATTGTGATACCTTCTTCTTTAAAGGATTTGTTTACTACTGAATTTGCACCTATTGCGATATTATCTGCAATTTCAATATCTCCAAAGATTTTAACGCCGGGACCAATATATACATTATTTCCTATTTTTGGCACAGGCAATACAAAATCCGGTCTTAATTCGTCCTCCATACTATAGGCATTTGTTCCAATATTTACACCAGTATGAATGCGACAATTTTCACCAACTTTTACATTGCTATTTACAATTAAAGTACCTTTATGAGCAATAGATAATCCAGGCCCGAATACATTTGGAGGTATAGTAAATCCTAATTTCGTGCTTAATCTTTGGAATTTAAAATAAAGGTACAGAGAATATGGTTTATATATAATACCTTTTTTACAATTTATATAGAATTCTCTTTTCCTTATTAATCTCTCAAATCTCCAGATATCATCCAAAAGATAATCCCTATAATACTGAACTGTACCTCTTTGTTTTTTAAGTGCAATCTCATCTGCTTTTAAATAAAATATATAATCTTTCTTTGATTGAATCATAAAAACTCGCCTATGAATAATCCAGATCGTCATCGAAAATAATTTTTTAGGATATATATTTTTAGTTTTATAGTTAGGACTTACGCACTTGAAGTACAAAATCAACCACAATCAACGTTGTGAACAGGGTAAGAGTTTAGACAGTTGAGTGTTTGATGCTATTGATTTTTCAGTTCAACTGCGTAAGTTTTAATAATTAGTAAGTTTTAATAGTTATAGTCATAGTTATATAAATCTGTGTATAAAGCAAGTCACAATTAAATAAACATAAGTAGCTTTTTCTGTTTAAACTGTATATATACCAGAAATCTACATCTGGAAAAAATATGTCAGTAAAAAATCTGTATGGTTGTGTTTTTAGATTTATAGGTATTGGCAAGAAAATCTCTTTCACTTCGTATTCTGAGTATTATTTCCAAACTTCGCATCATCTTGGAAGCCAATATCATATCTTTATCCAGTTAAATTGAAGCCAGGACCCAGAATGTGGGGAATGTGAGGAACTTTGTCTTCGTGTAATGTCAGGTTTCTTCTTGCTTACAATCAAGAATAATTCGCTTAATTATTGAGATATTATTGTCAACCGAGAAAACCTTACTCTTAACAATTTGTCTCTTTTGAATATTTCCTTTTTTCGAAAGCGTTGTAAAAATTAGGAACCTCGAATAAATATAGACTTTTACGACGCTCTGTAAGTTAAATTTTTACGTGCAGTTCTTTTTTATATAAACATTTCAGAGGGCCGGATTCTCAGATCATAGCCCACTCACTGGTTATGTTTTCAGGTACGAGGTTTTCTCCAGATGCCTGTACATATACCCTGAATTTTTTTCCTGCAGGAACTGTAAGGCCTTTTGCAGTGTAATTGAAAACTCCTTCCGGCTTAATCGTAATTGAAGAACTTTCAATTTCATCCCACAAAGAAAGCTTATTTCAGCCTGAAGGGCAACATAAACAGTTGTATTTTCAGCT
>Ga0268359_10227_pt1 | contig 10162 bp, 10 predicted proteins | sample BioMet11_FD_194416 | JGI IMG/M metagenome (GOLD analysis project Ga0268359, IMG submission 194416) | Sewage microbial communities from Oakland, California, United States - Biofuel 11 (PacBio Assembly) | ecosystem: Engineered > Wastewater > Sewage > Unclassified | place: USA: California | collected...
TCAAAACCGGGGGCGGTTCCCGAATATTCAAAAGAGCTTCTGGAAGAGCTCAAAGCTCAAGGATTAAAACTGAGCTTGATCAAAACCTGAGTTTGGTTACGAAGGACTAAGTTGAGTGAACTCGATTAAAAATTAAGGAAAAACCAGTTCATAAAATGGATTGAATTCATCAGCGTCGCAGTCTTTTAGAATGGGATTCCCCAAAGAGGGTACCACTTTTCTACATTTTCTTCGATAGGCATTTCCCTTTCCATTTCCGCTCTTAACTTAAATTCAAAGGGGCTGTCTCTCTGCTTGCCGGAAAGCGGGATAAAGGGATAATAAGTTCCCTGCTTAAAGTTGTAGATCCAGTAAACAGTTTCTCCGCGGCCGGATTTTCCGGCTTCGGGTTCGCTGTCAAACCTGTAAATAGCACAGAGAAGCTGCCCACCAAAGCCGTGTTCTTCAAGGGTTTCACTTACAAGGTGAATGTTTGCAACAAGGTCTTCTAAATCCGGGTCTTTAAAAATAGCCCACAGGAAGTTGAACTCGTCTTTTTCCAGCCTGAACTCGGTTTCTGTTTCCTTAGAACTGTATTCCAGAAGCTCCTGTATCTCTTTTCGTGCAGATTCGTACGCTGAAGCACCTATTGGCTTAAAGCATATCCCTGCCGACCCTGAAGGCTTTAGGCCGAGATTGCTTTCCAGAGTGATACTGGCTGTAGACATTGCAAATAGTTTATCACTTTTTGCTTTCGGAAGCGTACTCTTCCCGAGAACTGCGTCCACTAAATCGCGAAGACCCATTTAGTTTCTCCTTTTTAAGTACTTCCTTAATCATGTTATGAATTCATTTTCTCAATTCGTTTCCTGTTAACTGAGAGTTTATGACCTGGATTTGTCCTATAGCTGGGATTCGTCCTGTGACAAAGATTTGTCCTGTGACCAGAATTTTGCTAGTAAACCAGGTTATCCCAGATCCTGCTGCATTTTTTCAAGCCTGGCTATTCTTTTTTCCACAGATGGGTGAGTGGAAAACAGATCCATTATGGAAGAACCTGAAATTGCAGGGATGATGAAAAAGGCATTCATTCCCTCTACTGACCTGAGGTCTTCGCTCGGGACCCTGGACATGACTCCGCTTATCTTCATTAGGGCCGATGCAAGGTCCGACGGCTGTCCGGTAATAATGGCTGCTCCCCTGTCTGCGGCATATTCCCTGTAGCGGGAAAGGGCTCGAATAAGTAGGAAACTGACAGCCCAGACTGCAAGTGAAACTAACCAGACAAGCAAAATGCCTCCGCCTTCTTTTTTCCGGTCTCCTCCCATATCTCCAAAGTAGAGACTGTAACGGACAAAGTAAAAAGCCAGAGTTGAGATGAAACTGGCAATTGTCATGATAGCCATATCTCTGTTCTTGACATGGGTAAGTTCGTGAGCAAGCACGGCCTCAAGTTCGGCTGGAGAGAGTTTGTCCATAATTCCTGTTGTAACTGCAACAACAGCGTTGTTCTGGTTTCGGCCTGTTGCAAAAGCATTCGGAACCTGAGTCCTGACAATTGCCACCTTAGGTTTCGGGAGATCAGCTATTGCACAGAGTCGTGTAATTATCCCATGCAGTTGTGGGGCTTCGCTTTCAGAAACGATATGTGCACCGGTTGACCACAGCACCAGTTTATCCGAGTAAAAGTACTGGATGGCCATGAAAGAGCCTACAAAAAGCATCATGACCACTGGTGGAGTCCCGTTGTACGAGAGAAACACCAGGAAAAAAAAGTAAACTGCTGCCAGAAGAAACATCGTGAAAATCATCCGTCCCTGAAGTCCCAAATCTCGTTCCCACTTTCGTTTCATTGATTACTGCTCCTGAGTATGATTTCTATGTCAAATTATGCTTAGGCACGATTTCAATCGCTTACTTCTGAAGTAAAGTGCTGTTACAGTGAATTGCAACTGAAGTAAATTGCGATTATAGTTAGTTATATGCAGTTAAAGTTAAGCGCGTTTTAAATGATTATTAAGTCTGAGTTTAAATTATAATTAAACCTATGTTAAATGAAATATTAAAGTTACAAATATTAAATCTGAAAATATCAAACATACTGATATTAAACTTATAAATATAGCTTCCGTTAAATGGGAACCAAGTCTGATTGAGTGTACTTATAAGTGTTGACCTGTAAATCAAAGAAGGCTGCACATAATAAGAAAAACTTTTATTAAGACTTGGGCAAGGGTTACAAAGGTATAAAATAACTGTTAGATTCCAAAGAAGGCAGCAAAGCTCTTTTTTTAACTAGAAAGGTCCTGATATGCAAAATAGTGAAAGAGGAAAGGCTCGCCTCCCCTCTCGGTCATGCTCAGGAGCAGGCTCTTCGCACCAATAAGGCATAAAAACCACCAGTTGATAAAAAGAGCCTACCGATGTTGAGAAAACGCCGTGTAAATTATTTTTAGACAGGTCAAGAGAATCATAATTTCGTCTAAATATGCGGGGACTCACAGCCAAAATATATTCAAGCTTAACTTATAAAAGCTAGAATTATTTTCAGAAAAAGCTAAAAAATTAACGCTGAGGGGGAGATTCGAACTCCCGTAGCGCAAAGCGCTACCGGTTTTCAAGACCGGCGCCGTAGTCCGCTGGGCTACCTCAGCAGGTTGAAAGAATTATTCTTACAGCTTCCGCAAAGGGAAAGGTACAGATTACCATGAGATTCCGGAAAGCGTATACAACAAACCCGATTATGGTATATAAAATTTGCGAAGAGAAAGAGCTCTTCGCCTCTATAAACAACTAAAAGCTGAAATCAGACTTCCGGCTCTGAGGATTCCTCTGTTTCGGGTTCAGCCTCGGGTTCAGCCTCGGCTTTAGCTTCGGGCTCGGCTGGTATCTGAGTTTCGGATTCGGCTGTAAGCTTTTCAATGAACTGGACTTCCTTAAGGCCAGCATACTTGAAAAGTTCGGATGCAACCCTGTCCTTTGCCATGAGCCAGCGCTGGTTGAAGGTCAGGCCTGTGGAAGTATAAATCTTTGCAACGCCATCAGCAGTCTCTACTTCCATATCCCTGAGGCCGGTATAGAGGGCAAGCAGGCCCCGAATTTTCTCAACTTCAGTCTCAAGAACATTTTCAATAGTATACTCATAGGTAACGGTCTTGCCTGCAAGAGGGCTGTTAAAGTCTACAGTGACCCTGCGGCCTATAACCCTGCTGACAACTCCTCTTCTGCCATCTATCTCAACAGGAAGACCAGGATGAGCATTTCGGTCTTTCAGTTTCGTGATGGAAATCGTTTCTACAAGTTTGGGATCGCTCAGGCCAAAAGCCTTTTCCGGAGGGATTACAACGCTTCCGTTGTAGCCGACTTCCTTTCCCTCGAGGTCTTCATCAAGGCCCTCAATAGTATGATTTGCCCCGACAATAACAACATCTCCGCCGTAAAGCCCACGCGGATTAAAGATATCCTCTTTTTTTGCAAGTTCTTCGTCTGTTGTGTCGAAAATCCTGCCGTCTTCGAACTTACCTGTGTAGTTCAACTTTATGAAATCGCTTTCTGGATTGCCATAATTTTCAACTCTTTTTTTAAATAAATAAACTAAATTGATAAGCAAGAAAATTATTCATTGTCAGCCAATTCAGCGTAAATGTGTTTCACGCTATAGAACTCTGCCTTTAATAAGCTTTTTGGGAATCCGCAAGGGTTACTGCTGATTTTACGGATACTTATAAAAAATTGTAGTTTTAAAAAATATTTACCAGAATCACTATCATTCGACCTTGAAACTTACTTTCAGCAAACAACTGGCTTGAAAATAAGCAGGTAAAACTATTTCACTTTATACTTATGGTGATCACCAGCTTTTGCAGGAACACCCTCTTCCTGCAAATTACCCGGGACAAAAGCAGAGGTTCCGGCAGGAAAATTTCTATCCCGATACTTTGGAGAATCTGATGGATTTCTAAGTTTAGATGGATTTCTAAGTTTAGATGGATTTCTAAGTTTAGATGGATTTCTAAGTTTAGATGGATTCTAAGTTTTATTAGATGGATTTCTAAGTTTAGATGGATTTCTAAGTTTAGATGGATTTCTAAGTTTAGATGGATTTCTAAGTTTAGATGGATTTCTAAGTTTAGATAGATTTCTAAGTTTAATGACTTTCTCATATTTCATACGTCTTTCGATTACTATTTATGCAACGAGATTACTATCAAATATTAGAATATAATTCTGGGAATCACAGTGGGGAATTTGGGGTCTATTATTAGTTTTTTCCGCTAAGTGTACTGTTGAGTTTTACCACCAGATGTGTGAAATAGGTACTTAACAGAAAATTTTTGTTTTCGGGAGGGGTATATGGAAAGGAAGCTTATGAGAATAGGGGTTTCCCTACCTGGGGAACTTCTGGACAAATTTGATAAAACTCTTCTGAAGAGAGGGTATTCATCTCGATCCGAGGGGATAAGGGATGCCATAAGGACATATAACCAGCACTATGAGTGGATGCAGCAGATCAAGGGCAAAAGGTCTGCAACGATTTCTATTGTATATGATTGCTCAAAAAAGGGGTATCGAGCACCCTGGCAAGTATTCAGCACGAGTACCTGGATCTAATAAATTCCTCAGTGCACTTCCATATTGAGCCAAATTTGTGTTTTGAGGTAATAATTCTGCAGGGAGAAGGAGAGAAAATAATAGAGCTGACTGAAAGAATTCTAAGTTTAAAGGGAGTCAAGCACTCCAGGTTAACAACTGTTCCCGAAGAGAAGATTGAAAAGTGAATATAATAGGGGGCTTAAAAGCCTTCTGATCCTGGAAAATAGTTTAAAATTTACTTATTTTAAACTTCAAATCTTAAATTCCACTTCAAAAACTGTGAGTATTCCTGAAGACATGGAATTGGAGACCACTCGTATATTTATTCAGAAGCGGAAAACTCAATTCATCGGACACAGGATCTAAGGAATTATTCAGGGGTAAACTCGCAAATTGTTATACTTGCTTAAAAGTGATTTTTATGGGTCTAACAAAAATTCAGGTTACATTTAACGTATATGTAACGAGTTTCGAGAGATTGTTGAAGGATATAATAACTAATCTATTTATAAGAAAATGGATACAGATCGAGAAAAAAAACGTTGTATCTGTAGAGGATTCCATGCTTCCTGAAATTATCCGAATTCAGTCCGAAAGTTTTGGAACTAAAAGCCAAAATGGCGTTAAACGATATTCAAAAGAATGAAAAAGATCTTTTATGTGATAAAAAGTTAGGATCGGGTTGTGGGTTACTGCATATATTATTTGAAGCCTGTTCTGTCTCTAAAGGGTTTTAAGAAAAAATCCGTAATTTATTCAATTTCAATAGATAAGGATTTTAGAAGAAAGCACCATGGAGAGAATTTATTAAAAGAAAGCATTAAAGAAATGAGGTTAAATGGGATATATTCGATTCTTTTATATGCAAATACGGAAAACCTTCCTGCCATAAGGTTGTATGAAAAAATGGGCTTCAAGAAAATTAAAGAAATAAAAGATATATGTGGCCCGAAAGAGACATGTTATGAAATGGAATTAAGAATTCTTTAATTTCCAGGGCTTTCTATAATCCTTAATCTCTATAATCCTTAATCTCTATAATCCTTAATCTCTATAATCCTTAATCTCTAATTCTTACATATTCTTCTCGAACTTTTTGATACAAGTTCTCAGAAACAAAGTTTCTCGTACAGAAAAAGCTGATTTTATTCAAACATTTCTTTTGTAGAGCTGATCCCAAAACTCAAAATGACTTTTCTGAATCCCAGATCCGCAATAAGTAATAGATTTTCTGATCACGAAAATAATTTTGAAATTTAACGAATTTGAGGATAAAATTAGTTTTGGGATGGGCTCGTACAATAATAATTCGGGGGTTTACCTGGCCTTTTTTCCTCGATGCAATGATTGATAAATTTTTATAAAAGATATATTTAAATAAAAATCGAATTTTTTAAGGCGCGTATGATTACTTGGCTGTTGGAAATTTCTGTCACCAAAAAGTCGGAAGTTTTTAATGGTTTGAAACCGTAAGCTTTAAAAAGAGAATTTCACCAACGGCCTTGCCCAAGAGTGATTTTTAATGGGTACTATAAAATTTCACACCCGATCAGTTGGGTACTTGATGAGTCTTAAGAAATTACTGCGTGATACCACTGGAAATTTACTGGTAAAAAAATGGAAGTCAATAGAAAAAGAAGATATTGTTTCTATAGAAGACTACATGCTTCCTGAAGTTCTTAGAATCCAGACCGAAGGATTTAAAAACGGAAGCCCGGCAAAGCTTATAAAATATTCGAAGAATTCAAGAAATATTTTTTATGTTGTGAAGAGCAGGGATAAAATCGTTGGCTACTGCGTCTACTACCTGAAACCTGCACTTTCTCTCAAAGGCTTTGAGAAAAAATCAGTAATATCCTCAATTGCAACTGATATAAATTTCAGAGGCAGGGGTTTTGCTGAGAGTTTATTAAGGAGCAGTATTGAAGAAATGAAGGTAAACGGAATATCATCCGTTTTCTTATATGTCAATATAAACAATCTTCCTGCGATACACTTATACAAAAAAATAGGCTTTCAGGAAATAAACAGGTAAAAAATATATGCGGCCAGGAAGAAAGCTGTTATGAGATGGAACTGGGGCTTGTTTGAAGCGTTTCCCTATATTACTTATTTTTTGATGTATTTCCTTACATTTCTTATTTTTTGATGTATTTCCTTACATTTCTTATTTTTTGATGTATTTCCCGTTTTATAGTTTAAAAATAATTTTTTCAGGGTAATAACTTCAGGTCAATTTTATGTTTTAAGATATACTTAAATAAACCTCGGGTTCTCACTTTAATGTGCCTGTAATTAATATCCTTATATTTCTTGGCGGGCTCGTACTGCTCGTAAAAGGATCGGACCTCTTCGTATTAACATCATCCCGGATTGCAAGAAGGTTTGGAGTATCCGAATTTGTAATAGGATTGACTCTTGTGTCCGTGGGCACGTCAGTACCTGAGCTTGCATCATCTCTTACAGCATCTTTCCAGCAAGCAAGCGGGATAGTTATGGGCAATATACTTGGGTCAAATATTGCCAACATAGGCCTGATTGCAAGTACGGCAGCTCTCCTGACAAATATCAAGACCGAAGAGGTTATGCTGAGAAGGGACGGCTATATAATGCTATTTGCCTCTGTTCTCCTCTTTCTTTTTATGCTCGACTTCGAGATTTCGAGGTTAGAAGCCCTAATTTTTATTTTATTTTATCTTGCCTATCTTTTATTCCTGCTCGATAAGGTGAAAAGACACGAAGAAGAGATATATTTTAAAGATTTTATGATTTATTTTTTCAAATTTGAGTATCTTTTCGACCTGAAATCAAGAATTAAACCACAGGTCCAGGAACGCGGAAAAGGAAATCGAAACTCTGAAGACACGAAAAAAGACACCTTGAAAACCGGAAAAAGGGCTCAAAAGAAAAACGAAAGCGAATCCGAAATTGAATTGAGAACTAAATACGAAAGCGAATTCGAAATTGAATTGAGAACTAAAAACGAACCGATAACTGAATTGAGAACCAAATCAAAAACAGAGCCTGGATATGAAGATATTGATGTCGACGTTACAGAAGAAAAACTTTACAAAGGCAGCCTTTTAATAGAATTTTTCAAGCTTATAGCAAGCGGGGCTGCAATCATAATTGGGGCAAGGTATTTTGTCGAACAGGCGGTCTTCTTTGCTATGCTGCTGGAAGTTCCGGAGACGCTCATAGGAATAAGCCTTGTTGCGGTTGGGACTTCAGTTCCCGAACTCATGGTAACCATCTCGGCCGCCAGGAGCAATTATGCTGGCATTGCTCTTGGAAATGTCATAGGGTCAAACATTGCAAATACACTTTTGATACTGGGCTGCGCAGGGCTTGTCCACCCTATCATGGTAACCAGCCTCAGCATTTACTACATAGCGCCTTTTATGCTGATGATGAGCTTCCTGCTCATCTTATTTATACGAACGGGATGGAGAGTCAAACAGTTCGAAGGACTTATCCTGCTCCTTCTCTATCTGAGCTTCATGATCCTGATCCTCCGCCTGGGGTAAAAACATTCCTCATAAGTAAACCCAGGGAAATATAAAATCAAATATATACCAGGTTTAAGAATATATTAGCAAGAGCCTGTCTTTTAAGAAAAGTCCTTTTTAGCAAAAATTGTTTTTAATTCTATGAAAATATGTACCGGAGTATTAAAGGAATTCATGTATTTTAAAGCCTGATTTCCTCCAACCGGCTTAAAGGTACTAGTTTTCCTCTTGCCTCGTTTTCAAAACTTCTAAATACCAGTTCCTTTTCTTCTGCGGTGAGCAGGCTGTCTATATCCACCATATGCTCCTTAATCTCTCCAAGTTGCTTTTTGATAAAATTGAGTTCTTCAAATAGCTTTTTCTCGATTTTTTCCCCGTTCATGAAATCACAGCCTGTACTTATCCAGATTTAGACTCGTTTATTATATTATTTGATTGACTTAAGGTTTGCCTTAGAATTCATTGACTTATTACTTGACTCGTTATGTATTATTTGACTTTCTTGTTTTCTACTTGACTTACTTATTTTTAACCCGATCTATCTATATTTTACTTTAAAACTCATTTGACTTTCAGGATATCTTTATATTCATTCCCTGCTTTTACTACTTTTTAATTTATTTTAAATGCAAGAAATACTTAATTTCTTATCTGTCAACTAATATATTATCAATCTTAAAATATATACAAACATAGGCTATTGGACCAAGCACGTAATCTAAAAAAGGCCTAAAAAGAAGCTTTATAAAATCCCAGGAAGTAGATCTACAACAAGACAAGTTATACATATAATTTATAAAGTATTAAAAGGGCAGGAGTAAATAGATGATAACTGAGATAATTACTGAAAATATCGGGTTTTTCGTCTACACATTCACATCTGTCTTTGTCGTTATCAGCCCAATCAGCGGAGTAGTAACTTTCATCTCCCTGACCAGCAAGATGACTCGTGAAGAAAAAAATCAAATTGCAAAAAAATCAGTCACACTTGCTTGTCTAATTGCCCTTTTTTTTGCAGTAACCGGCAACATAATACTTGAACTGTTCAGCATTAGTGTGGATTCATTGAGGGTTGCAGGCGGGATACTGCTTTTCAGCATTGCTTTTGATATGATGCATGCCAAAATCTCAAGAGAAAGCATTACTGAAGAAGAGATTTCGCAGTCCCAGGAACGTGAAGATATCTGGGTATTTCCTATAGGTCTGCCTCTTCTTACAGGTCCAGGTGCAATCAGTACGGTAATTGTCCTGATGGGAAGCACAGAAAATATTGAGCAGAAAATAATAATCCTCATATCAATCATATTGACCTTCATTCTCTGCCTGTACACCTTCCTCTTCTCAAGAAGAATCCATAAATTCATAGGATATAACGGAATGCTGGTCTTTACAAGGCTCATGGGACTTCTGCTTGCAGCTCTTGCAGTAAACCTTACTTCAGCGGGTTTAATAAACATATTTAGTTTAACAAAATAAGACAGTGATTTCGGAGAGTTTGGACAAAGTTCCAGAATCGCTTTTTACATTCTATTTTTACATTCTATTTTTACATCATTTTTTTAAGTTAGATTATTAGAACAGTCCATACTGGTAGCATTGGGATTTACTTTCTTCAATAAAAAGAAAGCCAAATAACAAAATATAAAGCAAAACCGGCCTGGTCATTTCTGGTTAATTGACCTGAGCTGGTTTTGTTTTAAATCTTTGGTTTTGAGAGTTATTGAAGGTTATTTCTGGATGCAGGTCTCTTCAAAAATGAATTATCGGCCGAGTTGCACGTTGAGATGATGTACTGGCAGAAATAGCCGAAGATGTACACCCGCATTTTCTACAGTAATAAAACACATTTGAACCAATTACCTGCTTTTTAAGAGGTGTACCGCATCGGACACACTTTGCAGAGGATTCAAACATTTCGGTCTCACTCCATGATTATTAATGGCTCAAGTCTTGCAGTTTCCTTTCTTGTCCAGTACCCACATACAGGACAATATTGAAATTTCTCGAAGAGATTATCTTCGAGTTTAGAATGACACTCCGGACAATATTTTAAAAAAGGCATTAAAATTTCTCCCACTTAA
>Ga0268359_12405_pt1 | contig 10152 bp, 17 predicted proteins | sample BioMet11_FD_194416 | JGI IMG/M metagenome (GOLD analysis project Ga0268359, IMG submission 194416) | Sewage microbial communities from Oakland, California, United States - Biofuel 11 (PacBio Assembly) | ecosystem: Engineered > Wastewater > Sewage > Unclassified | place: USA: California | collected...
GGTTCAGTGTATTACCTGGCACCTGAGCAGGCCTTGGGCCAAAAGGTAACACCTCAGGCCGATGTTTATTCCTTAGGTGTAGTCCTGTTGAAATGCTAACCGGTAATTTGCCGTTTAAGGTGTGATACCCGGAAGAGGTAGCCAGACAGCACTTTGGAATGCCAGACTCCTTCGGTAAGTCACATGATCCTAAAGTGCCTAAGGCCTTAGATAATATTGTGCCAAGGCCTTAGCTAAAATCCTTTGCAACGGTATGGCTCCGCTCAGGAACTGGAGCATGATTTAATTGATGCAGAGGATATGCTTATGAGTATTGATGATGCTGATACCAAGAGGGTAATAACGCCTTTGGAGGACAATAAGCATTATGCGATGCAGCAGTAGGAGACGAGACCAGGTGATAAGCAAAACTGCTATCATTAAGAGTTTAACAATACTCTCCGCAAAAGGCGCAGCCTCCCACAAGAGTCATACCAAAGTATGTATCGTTTGTTCCTGGGAGCACTGATAGTAATGCTAGCCTTTATTATGGTGCGGTCCAATACAACAAGACGCTATCTTGTGCCTGACTTAAAGGGTAAGACCGTAGTACAGGCAGAAGAAATCTTAACCAAGCTGAAGCTAACCTATTCTTGGCAGAAGAATATAATGCCGAGGTTAAATCAGGTCAGTGTGCCGACAAAATCCGGCGGCCAAGAGCAGAGTTTAAAGAAGCCGTAAGATTTGATAGTTGTCAGAAGGGCGCCGAGCCAGGCGTTGTTCCGGATGTTACCAAGAAAAATCTGGGCGAGCGACAGTGATGCTGCATAATGCTCAGCTAGAGGTTGGCAGCGTTACAGTGAAGTTGAGAAATCAGCACCGCAAGGCTCGTGTTGGCGCAAAGCACGCCGGCGGGGACCAAGCTAAGTCTCAATAGCAAGGTTGACTTGACGGTTAATATAGCGATGGACAAACTGTAGTGCCGGGTCTGGCCGGCTTGTCTTTGGATGAGGCCAAAAGCACGTTAGCTTCTCTGGGCTTATCCTTGGTCGTATTAACAAAGTTAATTCCAAGGAAAAAGCCAATACTATTTTGGATGCTGATTTGCAGGCAGGCAAGGTAGTAGAAAAGGGCACTTCTATTAATGTTAATGTTTCTATGGGTGAAGATAAGAAGAAACGAAGGAAGACAAAAGCCTAAGGATGCCAATGCGGCAAATCAACCGGCTACATCGGCTCCGGCTACCACTACTGTGAGAAGACTGTAGAGTTCGTAGACCTGGCGGTAAGGTAAGCATGCTGTGAAGGTTACCTTATCTGATGCCAACAGCTCCAGAGTTATTTATACAGGCAGCTTAGAGGGCGGTGCCAGAGTAAGACAGACTGTTACCGCTGCCAGTGGTTCCAGTATTCAGTTCTATGTAGATGATAGGTTAATGGAGGATAAAAAGCTTTGATGATACAAAAGGACGCATAATTAAAAACTACAATGGTTATTATTATGTGGAAACTGCAGATAAGACGTTATTTACCTGCAAGGTAAAAGGCAAATTAAAACAAGAGCGCTTTAGTCTGGTGACCGGAGACTTTGTGGAAATGGAAACTAATGGTACAGAGGGTATGATTACCCAGGTGTTGCCTAGGACCAATTTCCTGCAAAGGCCTTTGATGGCCAATGTAGACTTGGTGGTTATTGCTTTTGCTTATGCTGATCCTGATTTAAGCTTTCTCATGCTGGATAAGCTTTTGGCCTTGGCGGAAAGTGCAGGCATCCAGGCTATTATTGTTTTAAATAAAGAAGATTTATCTAACGATGCTTTAGTGAAGCATGTCAGGAAATCTATGGCAAAATCGGTTATGAGGTTTATAATACCAATGCACAGCAGGTATTGGCTTAGCTAAAGCTGCGAGAGCGCATCAAAGGTAAGATTTCTGTTTTTGCCGGACCTTCCGGAGTAGGGAAATCTACTCTGCTAAACGGTTTGGATCCTAACCTGAAATTAACTACCGGTCAGGTTTCCAAAAAAAATTGGGCAGAGGCAGGCATACTACCAGGTTTGCCCAGCTCTTGCCCCTTTGAAGGTGGTTATATTGCTGATACACCGGGCTTTAGCAATATTAATCTGGCAGAATTACTATTGCTGATTTAAGCGGCAGCTTTAGAGAGTTTGGCCCTTATGCTGTGCAATGTAAATTTACTGCTTGTACTCATAGCCACGAACCTGGCTGTGGTGTTAAGGCGGCCGTGGCGGCAGGCAAGATTGCTGCTTCCCGGTACAATTCTTATTTACGTATGTTAAGTGAAAATGCTAAGTCCAAAGAAAGGAACTTAAAAAAATGACACTTATTGCGCCTTCCATCTTATCTGCTGATTTTAGTAAGATGGCTCAAGAAATTGAAAAAATTGCTCAGGCAGGAGCAGATTGGGTTCACATTGATGTAATGGATGGAAATTTTGTTTCCTAATCTTACCTTTGGTGCACCGGTGGTAAAGTGCCTGAGACCAACTACTAAATTGTTCTGTTGATTGTCACCTGATGGTACGAGCATCCGGAAACTTATATAGATGATTTTGCTAAGGCCGGAGCTGACATGATTGTAGTCCATGTCGAGGCCTGCAAGCATTTGCATAGGGTGATAGAGCAAATTTCATGCTAAGGTATTAAGGCAGGCGTTGCTGTTATCCGGCTACTTCTTTAGATACAGTACCGGATGATACTGCCTTATGTAGATATGGTTCTGCTTATGAGCGTGAACCCTGGATTCAGCGGTCAAAAATTCATTCCCACTGTGGTGTGGTAAAATTGCCAGGCTGAAGGCTATGCTGCCTAAGACAGAACATCCTATCCTGATTGAGGTGGATGGTGGCGTGAATGCAACAACAGCTGAAGCAGGTAGTGGCTGCCGGTGCGAATGTATTGGTAGCAGGCTCCTATGTATTTGGTTCTAAGGATGTGGCTCAAGCTATGCCCACACTAAAAGAGGTCAGGAACAGGTAATGTTTAGAAAAATTAAGAATTATACCATTACACATACTCTAAACGGGTAGCAGCAGTATTCATGGGAATTCTGGTAGCTTGTGTAGCTACGTTTTATATTTTAAGCTACATAGCCAGTATCCATGCTGCTTCCATTTTTAATAAACATGATGGCTAAGCAGAAAGTTTTGCGTGGCGAAATTACCGTGCAGAGATTAAGTGCTAACATCCATGGTAAGGTAACCTTTGAAAACCTGCATTGGAAGGATGATGAAGGCAACAATGATATCGTCATTCCGGAAGGTTCTTTTAGGGTAAGGCCTTGGGATGTTATTACCAAAAACATTAATACCCACACTGTGGAAGAATTAACCCTGGTTAATCCTGTCATTGTGCTTAGCTTTGATGATCATATGCACATCCAAGGTTTTGATACCAGAAAAGAAGCAGATAAGAAGCCTCCCGATCCTAAAAAATAGAGGCAAAAAGCCACCTAATTTGAGAATGAAGGATATTGATTGTAAGCTTATTTTGAGTAACGCTACCATTAAGGCTTATTACAAAACCAGGATATTCCTCTTAAATGAAGTGGAGGCAAATTTCAGGTACAAGAGCAATGAACAAATAATTGTTAACCTGGTTACAGGTGAATTTGGCGGTGTGCTGGTAGGTGACGGCGTAAGCTGTAGAGGTACCATAGATCTGAAGACTCCTGATCAAAACTGTAATCTGAACTTTTCCACTAAGGCACTGGATCCATCTTCTTGGGTACAGGACTTAATATTAAGGACAAGGTAACTACAATTGCCCATATCTCCGGGCCTCTGGCCGGACCTCTTATTGAAGGCAAGCTTCAGATGGAACAACTAAGAATACCCGGGCTGGTCTTTAGTAATCTTACCGGTGACTATAAATATGAGGACGGCGTAATTTCTGCTGATAATGTTCAGGCTAAGGTCTTTGGTGGTACCTGTGATGCCAAAGGTAATTTCAATATTGATACGAAAGCCTATGACGTAGACGTGCTGGGCCATGATCTGCAAGGCGGGATAGCAGCTCATACCTTAAAGCTCAACTGCGAAGTAGAGCTGGACTTAAAAATGCGCTGCAATGGCGATAACAAATCTACTGCTACCTATGGATCTTTTACCTCCGGTAAGGGTACTTATTCCATGGTGCAGTTTGATAGTATTTCCGGTAAGTTCCATAACCAGTTCAATACCCTGGTGTTTACTGACGTGGAAATCGATACTCCCTTTGGGGATGTTACGAGTCCTAGGTTTACCATCGTGAAGGGTAAGCTACATTTGGATGATGTTTACGTAGGAAATAAAGATACAGGACAAAAGAGGCAGCTAACCGTTGTTAAAAAGCATGTCTAACACATATTGCATTGTAGAGGATATGTGTTATAATAAATGTTGTTACAATTGAATAAAATTTCTTTATTTGTCTTTGGGGCGGGGTGCAAATCCCTACCGGCGGTATAGTCCGCGAGCTTTGGCATGAACCGGTGTAATTCCGATACCGACAGTATAGTCTGGATGAGAAAAGACAGTAAGGCGTATTTGTGTTTGCTATGCCGTACTATTACCCAAGGTGATGGTACGGTTTTTTTATTGTAGGGAAGGTGGTTATTTGAAAGATAAAGAATATATGGCCATAGCCCTGGCACAGGCGGAACTGGCCAGAGGCAGACAAGTCCTAATCCCCTGGTGGGTTGTGTACTTGTTAACGCTGCCGGCGAAATCGTAGGCAAGGGTTACCATCATAAAGCAGGGCAGCCTCATGCCGAGGTTAACGCTCTGGCAGATGCCGGCGAGAAATCCAGAGGTGCTACTGCCTATGTAACACTAGAGCCTTGTTCTCATTATGGCTAGAGACAGGACCTTGTTGCGAGGCCTTGATTAAAGCCGGTGTTAAAGAGTAGTGGGCAGCAGCTAATGACCCTAATCCCAGGTAGCAGGCAAAGGCTTTGCCCGCTTACGGGAGGCAGGGGTTGAGGTAGAGCAAGGTCTTCTGGAAAAAGAAGCCTTACGGCAAACGAAGTATTCATGCATTGGATGACTACAGGGAAAGCCTTCGTAGCTTGAAATATGCTATGACCTTAGATGGCAAGATTGCTACTGCTACCGAGATTCCAATGGATTACCGGTGTAGAGGGCCAGAAGCAAGGGGTCATTCATTACTAGTATTTATGATGGCATTGTAGGTAGGTAGAACACGGTGCTGAAGATGATCCGGCTTTAACTTGTCGGCTGGTAGAAGGCAAAAATCCTATACGCATAGTTTGGATTCCAAGCTAAGCTTACCAACTACTTGCCATGTTTACCGACAAAGCAGCACCCAGCTATTGTGGTAGTTGGTGCAGAGGTTGCTCAAGACGAACAGGAGCTTTTGCCAGGCAACCGGTGTACGTAGTTCTGCCGGTACCAACTAAGGCAGGGCGAATAGATATTACGGCCTGCTGACAATCCTAGGCAAGGAAAACATAACCAGTGTTTTAGTAGAAGGTGGGCAGTCAGGTTCCATGGTGGCTTTTGTGGATGCAAGAGAAGGTAAGCAGAGTTTATCGCCTTCTTAGCTCCCAAGATTCATTGGTGGTTCCCAGAGTATTACACGGTAGGCGGGGCGGGACACGACTTCATTAAACAAGGCTTGCAACTAACCGAGATGGAATGCATTCGCTTAGGCGAAGATCTGATGGTTAGTGGCATAGTAAAGGAGGGAGAGTAATGTTTACAGGCTTAATTGCAGAATTAGGCAAGGTGGAAAATCTGAAGAAAGAAAATAATTCTTATAGATTAACCATTCAGGCCGACAAATTACTCCGCTTCTTAAATTAGGTGAAAGCGTTTGTTGTAACGGTGCTTGTCTTACTGTTACCAAGTTTACCAAGATACTTTTACCGTAGATGTAATGCCGGAAACAGCCAGAAGAACAACTATTGGCAGTTGCAAAATGGTAGCAGGATTAATTGGAAAGAACCCTGCATTTAACAGATGGCTTGGATGGGCATATTGTCAGCGGTCATATTGATGGAGTAGGAACCATTAGCAAGATTGTGCAGGAAGGCATTGCCAAAGTAGTAACGGTTAGTGCAGCCCCAGAGCTCTTGCATTATGTAGTAGAAAAAGGCTCCATCGCCATAGACGGCATCAGCCTGACCGTGGCGCAGGTAACAAATAGTAGTTTTACGGTGGTCTCTGATTCCTACGACTGTGAAGGATACTACGCTGGGCTTTAAAAAAGCGGGAGATAAGGTTAATCTGGAAACTGACATAATTGGTAAGTACGTGGAAAAGATGCTGAAGGGTGATACCTCAGGCGGCTTAACTAAAAAGAGCCTATTTGAAAATGGCTTTATCTAGGAGGATAAAATGGACGAAAATTTTAAGTTTAACACAGTTGAGGAAGCAATAGCCGATTTCAAAGCCGGCAAAATGGTGCTAGTCACCGATGATGAAGACAGAGAAAACGAAGGTGACTTGATTCAAGCCGCTGAGTTTGTCAGCACCGAGAGCATTAACTTTATGGCAACCTATGCCAAAGGACTTATTTGTATGCCTTGCTCCGAAGAAATTGCCGATAAGCTGCAATTTGAACCTATGGTTGCTAATAATACTGATAACCATGAAACAGCTTTTACTGTTTCCATTGACCATGTAGAAACCAGCACCGGTATTTCTGCCGGCGACAGAGCTCTTACCATTAAGAAGTGCTCTGAGGATAATGCAAAGCCGGAAGACTTCAGACGCCCGGGACACGTGTTCCCTCTGCGTAGCAGAAAAGGTGGCGTTATGCGTAGACAGGCCACACCGAAACTACTACTGACCTGTGCAAATTAGCAGGCCTTAGATGGTTGGCATCTGCTGCGAAATCATGAGCAAGGATGGCACCATGGCTCGTACTCCTGAGCTGATTGAATTTGCTAAGGAACACAAGCTGACCTTCATTACTGTAGCTTCCCTGGTAGCATATAGAAAGCAAAAAGAGAAAATGGTGCACAGGATTGCTAATGCTGCCCTGCCTAGCAAGTACGGCAATTTCCGCGCCATCGGTTTTGAAAATGATCTGGATGACAAATGCCATGTGGCTTTGGTAAAGGGTGACGTAGCAGGCAAGAAGAATGTTTTGGTCAGAGTACACAGCGAGTGCTTAACCGGCGATGCTTTTGGTTCCTGCGTTGCGACTGTGGCGACCAATTGGCTACTGCTTTGCGGATGATTGAAAAAGAAGGCTGCGGTGTAGTGCTGTATATGCGTCAGGAAGGCAGAGGCATTGGCTTGGCTAACAAGCTGAGAGCTTATGAGCTGCAAGACCAAGGACTGGACACTGTAGATGCCAACATTAAATTAGGCTTCGCACCTGATTTAAGAGATTACGGCATTGGTGCTCAGATATTGTCTGACCTGGGTTAACCAGCGTAAGATTAATTACCAATAACCCGGCTAAGCGTGCCGGCCTTTCCGGTTATGGCATTACCGTTACAGATACCGTGCCTATCATAGTAGGAGAGAATTGCTACAATCATAAATATCTGGTGACCAAGGAAGTTAGAAGGGTCACAAACTAAACGAAGTGGAGGGCAAGAAATAATGAAAATTTTAGAGGGCAAGTTATTAGCAAAAGGTATGAGGGTGGCTATCGTGGTAGCCAGATTTAATGAATTCATTACAACTAAACTGTTGGGTGGTGCTGAGGATACTTGCTCAGACATGGTTGTGAGGATGCTAACATTACCGTAGTGTGGGTTCCCGGAGCTTTTGAAATTCCCTTTGCCTGCTAAGAAGCTGGCAGAGAGCAAGAAATATGATGCAGTTATTTGTCCTGGGCTGCTGTTATTCGCGTGCTACCAGTCCACTATGATTATGTGGTGCGCAGAAGTTTCCAAGGGGTAGCTTTAGTTAACCTGGAGACAGGTGTGCCTTGCGCCTTTGGCGTATTAACCTACCTGAGAACTATTGAACAAGCTGTAGGAGAGAGCCGGTACTAAGGCAGGCAACTAAGGGATTCTGACTGCAGCTGCTACCGCTATCGAAATGGTTAATCTAGCAAACAATTATAAGAGGTCACTATGCAAGATATCTTAGTTAAAGCAACCGTGGAGGGCGTGCGTATTTACGCCGCTGTAACCACTAATTTAGTGCAAGAATTAAATGTTATTCATAACTGTGCACCTGTAGCAGCCGCTGCCTTAGGCCGAGCTGCCACGGGAGCATTGCTTATGGCTGCCACCATGAAGAATGAAGAGAGAATCATCATCCGCTTTGAAGGAGACGGTCCTTTGGGCAGGGTAATTGCCGATGCCAAGGGTAATACCGTGCGTGGCTATATCCAAAATCCTTTGGTTATTCTGCCTCCTAAAACGGTAAGCTGGATGTAGGTGGCGGCATTGGTAAAGGCAATATGTGGTAACCAGATTTTTGCAAAACGCAGAACCTTTTAATGGTACTGCGAGCTGAAAAATGGAGAAAATTGCCATGGATATAGCTAACTATTTGTACCAGTCTGAGCAAACTCCTTCTACCGTAGCCTTAGGGGTGAAGGTGAATAAGGATACCTCTGTGCAGGTAGCAGGTGGCTATTTTGTACAACCCATGCCGGATGCTAATGAGGAAGTCTTGAAAAGCTGGAAAACAATATCGTGTCCATGCCTTATGTAACAGAATTGTTATCTGTAGGCTTCAGCCCTGTGCAAATCATGGAAAAATAGGCCAAGGCTTTAAGGTTAATGTTTTGGAAACTATTCCAATCTACCAAAAATGCAATTGCAGTAAGGAAAAAGTAGGAGCCATGCTCATGGCTTTGCCGGACAAAGACTTTGCTACTCTGGCTCAGGATGACGTTACTACTGTACATTGCGATTTCTGCAACAAAACCTATTATTTCAAATGGGAAGAGCTTAATGCTATGAAAGCTGCAAAGACAAGAAAAACTCTTGACTATACGAACAGATGTTTGTATAATGGGTTTGTAGATAAATTAGCAAAGAAATTTGGAGGAAAATAGCATGGATATGGATAAGAGCCAAAGCTCTTGATGCTGCGGTTAAACAAATAGAGAAGGACTTCGGCAAGGGTTCCATTATGAGAATGGGCGAAGCCGGAGCCAAAATGAATGTTGAGACTATTCCTACAGGAGCATTATCCTTGGATATTGCTTTAGGTGTAGGCGGTATTCCTCGTGGTAGGGTTATTGAGATTTATGGACCTGAATCTTCCGGTAAAACTACAGTAGCTTTGCACATGATTGCTGAAGCGCAAAAAATGGGAGGCTATGCAGCCTTCATTGATGCCGAGCATGCCCTGGATCCTGAATATGCTAAGCATTTAGGTGTTGATGTAGACAATCTGTTGATTTCTCAGCCTGATACCGGCGAGCAAGCCTTAGAGATTTGTGATGCCCTGGTACGCAGCGGTGCTATCGATATTATTGTCATCGACTCTGTAGCAGCCTTGGTTCCCAAAGCTGAAATAGAAGGAGAGATGGGCGATTCCCACGTAGGTCTGCAAGCTCGTTTAATGAGCCAGGCTCTGCGTAAATTAACCGGTATTATTGCTAAGTCCAAGACCGTACCGTGTTTATCAACAGATTCGTGAAAAGTTGGTATTATGTTTGGTAACCCTGAGGTTACCACCGGCGGTCGTGCCTTGAAGTTCTATTCCACCATCCGTTTGGATGTACGTAGAATTGAACCTTGAAAAACGGCAATGATATGATTGGTAACAGGACTCGCGTGAAAGTTGTCAAGAACAATTGCTCCGCCTTTTAAACCAGCAGAGTTTGATATCATGTATGGCAAGGGCATTTCCAACTCCGGCTGCCTGGTAGACTTGGGCGCTGAATACAACATCATCGACAAGAGTGGTGCCTGGTATTCCTACAATGACGAGCGCATTGGCCAGGGCAGAGAAAATGCCAAGGATTTCTTAAGAAGAATCCGGACATTGCCAAGGAAATTGAAACTAAGATCAAGCTATTCTATGCCCGTTTGCCGCTGATAAAGTAGCTGACAAGGACAAAGAAGTATTTGGGATGATGATAAAACGCGGGGACGGAGAAAGATGCGAAAAAGTAAGAAGGAACTGACCAACTATAGTGAGGCCTATTCCTTTGCTTTGGATAAACTAACCATTCGTGATTACAGTCAAAAAGAATTAGAGGGGAAGCTACAGGAACGTAGCTGCCCCTCT
>Ga0268359_11837_pt1 | contig 10136 bp, 8 predicted proteins | sample BioMet11_FD_194416 | JGI IMG/M metagenome (GOLD analysis project Ga0268359, IMG submission 194416) | Sewage microbial communities from Oakland, California, United States - Biofuel 11 (PacBio Assembly) | ecosystem: Engineered > Wastewater > Sewage > Unclassified | place: USA: California | collected...
TTTTCTCTCTATTCTCTCAGGTATTCTCATTACCTGTTCCACTATTCCGTTCACATGCTCCTGGCGCTTCAGGGTGAACAGGTAGGAAAGAGGGATTTCAGATCTCTTTGAGGCAGCTTCTGCAAGTTTCTGGATTTCTTCTGAGCTTTTTTCATGGCCTTCTTCCCAATATTCGGGCGTTTTTTCAGCCGTGTGCAGGTATTCAAGGGCTGTCCTGTCTTTTTGGAGTAGCAGGAGTGAAATCGCTCTTTTTGAGATTGCGGCTTCTTTTGCGGCTTCTTTTGCGGGGCCAAGAAAACCTTCAATTGCTTTGATATATGGCTCAATTTCTGTACCGTAGTCAAGTTTTTGCCTAAATTTTTGCGTGTTGTCTCCAGGGGTAAACTCTGAAATTTCAGTTTTAAGTTTCTCTATTCCTTTTCCTTCTCTTGAAATCGTTCCAACAACTGGAATTTCCAGCAACCGACTGAGTTTGGATATATCGATTTCAATCCCTCTTTCTTCAGCCTCGTCCATCATATTTAGAACCAGAATTAGAGGAAGTCCGGCTTCAAGGAGCTGCAGGGTGAAGGAAAGCATCCGCCTGAGGTTTCGGGCATCTACCACATGGAGGTAAACTGAAGTTTTTTCTTCAAAAAGCAGAAGCTGAGAGACTCTTTCTTCCTCACTCACAGGGAGCAGGGAGTACATCCCGGGCGTGTCAATGATTTCGTATTCCCTTTCTCCGATCCTTGCTTTACCATGGGTGATTTCAACTGAGGTTCCCGGATAATTGGAAACCAGTGTATAACTTCCGGAGAGGGCATTAAATAGGCTGCTTTTTCCCACGTTAGGGTTTCCTATAAGTATGATTTTCGGAAGCTCTTTCCTGGAATGCATCTCGTTTTTTCGCAGCAGCATTCTTTTTCAGGGCAGGTAACTGGTAGTTTCATACTTTTGCTCTCATATTTAGGCAAGCCTAATTTTTAATCTATCCATATTTAGGCAAACCTAATATTTAAGTCTATGCTAGCAGCATGAAGCTCTGAAGTTTATTGTACAAAACCCACATTTTAAAAAGTTTTTGACTCATAAAAAGCCTTTAGCCTGAATCTCTAACTTAAATTTCAATTTGAGAGTCTATTCCAAAACCAATTTTTAATCTCACTCAGTAAGATTTTCGGGATCATTTTTCTAAGTCCGGGACTCGATTTTTTCCGGTTAACTAAACATGCATGAGTTTAAGTTCCAAGATTAGCGAACCAATGAAAAAGTAATATTTTTGAAAAGGAAATACTATGAAATATATATATATTGTAATTCTTTTTGGAAAAGTTGAATGGAAAAAATCAACTTTGTGATTGTTATTTAAATTTCTCTAATATTTATATTTCTACTAATATTATAATTCATAAATATAATTCTTATATTGCATGTATTTGAAATCGCCTTTGTTGGCAAATCCCATGCTATAAAATGAGGATAGAATTTACTAATGTTTGCCCTCCTCAAAAGATGCTGGACGATTTATTGATAACGTGAATACATCTGCCAACATCGGTGGATTGAAAACTAACATTTGCAAAATTGAGTGAGTTATAACAGATTGGGGGAGTCAACAAATGAGTCTTAAAAAGACACTGGGTATTTTGCTGGCAGTTTGTTTTTTACTATCAATTGCTGCAACGGCAGTAAGCGCTAAAGAACTGCCCAGTATGGCTGGAAAGAAGACATGCAAGGCAGAGACATGCAAGACAGTAGATAAGCCAAAAAATAAAATGAAAGGATTTTCTATCGATATCGAAAAGGCCACTTTGGAAAATAACTATTTCCGCAAGGTGCTCTATACCTCAAAGTACAGCCAACTGGTAATTATGAGTCTCAATCCCGGGGAAGATATCGGAATGGAAGTGCATGAGAAAAACGACCAGTTTCTCCGCTTTGAGGAAGGACAGGGAAAGTGCATAATTAACGGTAACGAATATGAAGTCGGTAACGGGTCTGCGGTGGTTGTGCCGGCTGGTGCCCAGCACAATGTCATTAACACTTTGAAAACAGGTTCTCTGAAATTTTATGTAATCTATTCACCGCCTGTTCACAAGGACGGCATTGTACGCGCCACGAAGGCTGAAGCCGAAGCTAATCCCGAGGAATTTGACGGCGTGACTACGGAGTACTAAGGGATAAAGTCATAAGAAGTAGGAATAAACGCTTTATATCCATAAAGCACTTTTATTTTTTATATTTTGAAATAAATGTCTACATTTCTTCAAAACGTTAATTCGCAGCAACGATATCTGCGGTTGGTTTTGTATCCCAATGTTTTGATCTATTTTTATGGAGCTTGTACGAGAGATTCAAAAGTCAAATTTTGATTTTTGAGTTAGGCTCAACAGTCTGCGTCCCAATAGTCTGCAGCTTAATAACCTATGGCTTAGTAGTCTATGATACGTTGCTGTTTATTTCATTTTATTTCCCTGCTCATATCCCTGTAGTATTCGAAAAACTCTTGTCCCCATTTTATGCTTGTAGTTCGAAACTTATTACATATTGGCGGTCAAACCTGCCGCTTTCGTTAAACAATCCCATAGTCATTATCTCGTTAGAGGTAGCAATTAGCGCAGGGATTTCAATTTCTTTTTTTTCCAGAATGTAAAGGCTTGAATTTTCCGTTTTGAGAAACTCTTTTCCATCTTCCTTGAAATCTTCTACAAGCCGTAAGTATACAGCTTCACTCAAAACAAGGGAAATTTCAACGCCTTTTCGTGCAAGGTTGAGAACAAGAGCCGGAAGTTGAGGATGAAAATACGAATAAAACATGTGGATATAGGTTGAGTTGGAAAGGTTTTTTACAAATTCCGGGTTCAGATCAAAAGTATGACTTAGATCCGGTTCTATGAGGCGATAGTTTCCAAGTTCGTTTATCCTATTTACAAGATGGGCGGAATAGGAGTAAGCTTTCTATCGGCCCAGAACTTTTCGTTCTTCTCAAACACTGACAGGGTTCCAATAAGGGGTTGCATTTTTTCAACGACAATTTCCCCTATTGCGCTAAGCCGGTATATTCCTTCTTCATGTATTACCAGACCCTCTTCTTTTAACTTCTTTATCTGCGGAAGAAGAGCCGTCCTCGGCACCTGAAGCTTATCCAGTATCTCTTCGATGTCCTTAGGGCCTTCTTTCAGGAGCAGAAGAAAATCTTTTCTCTTCTCTGAAAACAGGATAAGATCAAGCAAGCCGGGATTCATTTTATAGTCTCCGTCCTGAACTTATGAAAAAAAGTTTTGTTTGCCGGTTCTGTTTTTATGGTTCGCTTTTTTAAATTCCTTATGAGTTCCAAACTGCTAATAAAGGTGTCGAAATTATTTGAAAACTTCGTCCTGTTTCTTACCAAATTGGGAAAATAGCCATAATTTAATGAATTTACGGACAAAAATCCTCTCATAACCCTTATTTTCTTTTTATCTATTTTATATGAGTTCAGAATAAATTGATAATCTCATTTAAGCGATAAGAACAATCACAGAATCCTGAGCAAATTTTAACTTTAGCTTATCTTACTTAGAGCCTATCTGAAAAGTGTTGTTACCTACTGTAACTTTCCATTAACAAAATGCAAAACCGGGACGGATGCCCGGATATTTAGATTTATTGTAACTTTTCAGCATGCATTACTGACTTTTCGTATAGGCTCTTAGTACCCGCAACGAAATAACCTATGCAACTTATAATTTATTGTAACTTTAATTGGCTACCTTGATAGTGAAAATCAAAACGTTCAATTGGAAATCTGCATAGTTTATTCTGAGACGGAGCCTTATTGCTTGCCTGACTTATTGCTTGCCTGACTTATTGCTTATATTTATTTGAAAGTTTAATTACTGTCAGTTTTTATAAAATTTAACCTACTGTCGGCATTAACCTAAAACTTAAATTACTGCCAGCATTAAACTCAGAAGCTTAACTCATTTCCACTATAAATTCGGGGGTTCACCTGATTGCTTTTCGGTTTGCTAGGAAACGTTGATATAGAAGATAATGAGAAAAGGGAGAAACCTGGATGAATGGTAAATGACTCCAGGCAAGTGGCAAGTAGCTTCGAGTAAGTGACAAACAGTTTTCAGAAGTAAAATAATCTTTTCATTTATTGATTGTATAATTTCTTTTGTAATAATATATAATAATGTGTAAATCATAATCGGGTATAAATTATAATAATATGAATGTTTCATAATTGTCAGAATGAGTTTTACAATTAATGTGAGGAAGGGCAATGGAGAAAGAAAAGTTATACAGGTTAAAAGCTGAAGCAAATCAGCTTTCCCCTATTCTTAATATTGGAAAGAATGGGGGTAACGGACACTCTGATTGAGGAACTGAACAAGCAGATAAAAGCTAACAGGCTTGTGAAGGTAAAGGTACTGAAAAGCGCTGAAGAAGGAAAAGACTTAAAGACTATCGCGGAGGAAATTGCTGCTGTTACGAGATCCACTGTGATAGAGGTACGTGGAAGGACCGTGGTTCTGTACAGGTAAAAATTCTCTACAGGTAAAAATTCTATACAGGTAAGAGTTAAGACGCAGGGATTATCCTTTCCTGGCTTCGGTTTTTGACGAGCTTTCGAATACAAAGCCTAGCTTTTGTTTAAATAAGAATAACTTCCTGCCTTTTAAATGAGGAATAAGGTTTTTCTGTAGTGTCTCTGTAATAGGTTAAAGTCTATAAGTATGTAGTTGCTTTAATATAAACTCATTATATAGTTCGTTATGTTGGTAAGTTATTTATGCTGCAAAAGCAACATCGAGTTGCAAATTATTCGCACACGATTTACGGGTGTTTCATTATTTCAAATCAGTCCCCCTATAATTTATATAAAAGTAACTGGATGACTAAACTGAATTATTATACAGGAATTCAAAATTCCATAGTATGTGCACTTTAAGTGCCTGGAATTTTCTTAAAACGGTTGAGTTGGGGTATTTTCCCCTTTTGTTTTCAGATAGACCAGGGCAGAGCAAAACCCAACCCTCCGGAGAGATTGTTATGCTTGAAGATGAATATCAACTTGAATTTTTCAAAAATAACGGGTTCGTCCGGAAGCAGTGCCAGTCATGTGGCAAATTCTTCTGGACACGTGACCCTGACCGAAAGACATGCGGAGATGCGCCCTGTGATCCTTATACCTTTATAGGAAACCCGGTTTTTTCCAGGGAATTTGATATCTCTCAGATGCGTGAGTATTACCTCTCATTCTTTGAAGAGAGAGGGCACACAAGGATCAACCGTTATCCTGTAGTTGCTCGCTGGAGGGATGACCTTTATCTTACAATTGCGTCCATTGCAGACTTTCAGCCTTTCGTAACTTCAGGGCAGGTTCCCCCACCTGCAAATCCCCTCACGATTTCTCAGCCCTGCATTCGACTGAACGACCTGGATTCGGTGGGCAGAAGCGGCGCCATCTTACAACTTTTGAAATGATGGCACATCATGCCTTCAATAAAAGGGACCACGAAATTTACTGGAAGGAACATACACTGGAGCTATGTGATGAACTCTTTAATTCACTTAAGTTAGATCCCTTTGCTGTAAGTTACAAGGAAGAGCCATGGGCAGGCGGAGGAAATGCAGGACCCTGTGTTGAGGTTCTTGTGCACGGGCTTGAGCTTGCTACCCTTGTTTTCATGGGCCTGAAAACCGACAAAAAGGGTGACATCCTCATCAAAGGTGAGACCTATTCGAAGATGGATAACTACATCGTTGATACCGGATACGGGCTCGAACGCTTCGTCTGGGCTTCGAAGGGTTCACCTACAATCTATGACGCACTTTTCCCTGGCATAGTAAATGAACTCATGGGGCTTGCAGGGCTTGAGCATGAACTGGATAACTCCGAATATGCAAATATCCTGGCCCAGAATGCTCGGCTTGCAGGGTTTATGGATGTAAGTGAACAGGCAAACCTTCTGGAACTCAGGAAAAAGGTTGCTTCAAGCATCGGAATGACCGTGGATAAGCTCTCGGCTATAATGGAACCTGTAGAAAAGGTCTATGCAATTACTGACCATACACGCTGTCTGACTTTCATGCTTGGAGACGGGATTATTCCCTCGAATGTCAAGGCAGGGTACCTTGCAAGGCTTGTCATCAGGCGGACTTTACGCATGATGGATGACCTTGACATCCGTATTCCGCTGTCCGAGATTATGGATATGCATATAAAGGATATGCCGGAGTATCCCGAATTCAGAGAAAATTTCCCGGTCATACAGGACATCCTGGAATCCGAAGAAGAGAAGTTTCGTAATACAATGGAGAAAGGCCGCAGGATCATTCAGAAATCGGCATCTCATTTCAAGAAAACCGGGGAAAAAATTCCTTTATCTCAGTTAACTGAACTTTACGATTCTCACGGAATCCCGCCCGAGATGGCAAAAGAAGTAGCATCCGAAATCGGAGTGGGCGTAGAATTCCCTGACAACTTCTATTCCATTATTGGTGAACTGCATAACAAGGCTGAGGAAAAGGAAGAAGAAGTGGTTCCGTTTGCAGACCGGCTTAAACACCTCCCGAAGACAAAGCGCAGCTTCTATGATGAGCCTACGCGCCTGGAATTCGAGGCTGTTGTACTGGATATCTTTGACAACAACATAGTGCTGGATAACACCTTTTTCTACGCTGAAGGCGGTGGGCAGCCTGCAGATATGGGAACAATCGCTACCGGGTATGCAGTATACAAGGTTGTAGACGTCCAGGTCTACGACGGCGTAATAGTACATACCATAGAGAACCCTGATGGGAATCTTGATATCCGCAAGGGTGACATTGTCAATGGTAAAGTGGACGAAAGGCGCAGGATGACCCTTGCCAGGCACCACACGGCAACCCACATTGTAAACGATGCAGCCAGGAAAGTTCTTGGAAAACACATCTGGCAGGCTGGTGCCCAGAAGTTTGAGGACCATTCGAGGCTTGACCTTTCACATTACAAGCATATTTCCCCTGATGAAGTGAAGCAGATAGAGCTCCTGGCAAATCGCATGGTTATGGAAAACAAGCGTGTTGTTACGGAGTGGATGCCAAGGACTGAAGCCGAGCAGGAATACGGCTTTGGGCTCTATCAGGGTGGAGTACCTCCAGGAGAAAAAATTAGAGTTGTAAAGGTCGGAGACGATGTTGAGGCCTGTGCAGGTACGCACTGCATCAGTACAGGAGTTGTCGGCCCGATCAAAATCCTGAGGACCGAGAGGATCCAGGATGGAGTTGAAAGAGTTGAGTTTGCAGCAGGAGTTGCAGCCGTACGTGCCATGCAAAAGATAGATTCGCTTCTGGCAGATTCCGCAAAGACCCTTAGTGTGCCTCAAGAACAGCTTCCGGCAAGTGTTGAGCGTTTCTTCGGGGAATGGAAAGACCTCAAGAAAGAAAACGAGAAACTCAAGGAAGAAATTGCCCGCGCCAGGGTTTACAGGCTGCTGGGAGGAGCTTCTGAGGTTGCAGGTCTCAAGGTTATTGCCGAATTCATTCCCGAAGCCGATTCCCTTGAACTCCAGAAGACCGCTACTGAACTCATGAAATATGATGACGTGGTAACTCTTCTCGCAAGTGATGTAGAAGGAGTTAAGCTCGTTGCATCTGCCGGACAAAAAGCCTTAAGCTGTGGAATCAATGCCGGCAGCCTTGTCCGCGAGATGTCGAAGCTTGTAAGCGGAGGCGGAGGCGGAAAGCCTGCCCTTGCTATGGGCGGTGGAACTGACCCATCAAAAATTCAGGACGCGCTTGCCCGTGGGCTTGAACTCGTAAAAGAAGCCTGCAAATAAGTCTGCAAGTAAGCCTGAAAAAGGAAGTCTACAGGAAGTCTACAGAAAGTCTACAGGTAAGTCTGAAGATTCCGGGTTTTTAATTCCCGGCAATTTCTTCTTTTATCTTTTCTTCCCTTTCACTTCTTTTTTCAATTGTTTTTCAATTGTTTTTTAATCATCTTTCTATCGTTTTTTAATCGTCTTTCAATCATTAAAGATAACTTCACAAAGAATTGCAGTCCCATCTTTTACAAAGAGATGCACGGTTTTATTTCCTTCAAGGCCTTTTTCAACCTCGTTCCGCACTTCCCAGTATTCTTCGGGCTTTACTCCTGCCCTGAGCACAACACTCCCGATATTCTGGCCTTTCAGGAATTTATTGATCTCTTTTGGTTTAAAGGGGCTGACTTTCAGTACAAGGTAATGATTTTTGATCATGGACTGCTTTATCAGGGCATCCGATGTCAATAAAAGCCTTTTTTGTCAACCCTGAAAAGCTCAAAACCTCCCATAAGAGGCCCTGCCATATGCATCATGGATTCCACAAGCTCAGGCAGCAGCCCGGCTGCAACTACCGACGGTTCAGGCTCATAGGCGTTAAGTTTCATTTTGTCAGTTTCCTTTACCTGCGAGAGCACATATTTTGGAACCAGCCCTTCGCCTGCAGGCAGAGCCACAGCCATGCGGTCATACTGCTTCAGCCCGCCGAAGTAAAGGGTAAGGCGGTTGAGCTGCCCGTCCAGCGAGATGTATTCTTTTTCGCAGTCAAAAGGAATCCTTTCAGGCGGCATCTGAGGCGGAGCTTCAAAAGCAAAATTGCGGGTTTTTTCGCTGTAAGCAGCCAGCACATTCGGAATTCCAGGCTCAATGCTTGAGACGTGCCTCTCGCTTTCTTCGGCCGGCCGGAAGGGGTCTGAAAATATTACGTCAACAGCCGGGATCTGCTCTATGACTTTCGGGTCAAGGGCGTCCCCGCAAATGAATTTCACGTTGTCAAGCCCGTACATTTCGCAGTTCTGTTTTGCGTACTCGATTTTTTTGGGATCGATTTCCACTGCATACACTAACTCGCACTGCTGGGCAAAAAAGACAGTTTGCCCTCCTATCCCGCAGCTTATGTCAGCCAGAACTTTACATCTCAAACGCTGCGCCCTGTAGCGGGCAATTGGCTCAGGGGTTGCAAAACGCAGGCTTTCCTTATCCCCATACAGGGGCTTCTCAAATTGTTTTCTCCGTGCCACGTCGATCAGAAGTAGTAGATAGTTTATGAGATTTAAAGACGACTGAATAAAGAAGATTGTAGAGCTTCTGCTCGCTACGCAAACGCTCGCTTTATCCGCGTTCTGTCAGGAGAATGCTGGCTAAAAATGCAGGTATTATCACTTTACTTTTATTCAACTTTGGAAATTATCACGACATAGTTTTTCCCGTATTTTTCGGCACAGGCCGGACAGGTAGTATACCACATATACCATTTCTTGATTTCCAGGCCTTGGCTTTTTGCGTAGGCTTCAAAGTCCTGGCACCATTCTCCTGTTTTTTCGAAGTCTCCCTCATAGACTTTGCTCAAAAATTTCCCGCTTAGTGTTACGTTTTCGGCGCTGTCTACTTCTTTATCAACAGCCAGATAAATGTCCATGTTGCTTTCTGAGGTGTGGTCTGACAAACAGAGCCAGTCAGGCATTTCTGCGCCTGCCATGGCGACTTTCTCGTTCATCCGCGTTATTACCTCTCCAAAATTCAGAGGCATGTAAAACTGTGTGGTAACCGAGTCCTTGATGAACCTTTTATTGTTCCACTCAAACACTTTTCCGTCCCAGGGGGCTGGGTCAAAACGGGGACAACATTCAGGAGTTTCGAGGTTGGTGGTCATGAGTTTCACCCTGTTAAGTAATGACTTTGGGGGTTATTTTAGGTTTTGGTTTTAGTTATTTTTAGTGAAAATAATTTTCGATTTTGGCATTCAGGAAGAAAAGAAACTGAAAAAACCATCGAGCAATGCGACGATGAAAAAGTGAAGCCCTTTATAAGCAAAAACATAGCAAATCACCTTGGAGTAACCCCTCAGACCACTACCCCAATTCTCAAATCCCTGGAAGCATCCGGCCTTCTTTCAAGCAGGAAAGGTTCAATAAAACGAGGAGAACCCGCCGGTGGTAAATGCGGAGTAAAAATCTGGACCTTAATTGATGAAGGAAAAATCTATGCTGCCTATTTCAGCAAAGAAAAGTTTTGCACAATCTAAAAATTATCTCCAAAAACTTCAAATTCATTGTATTGTATAGCATACTTCTCATGCAAGAAAGTATCAAAAATACGGACTTCACAGGAACATGGCACATTTACGAAATGGAACTATGG
>Ga0268359_10071_pt1 | contig 10119 bp, 8 predicted proteins | sample BioMet11_FD_194416 | JGI IMG/M metagenome (GOLD analysis project Ga0268359, IMG submission 194416) | Sewage microbial communities from Oakland, California, United States - Biofuel 11 (PacBio Assembly) | ecosystem: Engineered > Wastewater > Sewage > Unclassified | place: USA: California | collected...
TATCCTTTTTTCCAAGGTTGCCGCAATACTGATGAGAAACTCCAACAGAACTATTTCCAGATTTTTTATGCTTGATTCGTCAAGTATAAGAACACCATTTTTGCCTATAGTTTTAATGGCATTTGTTCGAACAGATTTGAGGAGATCTGTAGGACGCCAAGGAGAAGTTGAGATAAAATGGCTTAGTGATTGGTTGTTAGAGCATTTACAACAATAGATTGCCATTTTTCTCATATTTTTCCTATAGGGGAGGAGAACTAAACCATTAAGGTAATCAATACAGGTTAAGATAACACAACGAGTTTTTGTTTGAAAACAGGATTCAAGATCTTTCTCTAAAATGTATTTTTTTACAGAAATATTATTGACTTGATGAAGTTATCTGTTATTTGTTTCATTAAACTATATTTATAAAGGAAAAATTAGGACTTCACGGTTGACGTGAAAAGGAAATGTGACAAAGTCAAGATAAAACCTGCTATAGTTATTTGGTTAACATGTATAGTTCAAGCATAACCTCACATAATAAGCTTTAATAAAAAATGTTTCAGTACTTATATGCCATAGAAGTTGAGTCATACGTTAACCAGTTTTAAACCTAATAGAAAGTAAGTTAATGTTGAAAAACGGCATCATATAGGATGTTACGATTTGTAATGTTTACTCATTTAACACAGGATAAAAGACAGGCGGAGTATTTTTACATGTTCATAACTCTTTTTCTTACCATTTTGAGGATAAACAAAGGTGACAACGTCAGACTGCACTCCTAATTCATAAGGATCACACAGGTAGTTTCCTGCCTCTACCCTGGAAATGTTTAGTATTTGGAGAGAAGCACTTGATCTTCCTATCTTTTGAATCTTTACTTCCTTAAATCCTGAGAATATTTCCTTAACCTTGGGCTCCAGGTTTTTGCTGCCAAAAAGTGATATATATGTCTGAGCAAAGGGACTGAGATGGTAGTCTATATTGACAGTAGCATTAGTCTTCTCAAACTGAATCACCATATTGTCAACGTGAATGTATTTCCCCTCTTTGAATTGCTCTGCACCGGTTCCAGGAACGAATCTGGCAGCCAGTAGAATGGATGAGATTAGAAGGGCAATTACAATTATTGGTTTGTTTTCATGGTTCTTACTCAGTAATAATCCTCTTTTCTAATATTTCTTTCCTGCAAATTTTTTTTAGGTCAGGCCAGCCGTCCTTCAAAACTGAAACGGTGCCATTTTTATTGCAACCTCGTAGATATTTAGACGCTTTGCAACACCATTAAATATCGCAACACAAAAGGTATTTCACCTTTTAGATTATCTAAAAGAGAATAAAGAGGCCATAAAATGAGTAAAGATATTCATTTCATCTGCCCCAAATGCGGAAATACCACCTACGAAACTGGTGAGATCCGCACCACAGGCGGCTTTCTCAGCAAAATCTTCGATGTCCAGAACAAAGATTCACACATGTCACCTGCAAGCGCTGCAAATACACTGAATTATATCAGGCTGACAGCAGCATGCTTGGAAATATTTTCGATCTGTTTACATCGTAATTAGCCGATAAAGAATTTTTTGGTGGAAATTACTTTTTCCCCTCTTTTCGTTTTTTTGATTGCTTATTATCCGGGACTGGACAGTAGCATCTTTACGGGAGCTTTTCACGCTCGACGAAGGAGAGCGGCCCTCCCGTTAAATGTTTTGGAGTATAATTTTTATTTAAATTGCTGGAATTAGGATAAAACTACATTTTTTCTTGAGCTTTTCTAAATTATGGTTTTTCAGATCCTGAATTTGCTTATTCATCAGAGGAGAATACTGTTCTATTAAGGATTTCTTCTTCTCTTTGCCTTCATTCTCTTTCTGATTCAGGTCTCTCCGATTCTTTTCAAGAAGATCCTTCAGTTCACTGCTGTTTTTGCAGGAATCTATTTCTTTCAGGAACTGAATAAATTCCTTCCCATTTCCTTCAGGATCCTTAAGTATTTCAGATTCTTCAAATATGTGGATGATTTTTGTTGTAATTGGCACTTGGCCGATCTGACTGTCCCAGGCAGGGAAGTATCCTGTGTTTATGGTTGCCAAGAGGATTAACTGCTCCATAGCTCCATTAACTGGAGAAATTATCCCTTTTTCCTTTTGCGCGTTTGAGTGCTTGTCAAGTGTGAGAGCAATTCCGGCAGATCCACCCAGAACATTTTCCTCTGCTTCTACAGTAAATATCCCATTTGCCATTACAAAAGCCGTATTTCCTCCCTCCAATGGACGGTTGATATCTGTTGACGCCGTTTCGTAGAAGCTCTGGGGGTTGTCGTTTGTCTGTGGCACTAAAATAATATTGCAAACAGGAATCAGGCGGTGCCTTAGCTCAGTATATAGGAATTCGTAACATATCATGACTCCGATGTTGAGTTTTTCCTGGAGTCTGAAAATGTGGTTTACTTTACCCGGTTCCATCCCTTCTTCGGAAAATACTGACCTTTCTATTCTTGCCCCTAAATATTTTTCGTTATGAACTATTTTTGATGAAGGGATTACTACAGGAGAGATATTTTTCAGTAAGCCAGCCTCTTCGAATTCGCGGGTGAATAATTTCCCATATTTTTCGAGATTTTCATCAACTACATAGTGACTGCCTGCAACAACCAGAATCCCGTTTTCATCTGCAAATTTCTGCATCTCTTCAAGATAATCGAAAGGAATAGAAAATTCGGGGAAAACAATAATATCAGCCTCATTTTTAAAGCTTCAAGAATTGCAATGACCTTTTTGTGGTAGTTATCATCAGTTGAGATTTTTATAACCGAATTTTCCTTGTAGGCATGATATTTTAGTTGAACAACGGCAATTTTTGGTTCTTTTCCAATACATATTTGATTACTGCAGTCATATTGAAGAATTCGGATCTCATGGCCATTGGTTATTTTCTCAAAATAATTGACGGTCTCAAATACTGGTTTTTTCTGTCCAGTCGGCATGAAACTGATTTTGTCTTCTCCTTGAGGCAAATAACCTAATTCACGTAAATTGATTTCAAGCAAGCCTTTCTCAGTTTCGTCTCTGGAGAGAGCTCTATCAAAAAGAATTTTGTCTCCTATCTTGATGGTTAATTTACCTTTTATTTGTTCAGGGTCAAGGAATCTGACTTTCAATATCCATTTTTCATAAATAATGTTGAGATTCAAAGGTTTTTCAAAATAATCTTTAATCTTCCTGTTCACGTGCCTGAAGAGGTTTTCAAGAGCTTTTGACTCGATTAAACTGATTCTTTCTTCGAATTCTTCCTGGCGTTGTCGCCGCGTTGTCTTGCTTTTTTCTTGAAAGATTTTCGGGATGCTTTCCAAAGAAGCCTTTATTCCGCTAAGGTTAGCATCGTCCTGAAAAGGCTTAACTGCCTCAGCAACCACTTTTTCCAGCTCATGAACCTTTACTTCCCAGTCCCCTTCCACATATTCCAGAATATTTAGAAGCCCGCTATAAACATTATAGCACACATCGGCTTTTTTATAATTCTGACTGGCCTCTTTGAACTTTTCTACAGCCTCACTCACACGTCCAAGTTCGGTTTTTCCGGAGACCATAGCTTCATTTATATATTTTCTTCCTTCAAGGTAACAGGCAGCCGAAATATATAATCTTGAAATAACCTCATCTTTTTCTAATTCTTCCAGTTTTTTAACTGCATCAAGAGCCTTTCCGTACTTTCCGCCCTCTTTTCAAAACCGTTTTCAAGCTTCATTCTTTTCATTAAAAAGTCAATATAGGCATTGAGTCCGGCTTCAATCACCAGTTCCCTCTCATTCCTTAGCTCATACTTGATAAAAAATTCTTGATTATTTTTGCATAATTTATATACTTCTTTCAAGTATCTCATTCGATCTAAGGGTTCTTTTTCTTCTGTGGCAAGTATGGAGTTCAAATCAATAAGTCTAATTATTGAGTTGGATTTTTACCTATGGTCAAATACTGCATCGGTTCAGTGTAGATTGCTAGTGATTCTTCGTACCTTTGTTTTGCCTCTTCGATGCGCCCCATATCAGAAAGCAAGGTTCCTAAATTGTTTAATGTTCCTCCTACGTAAGATTGGTAAGATACGTTGTCGGAGTCGGTTGCGAGGAGGTTTCATAAATTTTGAGTGCTTTTTCATACCTTTGTTTCGCCTCTTCAATTCGCCCCATATCAGAAAGCAAGGTTCCTAAATTGTTTAATGTCCCTCCTACGTAAGATTGGTAAGATACGTTGTCGGAATCGGTTGCGAGGAGGTTTTCATAAATTTCGAGTGCGTTTTCGTACCTTTGTTTCGCCTCTTCAATGCGCCCCATATCAGAAAGCAAGTTTCCTAAATTGTTGAGTGTCATTGATACATCTGATTGGTAAGATACGTTTTTGAGGTCATTTTCAAGGAGGTTTTGCCTCATTTCGAGTGCGTTTTCGTACCTTTGTTTTCGCCTCTTCAATGCGCCCCATATTAGAAAGCAAGTTTCCTAAATTGTTGAGTGTCACTGCTACAGATGATTGGTAAGATACGTTTTTGAGGTCATTTTCAAGGAGGTTTTGCCTCATTTCGAGTGCGTTTTCGTACCTTTGTTTCGCCTCTTCAATGCGCCCCATATCAGAAAGCAAGTTTCCTAAATTGTTGAGTGTTGTTCCTACGTAAGATTGATAAGATACGTTTTCGGGGTCGGTTGCAAGGAGGTTTTGAGAAATCAATAGAGACAGTTCGTAGAAATTTTGTGCTTGGGGAAAACGTCCCATATCATAGAAACGATATCCAAGAGTGAAAACATTGTAAAAGCTCGTCTGGAGGTCTGCCTGAAAAAATTCGTTTTCGGGATCTTTTAAGAGAAGCTTTGCGGTTTCTTCGGCTTGTTCAAGTTCTTTTAAAGCTTCTTCTAATTTTCCTTCTTGCATTAAAGATAATGTCTTTTGAAAATGTCTGCCTGCTGAATCTCTCAAACTCTCTGACATAATAAAAGAATAAGTTAAGGATGGCTTAAACATTTTGTTTTTTTCTCGATGGAGTTGCAGCAAAAAGTGCGCGAATAAGAGATAATTTGCTTTTCTTTCTTTGCATACGCGGAAAAGCCGCGCCGTGGGCGCGTAGACAAATTCGACCTAAGACGGCTGACTACGGCTGCTATGGATTAGGTTTTAAAACCGCTTGATTTCCTCCCACTTGAAACGGAGTTCTTTTAGTTTTTTGCACCCAGGGTCTTATTATTCAGGTATCAGGAATCTCACTTTAACCTACATTTTTAATAATTTGATATTTATTGACTTCTAAAGAGGATATTTGGGAAAAGGTAAATAATGTGAATAGAGAAATGAAATAAGAATAAGATCGAGATTCGGGGGAAGGGTAGAATCGAGATTCCTGAGTTTAGAAAAAAAGAAAAGATATACCTACTGCTTGTGAGTATCTTTCTCGCAGCTATCCTCTTTTATACCTTCTATATCGGACAGCTTCTCTGGGGCATAGTTATTGACGTTCTCATTCTGAGGCTTTATTTCCTCATGAAAAGGGAAAAGAGTTACTTCAGGGAGTGTTCCCTGGATGAAAAAGAAGCAGGAACTCCGCTAGATCCTCAGATTAAGAGGAAAGTCCGGCTTGCAAACATTCTTATTACTCTCTTCGTGCTTGGGCTGATTATTTACTCGTACTTTACTCTTCAGTTCCTCTCAGGGATCGTTACAGGCCTGCTGATTTTGCTTTATATACATATGCTGCTGTTTTCGAAGGAGAACCTGTAAAAAGTTAAAGTGTTTGGACTATTGTGAGCTTTAAGAGATTACAGGCTCTATGGACGCTGCCCTCTAGAACTCAGCTCTCTATAATGCTGCCGGCGAATTTGAGATAAAAACCTTTAAAGCTTTTCCGAATTTTCCGAATTTTCTGGATTCTCCAGCTTTTCCAGATTTTCTGACTTTTTCTGTTCTTCCAGAATTTCTGGTTTTTCCTGTTCTTCCAGAGTTTTTGACTTTTCCTGTTCTTCCGGGATTTCTGGTTTTTCCTGCTTTTCCAGGATTTCCGGATTCTCCAGTTTTTCCAAATTTTCTGGCTGGTCCCGTTCCAGGTTTTCCAGTTTTTCAAGCCTTTCCCGGGTTAAAGCGATTGCTTCTTTAATATTTTTATCTTCTGACTGCTGAGCGAGAATGTTTTCCTGAATGACCAGAGCTTTTCAAGGCTCTGTTTTGCCGTATCAGATTTTTCCGGTCCCTGCTGGATAAGGCAGTTTCCAAGCTGGCTGAGCGCAACTGCGAGTTCGGCCTGATATCCCGGGTTGTCGGGCTTTTTTTCAAGCAGCTTTTCATAAAGCTCAATCACCTGACTGAGGATTTCGCATGCTTCCTCAAAAGAACCCAGGTCCGTAAGGAGAACTGCATAATTGTTCAGGTTCTCGCCGGCAGCAGATCGGAAGACTGCATTTTCAGGATCTTTCGCCAGGAGATAGATATATATCTCCCGGGCCCGAGTGTAATATTCGACAGCCTGCGGCTTTTCACCTTTACTTTTTAGCAGGTTCCCGGTATTGCTCAGGGTTGTGCCCATATAGTGCTGGTAGTCGAGATTTTCAGGATTAGCCTTAAGGAGTTCTGAACCTGCATCAATAGCCTTTTCGTAGGTTTCGAGAGCTTCATCATATTTTGACTCAGTATAATAGATGCCTCCGCGCATAAAAAGAATATAATATACTGCGTCAGTGGCTTTCGCTTTTCTTGCTGAGTCTTCGGCTTTGTTTAAGGTTTCAAGAGCTTTATCCAGCTTGCCTTTTTTGATCTGGGTTACTGCGCTGTGAATTTGCTTCAGAAGGAGAAGATTTCTTACCTTGCTTCTGGACATAAGAGAAAAATACCTCTTGTTTTTTTAAATAACTGTTGATATCGGTTTATGGACAGTCGACAGGACATGGCTTAAAGTTAGATCCTAATTATCTCTAAGTTAGCTCTGAACTGGTATAAACTGACCTGAACCGGTCTAAATTGGTCTAACTGGTTTAAACTGGTATGAATCTCTAAACTGATCTAAATGGTTTGAACTGGTATGAACTGACCTGAACCTGTCTGGATTGATCTAAACTGATCTGAACTAGTGTCATAGCAATTTAATTAATGGGCATTAATACTTAGAAATACATCATCTGTAATCCTTTTCTTAATTCTAAGGACGCAAAACTAAATTTTCTAGACACTAGCTATGAATCAGCTCCTAAGTAACTCTGGTCTAAATTAGCGAATAATGCTCAACGTATATATAGGGGAGATAGCATAAAAGAGTTGAAATTATCTAAATGATTTGAGAATTAATTTTCTATTATATTTTAGAGCCAAATATGCAAATTTAGCAAATTGTATAACAACAAAAAGTTTCTATAGATTATATATAACAAAATGTTTCTATAAATTATATATACATTGGCAGGTTAATTATATATACAGTAAGTGGATATAATTAGCAGAAATATGGATGGGGTCACAGTAATTTGAGCATTCGTTATTGTGGCATCCTCTTTTTACCAATCATTTTATCACTAAAAGTATTATTTTTTCGATAACGTCAAGTATATATATTGATCAGTAACGTCTATTGAATAACGTTCGAATATGTGAGCTAACCATGGTGTATAATAATAATCAGAACATAGACGAGTCTTCGGGGAAGATGGACGAACCCGCTGAAAATATCAGCGAGCCCGTTCAGGATGTAGACACGTCTGCGGCCGATCAAAAGAAGGAGGAGTCCGGTGGGGGTATGACCGGGCCTGAATCCAATCAAGTCAAGGCCGAGTCTGAGTCTCATGACGATTATGAAGATGTTGACATCGGCTTTTCTTTTGAAAATACTTCTAATATAGATGTACCCAAACTTCTTATAGACCAGGTGCTGGGTCAGGAACATGCCGTAGAAGTCGTAAAAAAAGCGGCTGGCCAGAGACGGCATATCATGATGATAGGGACCCCAGGAACAGGGAAATCTCTGCTTGCAAAAGCAATGGCAGAACTTCTTCCAAAAGAAGAGCTTAAGGATATCCTTGTATATCCTAACATGGAAGACCTGAACAACCCTAAAATAAGGGAAGTTCCCGCCGGAAAGGGCAGAGAAATCGTCATGGCTCACAAGATGGAAGCCAGAAAGAAAGCCCAGGCCAGAAATATGCTCATGATGCTTTTTGTTGTGGGCATTATCATCTATTCTTATTTTGTTGGTCAATTACTCTGGGGCATTATCGCAGGCATTATGATTCTCATGCTAACCCGCCAGTTCTTGCCTAAAGAAGAAATGATGATCCCGAAATTGGCGGTTTCAAATTATGACAAAGAGCATGCACCCTATATCGACGCAACCGGAGCTCACGCAGGAGCTCTGCTTGGGGATGTAAGGCACGACCCATTCCAGTCCGGCGGGCTTGAAACTCCTGCTCACGACAGAGTAGAGGCTGGAGATATCCACAAAGCCCACAAAGGTGTGCTCTTTATTGATGAAATCAACACTCTCAGGCTGGAATCCCAGCAGAGTCTCCTGACTGCGCTCCAGGAAAAGGAATACCCGATTACCGGGCAGTCCGAGAGAAGTTCAGGGGCTCTTGTCAAGACTGAGCCTGTACCCTGCGATTTTATTATGGTGTCTGCAGGAAACCTCGACGCCGTGCAGAAGATGCATCCTGCGCTCAGGTCAAGAATAAAAGGTTACGGTTACGAAGTCTACATGCAGGATTCCATGGAAGACACTCCTGAGAACCGGAAGAAAATGGTCCGTTTCGTTGCCCAGGAAGTCGTTAGGGATGGGCATATCCCTCACTTCGATGAAAGTGCAGTAGAAGAAGTGATCCGGGAAGCCAGAAGACGGGCAGGTAGGAAAGGACACCTTACCCTGAAGCTCCGTGACCTTGGCGGGCTTGTCCGTGTGGCAGGAGATGTTGCCCATTCCGAAGGTGCTTCAGTCACAACTGCAGAACATGTACTTGCAGCAAAGAAGATTGCAAGGTCTATCGAACAGCAGCTTGCAGACAGTTACCTGGATCATCGTAAGGAATACGAGTCCTTCATAAAAAATGGTTCTGCTGTGGGCAGGGTCAACGGGCTTGCAGTCATGGGTGGAGATTCCGGAATTGTACTTCCCATAGTATCCGAAGTCACTCCGGCACTTTCCGGAGCCGAAGGGCGTATTATAGCAACAGGTAAGCTTAAGACGATTGCAAAGGAAGCAGTGTTAAATGTCTCTGCCGTTATTAAGAACATGACAGGTACGGATATATCCAGACATGACGTCCATATCCAGTTTGTAGGGACCTACGAAGGTGTTGAAGGAGACAGTGCATCGGTTTCCATTGCAACAGCCGTCATATCTGCCATTGAGAAGATTCCTGTGGATCAGACCGTGGCAATGACAGGTTCCCTTTCAGTCAGGGGAGATGTCCTGCCTGTAGGTGGAGTTACCTATAAAATCGAGGCCGCGGCCCGGGCCGGCATGAAGAAAGTCATTATCCCGAAATCAAACGAGGCAGATGTCCTTATCGAAAAGGCGTACAAGGAAAAAATCCAGATTATTCCTGTCTCCTCTATTGCGGAAGTAATGGAACACAGCCTTGTAGGTCCGAAAAAGAACTCAATTATCGAAAAATTGCGAAACATTACAAAACTCAGCTTCGATATTCCTGAGGTTTCACCCGCTTCCGTGCAGGCTAAGAACCTTTTTGGGTGCAGGAACTGATCATGACTATTATGCAGGATATTAAATTTTATGACTGCAGGGTAATTGAGGGCAGTTCCACCTCAATTATTCTGGATAACGGAAAGATCGAGGAACTATCCAGAAACTTTACACGGGGGGCCGGTGTAAGGGCTCTCTGTGGTGGTTCCTGGGGCTATACGTCTGTGGAAGGGGAAATCGACCTCAAACAGGGTGTTGAGGCGGCCTCAAAACTTGCTTTTTCTATGAATGCCAGTACCCCCAAGGAAGACGTGGAACTTGCAACCATAAATCCTCCGGAAGTAAAGAATCTCCCTGAGGTCAGAATCGACCCAAGGGATGTTCCTATTGAGGAAAAAGTTGATCTTTTAAAAGGCATAGAAACCCATGCAAAAATAAAGGGCATCAACAGTACCAAGGTAATGTACCTGGAAT
>Ga0268359_11433_pt1 | contig 10114 bp, 11 predicted proteins | sample BioMet11_FD_194416 | JGI IMG/M metagenome (GOLD analysis project Ga0268359, IMG submission 194416) | Sewage microbial communities from Oakland, California, United States - Biofuel 11 (PacBio Assembly) | ecosystem: Engineered > Wastewater > Sewage > Unclassified | place: USA: California | collected...
AGAGGAAAAGTAAAGAAAGCTGCTTCTGTTAGAGACAGTCTGGCTGGTGAAAAGACTGAAAGTGGTTTGCTTGAATACACCTTGGAGCTTTCTGTCTCAAAGGCAGAACGTGATGCTGCGTTAAGGCAGTTAAGGGTATACTTCGAAAGAAGTATAAACTAAGGTGGTACCGCGCTGAGGCGTCCTTAGAATTAAGGACGCCTTTTATAGTTGCGCCCAGGAGGAGAGTATGGAATTTATTGAAGAATTGAAGTGGAGAGGTCTGGTCAAAGATGTCACTGATTTTGAAGGACTTGTCGAGGCATTGAAGACCTCACAGACTGTTTACTGCGGTTTTGACCCAACAGCAGATTCTCTGCATGTAGGTCATCTGCAGCAGATCATCCTGCTGCGCAGATATCAGCAGGCAGGACATCGTCCAATTGCACTGTGCGGCGGCTTTACCGGCATGATTGGTGACCCTAGACCTACAACAGAGCGCAAGCTGCTGTCACATGAGGAAGTACTGCACAATGCAGAATGCATCAAGGGACAGCTGGCAAAGTTCCTTTCCTTTGAAGGAGAGAACGCTGCCATCATGGAGAACAACAACAACTGGCTTGGCCAGATGACACTGCTTTCCTTCCTGCGCGATTACGGCAAGCTGTTCAACATTGCCTACATGCTGCAGAAAGATACCATCAAGAAGAGACTGGATAGCGGTCTTTCCTATACAGAGTTCTCGTACACCATGCTGCAGGCTATGGATTTCCTGCAGTTATATGAGAAGTACAACTGCCGTCTGCAGATCGGCGGTTCTGATCAGTGGGGCAACCTGACATCCGGTATGGAGCTCATCCGCAAGGTGAAGGGTGATGAAGCAGAAGTATGGGGCATTACATCACCACTGATTACAAAGAGTGATGGTACAAAGTTCGGCAAGTCAGAAGGAAAGAACATTTGGCTGGATCCGCAGAAGACAAGTGCATATGAATTTTACCAGTTCTGGCTGAACATCTCCGATGCTGATATCATCGATTACCTGAAGAGGCTGTCCATGCATAAACCGGAAGAGATTGATGCATTGGAAAAATCAATGCAGGAAGCTCCTGAAAAGAGAGAAGCACAGACTGCCCTTGCCGAAGAACTAACCGAGATTGTTCATGGCAGAGAAGGGCTGGAAAAAGCGAAGCGCATTACTGAGACATTCTTCCATGGCGATATCATGTCATTGGCTCCTGAAGAGATCAAAGAAGGATTGGCTGATGCAGCTAAGTGTCAGGTCGAAGACGGTACAGGCATCCTGGATGCAATGATTGCAGCCGGTGTCTCATCTTCCAAGGGCGACGCAAGACGTCTGATCCAGCAGGGATCAATTACAGTCAATGGGAATAAAGTCACTGCAATCGATACTGTAATGAACAAGAGTGAAGCAGTCAATCAGGAATTTACAATTCTCAAAAGGGAAAGAAGAATTATTTCGTCATTACCTTTTGATGAGACGGAGGGAACACGCATGTGTTCTCTTTTTAGTGAAGGACTATGGTATAATAATTCCGAGGTATGAGAATGCATAAATTTTTAAAATTATTACTGTGCTGCGGCATGGCTGTCTTATGCGGATGTGCAAAAAAGACGGATGACTCCGCAACACTGGATGAATATCAGACATACTACAATGCGGTCGCAGAAAATGTATCATTTACCAGCACCAGCAAGAATTTTAACTGCGAACTGGAGATGACGCAGGTCGAAGATGGTACGTACCGCTATTATATCGTAATGGATCAGCCGGTCAGTGCTATGTATGATATCGTAGCAATTGTTGTTGAAAATGATGTTGCCTACAATGATGCGGAAAAGATGATGCCGAGCATCGGTATCTTTGATGATACAAAGTCGATGATTCCAAATCAGGTCGATACGGCAAATGGTTTTGTCAAGGGAATCGCGTTGTCAGGGGAAAGCAGTACATCGACCATCAAGCTGAAGATGCTTGTTCAGTGGATGGATAAGGCAAAGAAGAACAGCACCCGTGAATTTTTATCTTATACATTGAGCGCCGATAAAAACAGCTGATTGTTTATGAAAGAAAAAAAGACTGTGAAAAGTAGAATGCTGCAGGGATTATTGAGCGGCGCAGCAGGAATCCTCCTGGTGAAGCTGATCAGTCTTTTTTATATTGTCCCTTTGAATGCATTCATGGGACCTGCTGTCAGTGCAGGTTATGCGGCCGCACGGAATATTGGTCTTGTTCTGGCTGAAGTCTGCTGTGCAGGAATTCCCTATGCAGTGATTACCATGACTGCTGTCAGGAAAGAAAAGGAAGACTGGCGTACGATCCTGCTGATCAGAAAGATCTCTTTGAGCCTGCTGATTGCATTAGGCTTTGTTGTCGCAAATATATTGATTCTGAATGCACGGCCGTTGGCTGTGCTGATTCTCAGCAGTGAAGCTGCTGCAGAAGACATTGATATGCTGCAGAAGATGCTGTCATTCATATCTATCATTATTTTTACTTCGCCATGGATCATTGATCTATTCTGCTTCTTCCATGGATTATCTAATGACCATACGGCAGTAAATGCAGTGTGGATCAACTGGATTGCTCGATTTGGTATTCTGGTTGTCTTTGGCCTAGGTGCTGCATATGGAATGCACGCATCAAATACGTTCATCGGCTATATTGGCATCCTGTCTTTTGGGGCTGGGTGCTGTGCAGCTCTATATTATCTTGTAACAGCTGACCGCCGCAATTATCAGCGGATGCATGAGCTTGCATGTGAACAGGAAATGCCTGCAGAGAATATCAATACACTGAATCGGGAACTTCTATCATTCAGCACTGTATTTGTGCTCAGTGCTGTCTTTGGAAATGCAGGAAGCATCATGGATTCACTGTTCTTTATCAGTGCCTTGGAGAAGGGCGGAGCAGCTTATGACACAGCAAGAAATTTATACAGCCTTCTGGAATGGAATGGAAATATATTTGTATATGCACTGCAGACAGCAGCGGTGATGATACTGAATCTCTTTCTTGATAACATATCACATGATTATGCAAAGAAAGATATGGATGCCTTCTGCTTGACTGTTGAAGCATGGCTGAATACTGCGATGTATTATCTGCTGCCTGCTGCATTTACCCTAGGTGTTTTGATCCAGCCGATATTTTATATTCTGTTCGGAAGTCTGGATGCAAGTGGAAGCACGATGCTTATATGGACTGTCGGTGCAGGCATGATCAGTGCTGCTGCATTATGTGCATGGATCCTGCTGATCAGATTGAAGCAGTATTCAGAAGCAGCAACGTACGCAGTCATCGGCGGCATTGTCAAGGCGGCAGCGTTCTTTCCATGCCTCAACTGGATGGGAGCATCTGGTGCACCGGCATCCTCTGTACTTGCCAGTGCAGTCATCGTTTTTCTGAGCTTTTCAAAGATCAGCAATCTCAGTGATATCAGCTATGCAAAAGTGTTCATCAATTTTTTGCGGATCACAGCTGCTTGTCTTGCTATGAATGGGGCATATGTGCTGCTGCGTACCTTTGTCTTTGATCTGACGGATGCATCCCGCTGGATGGCATTTGGCCAGATCCTGCTCATGTGTGCTTGTGGAACATCAGTTTATATCTTTATCATGAATCTGATGGGACTGCGGAAGAAAGTCCGGTCATATCGAAAAAACATATCTTCTAAGGAGGAATCATTATGATGCGTTTAGACAGAATCCTGGCAAATGCAAGAGTTGGTACAAGAAGCCAGGTCAAGAAAATAGTCAAAGAGGGCAGGGTGACTGTCAATGGCGAAACTGCACCGTCTTCAGATATCCGTGTCGATGAAAAGACTGCGCGGATCGAAGTGGATGGAACACCGGTCATCTATGAACAGTATGTATACTATATGCTGAACAAACCAGCAGGATATATCACAGCCACCGAAGGAAGTGTGCCGATTGTCATGGACTTGATTGCAGAAGACTACAAGGGTATGTTTCCATGCGGCCGATTGGATAAAGACACCACTGGTCTGCTTCTGATCATGAATGACGGGCCGCTTGCTCATGAACTGCTGTCACCGAAGAAGCATGTCGACAAGGAATATATTGTCGGGCTGGAACATCCTGTCAGTGATGAAGATATTCAGCGCATCAGTGAAGGAATCTGTTACGACGGTGAAGAGTATAAGCCGGCAGTCTATAAAAAAATCTCAGATACTACTGGTTCCATCATTCTGAAGGAAGGAAAGTATCATGAGATCAAACTGATCTTTAAAGCATTGGATAATAAAGTGATTTCTCTCAAGCGGATCCGGATGAAGAACTTGATCCTGGATGAGAACTTAATGGAAGGGGAATACCGTCCTTTAAGTGAAGAAGAGCTTGCAGATCTTAAAGCTTTGGACTAGCAGCCTTCGCCGGCAGCTCCCATTTGCCTGAAGAAGCATATGCCTTCAGAAAATCAATGACCTGCTGGGTCAAGTCATTTGGTGTTGAAGAACCGCTGGTAACTGCAATGCGGTTCTTTTCTTTGATCATTTCTTCTCTCAGATCCATTACAGAATCAATCAGAACGGCTTCCTTGACATCTGACTTCAGGCCAATCTCTTTCAGCTGATTGGAATTGTTGGAACGTATGTCGCCGACAACAATCAGCAGATCAATATTTTTCAGATTCATGACGCCTTCCTGCCTGATTCTAGTTGCATTACAGATCTCTTCAGCAGTCAGTGCATCAGGATACTTTCTGAGACAGGCATCAATGATCTTTCTGCTGTCCAGAATTGAAAGAGTCGTCTGGTTGGTGATCAAGACATCATGAAGATCATTTAATTGGTCAATATCAGCACAAGATGTGATAAGATGTACCCTGTCTGAAAGACCAACGGTCCCTTCGGATTCCGGATGGCCTTTCTTGCCGATGTAGAGAACATCACCGCCATGAGCGATATGTTCCTTGACCAGGACATGCGTCTTGATCACATTCGGGCATGAGGCATCTACAATTGTCAGTCCCTTTTCCTCCGCTTTCTTTCTGACCTCGTCAGAGATGCCGTGAGCGGTGAAGATGACAATACCACTGTTGATTCTATCCAGCAGTTCAAGTCTTGACCTGCCTGGTTCTTCAACAAACTTGATGCCAAGCTTCTCACAGGCATCAACAACGTACTGATTATGCACAATCATACCAAGCATCGATACTTCGACACCGGGATTGTTCTCTACGGTCTCTCTTGCAATGCGGATTGCTCTGACAACACCCTGACAGTATCCTCTAGGTATGACACTGATGATTTCCATAACGGTACCTTTCTTTTAAAACTGTAAACACAGTATAATCATTATAGAGGTTATTATGAAAAAATTTGAAGATTTTAATCTAAAAACGGAAACAAGAAATTCCTGGAGCTGAATCATTTCAATCTTCCTACACCAATCCAGGAAGATGTTATTCCGGCAGCTTTGAAGGGCAAGGATGTCATCGGCCTTTCTGCAACAGGTTCCGGCAAAACACATGCATATCTGATTCCTATCATGGAAAAAGTAGATATTGCGGACAATGAATGTCAGGCAGTGATTACTGCTCCTACCAGAGAACTTGCGGCGCAGATTTATGAGATGGCAAAAGTCATGGAGAAGGCTGAACCTGGATTACGTGTCCAGCTTTTCATCGGCGGTCAGGACCGTGACAGAGATATTGAGCAGCTGAGGAACAATCAGCCGCATGTTGTCATTGGTACGCCTGGCAGAATCAAGGATCTTTTCTTGAATGCAGGTGCCCTGCGTATTGATCATGCTTCACTGCTGGTCGTGGATGAAGCTGATATGACCCTGGAATTCGGTTTCCTTGATGAAATTGATGCTTTTGCCGGCAGACTGGGTGAAGACCTGCAGATGATGGCCTTCTCAGCTACGATGCCGGATCAGCTCAAACCATTCATCAAGAAATATATGAAGCATCCAATTACATATCAGATTGGTGATACTGTCCGCTTCAATCCAGATATTCATCATGTACTGGTGCCATGCTATCATCATACCTATGTTGAGACCATCAAAAGCATACTGCCTGGCTTCAATCCATATGTATGTCTGATTTTTACAAATACCAGAGCAGAAGCAGCAGAAATTGCCGAAGAACTGAGACAGGGCGGCATCACAGTCACCGAGCTCCATGGCGATATGACATCCCGCAAAAGAAAGCAGGCAATGAAATCAATTGCCAGTGCACAGGATACTTATGTGGTGGCAACCGATTTAGCGGCCCGCGGAATTGACATTGGTGAAGTATCACATGTCATCAGCTGCGGTTTCCCAAATGATCTGGAATATTATATCCACCGTGCCGGACGTACCGGCAGAGCCGGATCAAGCGGTACATGCTATGCATTATACAAAGAAGAAGATGATGAATCGATTCGTTCTCTGATGAGAAGAGGCATCCGCTTTGACCATATGAGATACAGATCAACTGGATGGCAGACACTGCGACCATATGGTCAGAAGCATATGAGAAAAGAAGATGATGAACTGGATAAGAAGATTGCCATGGTGTACAACAACAAGAAGAACACCAAGGTCAAGCCAGGATATAAGAAGAAGAGAAAGATGAAATTGACCGTATCTACCGCCATAAGAAGAGAGATATGATACGTGCCAAGATCAAGGATGAGAAAAAAAGCAATGTATCGTGAGAAGGCACGGAAAGACCGTTCTGGATCATGATCATTGGATGCCATGTACAAATGAAGGTGCCTGACTTCCTGGAAGGTTCAGTGAAAGAAGCACTTTCCTACGGTGCCAATGCATGCATGCTGTATACCGGAGCGCCGCAGAATACGAAACGCCGTCCAATCGCTGAAATGAAGCCGGCTGAGGCAAGAGCTTTGATGGCGGCCAATGGACTGCCGATGGAGCGGATGATCATTCATGCGCCGTATATCATCAATCCGGCAAATTCAGTCAAGCCGGAAGTTGCAGAACTGGCCGTTGAGTTCCTGCAGCAGGAAGTGCTTCGCACCCATGAAATTGGCGCGAAATACATCGTTCTCCATCCTGGATCTTATACTACAACTGATCTGGAAACAGGAATCAAGACGATCTGCAGCCAGCTTGATCAAGTTGATATTCCAGAGGATGTTACAATTACGCTGGAGACCATGGCGGGTAAGGGCAGTGAAGTCGGTTCTCAGTTTGAACAGCTGGCTGACATCCTGCACAGGATCAAGCAGGCAGACCGCTATGGTGTCTGTCTGGACACCTGTCATATCAATGATGCAGGATATGATCTGACTGATTTTGATGCCGTGCTGGACCAGTTTGATCATGTGATTGGGCTTTCCCATCTTCATGTCATTCATCTGAATGATTCCAAAAATGAGCGCGGCATGCGCAAGGACAGACACGCCAACCTTGGCCAGGGTACCATCGGCTATGAAATTCTTCACAGCATTGCGGTGAATCCAAGAGTTGAACATGTCGCTAAGATCCTGGAGACTCCGTATATCAATGATAAGCCTCCATATGGAATTGAAATCGATATGCTGAAAAGCGGCATCTATGATGCGGAAAGACTGGAACTCTGAACGCAGAGTTCCTTTTATTATAAAAAGCGGTCCGAAGGCCGTTTATTTCTGATGCTTTTCAGCGATAACATTGTTGATTTCCTGAATCAGTGCTTCTTTGATCTGTGACTGAGGTACAGTACGGATTACTTTTCCTTTGCGGAAAAGAATGGCACTTTCATGTCCGCCGGCGACGCCCACATCAGCACGGCCAGCTTCCTGAATGCCGTTGACTGGACATCCCATGATGGCAATTGTGACATCTTCCTTCATTGTACTGATATAGTCTTCCATTTCCTTCACTAACGGCAGCATATCATACTGGATGCGGCCGCAGGTCGGACAGGCAATCAGATCAGGAACATTGGTATACAAATGGAATGCCTTCAGAAGCTGCTTACCAATGATCATTTCATCTTTTGGCGGAGCGGACACTGAGACTCTGATGGTATCTCCAATACCCTCATGAAGCAGCGTTCCTAAAGCTGCGGATGACTTTACAGCAGATTCGGCAAAGCCGCCTGCTTCTGTCACACCTAAATGAAGAGGGTAAGGATAGTGAGCGGCAGCTGCTTCATAGGCTGCAATTGTCAATTCTACATTCGAGCTCTTGAAAGAAAGACAGATATCATGAAAGTCCAGATCTTCCAGGATCTTGACATGTCTGTCAGCACTTTCAATGAATGCCTCTGCACATGGACCGCCGTATTTCTCAATCAGTTCCTTTTCCAGGGAACCGCCGTTGATGCCGATCCGGATTGGTATATGACGTTCCTTGCAGGCATTTACAACCGCTTCTGTGTGTTCTTTGGAGCCAATATTGCCTGGATTGATGCGAATGGCATCAACGCCTCCTTCAGCTGCAATCAACGCGAGCAGGTAATTAAAGTGGATATCAGCTACAATTGGAAGATTGACTCTCTTTTTGATCTCAGGGATTGCTCTTGCGTCTGCTTCATCAAGAACGGCAATTCTGGCAATTTCACAGCCGTTTTCTTCCAATTCATTGAATCTGGGCGGCAGTACGCTCTATATCTTTTGCCGGAACATTGGTCATTGACTGAAGAATACACTTATTCTGACCGCCAATCTGTACGTTCCCGACGTAAATAGGTCTTGTTTCTGTACGTTTCATTGAAAATGCACCTCCACGATTATTATCTCATGGTTTTATAGTTTGGGCGAGCTAAAAGACAAATAGCTTGAATTTCAACCCATTCATATGGTATACTCGATATGCTGAAAAAGTCAGGAGGGATCACACATGGCTAGAGAGAATATTACACTTAAGTGCTCTGAATGTGGTGAAGAAAACTACATCGGAACAAGAAACAAGCGTAAGCATACAGAAAAGTTTGAAATTAAAAAATACTGCCCAGTATGCAAGAAGATGACTCTGCATAAGGAGAAGAAATAAGCCATTGGCTTATTTTTTTGTATTGCTATGAATTTGGATATATTGCCGATTGGACTGTATCAGGAAAACAGTTATGTCCTGCATGATCAGGGACATGTTCTATTTATTGACCCAGGCAGATATGCAAAGGAGATCATGAAATGTGTCAAGTCGGAAGAAAAAGCAGACGGCATTATTTTGACGCATGGTCATGAGGATCATACAGGAGCTGTTGATGATCTGGCGGAAGCCTATCAATGTCCTGTATATATGCATTCTGCCGATATGATCCTAACTGACCCAAAGGAAACAGGCAGAGGCTTTGACGGGCCAGTTTATAGTAAGATTGCACCGCTGGATTCATTGACGAAGGCAGGTTCTTTCAGCATTAAAGTCTATCATACGCCTGGACATACCGAAGGATCCTGCTGCATCCAGATCAAAATCTTCTCTTTACCGGAGATACACTGTTTGCTTCTGATATCGGCAGAACAGATCTGTTCTCAGGCAGTGAAGAGGAAATGTTGCAGTCGCTGATTCTGTTAAAGAGTCTGCCGGGAAGTCTGCAGATTTATCCAGGACATGGTCCGGCTTCTACGATGGCAGAAGAAAAAATACGCAATCCATATTTACAATTTGGTGAATGAACAGAAAAAATATGATCGCAGCCATGACAGTGAAATTGTTATGGCTGCGGTTTTTTTATTGGAGAATTATTCATGAATTGGTGAATATAAAAACAGAGGGACAATGGAAGAAAGATTAAGGCAGATTTTGAGCGCGGCATTGCATTACAGCGTTACTGATATCCATTTTTCCCGCAATACCATTACGGATACAGTCACTATTGATATGCGAGTACATGGTGTAATGAAGAGACTCAAGGCAGATGAATCTGATTTGGCCTTGTTCCGATATCTGATGTATCAGGCAAATCTGGATATTTCCAATGCATTTCTGCCGCAGACCGGAAGTTTTGAAATGATGATAGGAAAAATGCACTTGTCACTTCGCTTCGCCGTTGTAAACAGCTATCACATTACCAGCGGTGTCCTGCGTATTCTGAACAATCATCCTGAATTAAAAATTGAAGAACTGAGTGCACAGGAAGATGCATCTGCATGGCTTGCCAATATCACCAATCACAAAAATGGTCTGTTCCTGCTTTCTGGTCCGA
>Ga0268359_12523_pt1 | contig 10109 bp, 15 predicted proteins | sample BioMet11_FD_194416 | JGI IMG/M metagenome (GOLD analysis project Ga0268359, IMG submission 194416) | Sewage microbial communities from Oakland, California, United States - Biofuel 11 (PacBio Assembly) | ecosystem: Engineered > Wastewater > Sewage > Unclassified | place: USA: California | collected...
TCCGCCTCGTCGGGCAGCAATGCGCAGGCTCCAGCGGCAGAGATGTTTATAATTTGCGTGCTGCCGCTTGTAAGGCGGTAGTGCTGCTGGATCAGGTTTTTGAGATCCAGTTTGGATTCAGGGATAGTGTCAAGCCGGATTACGCCCGCAACTTTGAATATTCTGGTCGCCAGTCTATTCTTCTGTCGCGGCGCATGTGACGCTCAACACTTTTGGCGGCAAAACGCAGGTGCATTGCTGCAATGTTGCTGTCCATATCTTTTTTAACATTAAGTATTTTGCCGGTGCCAAGGTAACCGAGGCGCATACGTTGAGGATATGTTTTGTCGAGGCAAAAAAAATATTCAAACTCGTTGGCATATATTTTACAGGGGCGGTTAAGCACCTCTCGTTCAACGATATCCAAGTGTGCTTCGCGTCCTACAACGCCTTTAATGTGCCCATAGCACGTAATATCTTTGAGCTTGCCCTGGTATGGGACGCAGCAGGTGATTTTAACCAGGCTTTTTGCAGTATGCGCAGCATTGAAAATTTCATAATTGTTTGATTGGGGTATATAGCAAAAACTTTCCGTTGATGATGACATGCATCGCCCCTTTATTCCAAAGCTATATAGCAACAGTTAAACGGCTAACACAAACAGCTGCATCAGTTTTTTGCTGCGACAAGTTTGGTGCACCCGGGTGCTTTTGTGACCATTTTTTACATGACTGGCATAAACAATTCAACAGATTCTTATTATGGATAATAGTGTGTTGGCTGGACGACTGGCCCGCGTGCGGCCATAGCGCTGTATATTTTGATGAATGTCCATAAATATAAATCTGTTGTCTGAATAAAAGGCCTGCAACCGGTAAGTTTGGTAAACCACTTTGCCCGGCAGAGTATCGGGAATACTGCCGGGCATGCTGATATAATTTTAACTTTGTCATAATTGTTCATGCAAAACATAATATAGTAAAATATGACATTGTTGTGTATCAGCGTGCGCTATTGCATGGGTTGCATCTGCTGCAACCGGCTGAGTGAAATATTGCACTGCAGTTATAGCGGTTGCGCTTCAAATAAAACTACAAATCAAACATTCTGTTAAATTTGTATGAAATTTTTAATAATAGTTTTTGATGGCTTTGCGTTGTTGAAAATTTTTTAGTGTAGGTTAGCGGCGCAGAGCTTGCCAAAACATCCGGCAGACTGTTGCCGACTCCGCTTTTCAGTAGCGGGGCAGCGGGTTACGCTGAGGTCAAGCATGGGGGTTGCGCGCCGGACATGCGTGCCGGACATGCGTGCAAGACATGCGCGGCGAGCTTGAAGCGGCATCCGCCGCTGCATCTCGTGCGCAAATGCTGATCAGCGCAGGCAAGGCCCAGTACTGGGCAGGACCCCAGGGGCGCAGTGCCGGGCGGGTTGCGCGATACGTACTGTTGCGCTGCTCATAACGCTGTTTGAGGGCATGGTCAGGGCAGGGGGCTGCTGCTCACTGGAGCGGCGGCGGTTTCAAGCAGCGGCGCAAGCGCCATAAGTTCCGCATCGCAGCCAAAACGCCCAGCAGCCTGTACGCCTAGCGGCAGGCCGCCGCGCACGGTATCCATGGGCAGGCACAGTACGGGCAGGCCCGCATGCGTCCACGGCACATTCATGACCGGGTTACCCGTGGAGGCAAAGCCCTTGGGGGCCTCGCCAGGCGCTGCCGGAGCCAGAAAGGCGTCTGCCTTCATACCGGCCAGCAGGTCATCAAGCTTTTTGCGCAGACCCGCGCACGATGCGCGCCCCGCCTCAATGACGCCCTCGCCGAGAGTTTGCCCCAATTCGATAAATTCCCTCGTTTTTGGTCGGTACAAGCGGGCCAAAATCCGCAAACCATGCATTATGCATCTGCGCCAGTTCCGCTGCGGCAAGCTGCTGGTGGCAGTTGTACACGCCCTGCCAGTCGTCAAAAACCGGCATGCTCATAACGCGCACCCCCGGCAGGCGGGCCAGCCGGTCGCAGTAATGGTCAAAAGCCCTGCGCATGGCCGGTTCTGCCTCGCTCATATACGCGCCCTCAGGCACGACAAACAGTGTGGAGGCCTTGCGCCCCCGCGCCTGCGTATCGCAAAACAGCGACAGCGTGGTCGCCGCATCCTGCGTTGTCGCGCAAAAAAAGCCCGGCTGGTCCAGACTGGGCGAAAAGTTGATGATGCCCTGGCCCGGCAAAAGCCCTTGCGACGGTTTTAGCCCCTTCACGCCGCAAAACTGCCGCTGGGCGGACAACAGACCCCATGGTCTGCGTGCCAAGCGCCAGCGCAAAGTACCCGGCCCGTACCCCTGCGGCCGAGCCGCTGCTTGAGCCGCCCGGCGTATGCCGCTTGTTGCAGGGGTTGCGCGTGGCCGCCGGTTCTGCATGGGTAAACTCCGTTGTGGCGGTAATGCCCATAACAATGGCCCCAGCCTCGCGCAGCCGGGTCACGAGCGGGGCTTCATCCCCGGCAAAGAGGGCCGACGGCAACAACGAGCCGCAACGGATGGCGTACCCGCTGGTGCGAAAAACATCCTTGATGCCCACCGGCACGCCAAACAGCGGGGGTCTGCCTGCGGCATCGGGCCAGCGCCGCAGGGCTTCATCCAGATCGTCCAGCACCACTTTGGGACGAAAACCGCCCTCAGCAAAAATGAACAGCTCTCCTTCGCTGGCGGCCACGCGCAAAAACAGTTCCCTGTACAAGCGCAGCAGCGTGTCGGCATCGGCCTTGCGGAACAGGTCGAATCCAAGAACGGGGGGCAGGGCGAAACGGGGCATGGTTCCTCCTCGGATGCCGGTTGACGGGATACGGCAGCGGCTCAGGCGCGGCACGAGACAAGGCGTGGATTGCAACGGCATTGGTTCAAAACATTATCTGTTTGCCTCAGTGCCATGCCTTGTCGCTTATGCCCAGTCCGCCAGCAGGGCGGCGTACATTTTTGTCGCAAGTTCTATCTGCTCCACAGCGCAGTATTCATCTATCTGGTGGGCCATGGCGGGATCTCCAGGGCCCAGTATCATCATGGGCACGTTTGGCAGTCTGGGGCGCAGGGCGGCCGCATCGGTAAAAAACTGCACCGTGGCCACATCCGGCCTGTGCCCCAGCAGGGGGGTAAGCACGTCAAAGGCGCGGTTCATCCACGGCTGGTCGGGGTCTGTCCATACGGCGGGGATGTCAAGAGTGGTTGTGGTGCTGATGTCAGGCCCGGCCATGGCGGCCACAACAGCCTGTATGTCGTCATGATTGTGCTGGGGCACGGTGCGGATATCAATAGTCATGGCTGCGCTGTCCGGTACGGAATTGCTGTTGCAGCCAGAGTGCAGCGTGGAGATAACGCATGTGCCGGCCCCAAGCTGCGGGTGGTCGCCCTCAAGATGGAAGGAACACATGGCGTTGGCGAAGGGCAGAAGTTTTGCCAGCGCGTTGTCGCCCTTGTGCGGCATGGATGCGTGCGCCGTAACCCCTGTGGTTTTGCAGGTAAGCCATAGCGCGCCCTTGTGCCCGCACAGCGGGCGGCATGAAGTAGGCTCCGCCACCACAACCGCAGCAATATTGCGCAAAAACTGCGGCTGCGCCGCCATATGGAAGGACCCTTCGCAGCCGGTTTCTTCGCCGCCGTATATTTGCACGACCAGATCGCCATCCATATGCCGGGCTGCTTGCGCGGCTGCGCAGACCATGGCCGCAACGCCGCTTTTCATGTCGCTGCTGCCGCGTCCAAAAAGCAGACCGTTTGTATCCGGCCCTCAAAGGGGGGCATGCGCCAGCCCGCAGCGCCCAGAGGCACCTGTGTCGATATGGCCGCACAGGCACAGGGCCGGCTGGTCGCTATCGGGCCGCTAGACGGGCAGAGAGGCTGCAGCGCTGAGGGTTGAGACGGGTCGTAGGCGTCAAAAACAACGCTAAAGCCCGCGTCGGATAATATCCGCGCAAGGGGTTCCAGTGCCTGACGCTCGTCGCCGCCAGAAATGGTGTTGCAGCGTACGAGGCTTTGGGCCAGTTCTACAGAAGATGGTGCGTATGGTCATGTGCGTTTCGCCTGCCGGTCAATGCCAGCGCGGCCCTCCTTGCCGGGTTCAGCCAAAGTAGGCCTTTTGCACTTCGGCGTTTTCTTTCAGTTCTTTGGCGGTACCGCCAGCCACAATGCGCCCCTGCGAAAGCACGTAGCCCTGATGGGCTATGGCCAGGGTTTGCCGCACGTTTTGCTCTACCAAAAAAACGGCGATGCCGCTCTCGCAGATCGAGCGTATAACCCTGAAGTTTTCACTGACCAGCGCAGGGCGAGAGGCCCAGCGACGGCTCGTCGATGACCAGCAGACGCGGTTCGTTCATCAGGCCGCGCCCGATGGAGACCATGGCCTGCTCGCCGCCCGACATGGTGCCCGCAAACTGCGCGCGTCTTTCGCGCAGACGGGGAAAAATTTCGTAAACCCGCGCCAGACGGTTTTGTATCTTGGCGGCGGATGGCTCCTGATACGCCCCCATGAGCAGGTTTTCTTCCACATTCATTTTGGGAAACACGCGCCGCCCTTCGGGTATGCACGATATGCCCATGCGCACTATTTTGTGCGGGGCCATGCCGGTGATGTCCACGCCAGGCAAACTGGATGTTGCCCGACCTTGGCGGCGTCAGCCCCACCAGGGCGCGGATGAGGGTTGTCTTGCCCGCGCCGTTTGAGCCGAGCAGGCAGGTTGTTTTTGCCGGGCTGGATGTCGAGCGAAACACCGCAGAGCACATCGGCCTTGCCATAGGCAACGTGCAGGTTTTCGACCATCAGGGGTTTAAACTTGTTCATTTTCACACACCTCCGTGCCAAGGTAGGCTTCCTGCACCATGGGGTCGGCGGTTACCTTTTCATAACTGCCTTCGCACAGTTTTTCACCAAAGTTCAGCACCACGCAGCGGCTGGTTATGCGGCGTATCACGTTCATCTCGTGTTCGATAAGCACGATGGCGGGTTTGGCCTCGCCGGTCTCCATGCGCACAATTTCGTCCATGAGCTGCTGGGTTTCCTCGTGGGTCATGCCCGCCGATGGTTCATCCAAAAACAGCAGCTTGGGCTTGCCTATCAGGGCGCGGCACAGTTCGACGCGACGGCCGGTCGATCATGTTCAATTCGCTGACCGCGTGGTGCAGCTTGCCTGGCAGGTCGGGGTTGAGCGCCCGCAGCAGGGCGGCTGCAGGTTTCTTCATATTCACGATATTTTTTAAAAAAGCCTTGCGGTGCAGTATGTTGTGCACAAACGACAGGTCGAGGATCTTGTGGCTGCCGATCATGATGTTGTCAAACACCGTGAGGTCGAGGCACAGGCGCGAGCGCTGAAACGTGCGCGCAATGCCCGCCTGATACACCTCTTGCGGCGAGAGGCCGGTGATATCCTGCCCGTTGAACATGACCTTGCCCGCGCAGGGGTGGTAGATGCCTGTCACAACATTAAAAAATGTTGTTTTGCCCGAGCCGTTGGGGCCTACAAGCCCCACGACCTCGTGGCTGTCCACATGGATATCCAGCGACTGCAGCGCCATAAGCCCGCCAAAGCGCATGGACAGGCCCGTGCATTCAAGAAGATGGGCGCACATTATGCCATGCCTCCCGTGTAGCTGCGCACGCGGCGGGGCAGCAGCCCGGCCGGGCGAAAGATGATCATCAGCAGCACGATGCTTGAGTAGATGAGGTACCGGTATTCCTGGATAACCTGAAATTTTTCCGGCAGGGCGAACCACAAAGGCTGTAGCCACCAGCAACCCCCCAGCTGTTGCCTATGCCGCCCAGCAGCAGGATGGAAAGAAAGAGCAGCGAATCGGCAAACGAAAAGTTGGCCGGGCTTATGTAGGCCAGCATCATGGCGTAAAACGCGCCCGCCATGCCCGAAATAAAATTGCCCATGGTAAAGGCGGTTATTTTCCAGCGTGCGATGCTGACGCCAAAGCAGGCCGAGGCCACCTCGTCGCCGCGCACCGCGTCCATGGAAAGCCCAAACCACGAGCGCTCCAGGCGGCGGATAAAGCCAAAGGTCAGACAGAGCATCAACAGGGCAAAGAGGTCGTATTTGGCGTAAAACGAAAAATCCAGCCCGCTATGCGTATATCGTCCATAAAGCTTGCGCCGAGCACGTTCAGCCCTTCCACCGGTATGGCCCTGGGGGCCGCCAAACCAGGGGCAGACCTCAAGAAAAACCCTGAACAGCAGGGCAAAGGCCATGGTCACAAGGGCCGCATAGTGGCCCGACGTGCGCAGCACCGGCAGCAGCAGTATGCAGCCCGTGAGTGCCGAGGCCAGACCGCCCAGCGGCAGGGCCAGCAGCGAGGGTACGCCCGCATTGGCCATGAGCAGGGGCCGCCGTGTAGCCGCCAACGCCAAAAAACGAGGCCGCGCTGAAGTTTGATGACGCCCGCATAGCCCAGCTGCACGTTGAGCCCAGCACCGCAACAGAGTACGTCATGATCGTGCCCAGCAAAAACAGGCTGTAATGGTCGTCGTGGAAGATCAGTATCAGCGCAAGGCTCATGGCGAGCATCAGGCGCGTCCAGAGGGATTCGTTGTCGCGGCGGCCTGCAGCAGCACATCCAGCAGGCCGCTGGCCTTGAGGCCCAGCAGCAGTATCAGGCCCCGCGCCGAGATAGAGCAGAATGGTGGTCTGCTCTTCAGCCAGCAAAAACAGGGCAAGAAAAGCCGTTATGCCCGCTGCGGTGAGCACGCAGGTAAGGGGCCCGGCAGGCGTATTGCGTAAGGATAACATGGCTAGACCCTTTGGCTGGATTTTTCGGCAAGAAGGCCCGTGGGCTTCCAGGCCATAAGCACAATAACGACGCTGAAGGCAAAGACATCTTTGTAAAGCGCTTGAAAACGGCAGGGGCCACCGCCCCGATAGTCTGCAAAAAGGCAAAGATGAATCCGCCCAGGATAGCCCCGTAAATATTGCCCAGACCGCCTATGACGGCGGCGCTGAAGCCGATGGCCCCCAGCAGCAGGCCCATGCTGAAGTTGATTTCATTGTAGTAGATGCCGTTCATAATGCCTGCCAACGCGGCAACGCCGCAGCCAGGCAAAGGCGGTCAGCACCACCAGGAGAGAAGTTGACGACCCATGAGCTGCGCTGCTTCGCTGTCCTGCGCCACAGCGCGGATGGCCATGCCCAGGCGCGTGCGCGAGATGAGCAGGTGTATCAGCACCACAGCCCGCCGCACCGGCGCTGAACAGCACCAGATTGTCAAATCGCAGCGAAAGCTGCCCGTAATTCACGACCAGTCAGGCAACAGATGCGGAAAAGGCTGCGGGTTTGAGCCATTGGGAAAAAACAGGCGTATGGATTCGCGCAGCACCGTGCCCAGCATCATGGTGGCCAGCAACGTGTTGAGGCGCGGGCGGCCGAGCGCAGACGCATGATCATGGTGCTGGCCAGCAGCATGCCAAGCAGGGGCCATTGTGGTCAGCGCCGTAAGCACCACCCACAGCAGCGACCAGCCCGGCGCAAGCCCTGGAAACACGTGCTGCAGATACATATACATGGCGAGGCCGGAAAAAACCGCCCAGCATCACCGTGTCGCCGTGGGAAAAGACGATGACGTCAAGTACGCGGCCGAAAAATATGGTGAATCCCACGGCGACCAATGCGTACATCATGCCCAGCATAAGGCCGTTGATGACGAATTGAATGAAGAGTGACATGTCCATGCGGAAGTCCTTGCCTTGCTGGGCGTTGTCGCCGTACCAGCGGGAAACCCCCGCCGGCCGGCATGTCTGAAACCTGCTACTTGTTGGGATGCTTGAGCTGACGTTTGCCTGAGGCGGTAGTCGCTGTCGCTCCAGAAAACCCACTGGCCGTCCTGAACCACAAATGTACTGACGGCTGGTTCTATGTTCTGGCCGTGATCGTCAAAGGTAACCTTGCCCACCAGGGTAGTCCTTGCCTTTAACGGCGCTCAGCGCTTCGACAATTTTTTCGCGGTTGGGGCCGGTGCTTTCAATGGTATCCAGAACAAGCTTCATGCTGGCGTAGGCAAAGGGGCCGTAGGCCTTCGGCCGATTCTGCGTAGCCGTGGTCCTTGTAGCTCTTAAAAAGGCATCGCCGCCGGGCAGTTTTTCAAGCGGGGTTCCTTCAATAAAGCTCAAAGTACCCTCGGCGGCTTCGTTGCCCACGCCGGTGACAAATGCGTCGGACTTGATGCCCGAGACAACCCTCAAACTGGGCGTCGATGCCGAGCTTTTCCATCTGCGAGCGCACGCGCACGCCCACGGGCACAAGACCGCCAAAGTAGATCACGTCGGGATGCAGAGACTTTATCTTGGTCAGCTCGGCGGTGAAGTCTTGCTGATCGGGGGTAACGCCAAAGGTTTCTATAACCTTGCCGCCCTGTTCGGTGATGAACTGGGTAAAGTAGTCTTTGTGCGATTTGCCGTAGTCGGTGATGTCGTGGATGATGGCAAAGGTCTTGTAGCCCTGGTCGCTCATAAATTTGGCCGCAACCTGGTTCTGGTTGATCATGGTGCCGGGCGTGCGGAAAATTTCCTTGTAGTCGTTGCCGTAGGTAATGCCGGGATGCACCGCGCCCCAGACAACGGCGGGCATATGAAAGCGGTGATAGATATCAACCGTGCCCAGAGCCACGGCGGAGCAGTAGTGGGTTACGGCAGCCGCAACCTTGCGGTCGGAGGCCAGCTTGGTAGCCACCTGAATGCCGATGTTGGGCTTGCACTCGTCGTCGTACGATACAAAGAGGTAGTCGAATTTGCGGTCGGGGTCTTCGTTGCGTTCCTTGACGGCCAGCTCGGCAGAATTGCGCCCGCCAACACCAATGCGCTCACGCCGCCGGTAAGGGGACCCACAAAGCCAACCTTGACGGTCTCGCCGGGCCTGTACGGAGGTGGCGAGGCATAAAATTGCGGCGCAGCAGGTAAGCGCTTTGCGCCAGTTGATCGAGATACGGGACATGGCAATCCTCCACGTGTTTGTTTGATCTCTCAAACAGCAAGATTGGTGCCATGTCTAAACTTACTTGTAACTATTCTATATATTACTATTTATTTGAATTGGCGCAAGTTTAAACAGTACGAATTTGTTATTTTAAACGATTTATGAAAACAATTTTGTATCAATTTATGGCGTAAGTACGCCAAGGCAGAAGGCCGACGGATATATAAGCGCTCAGGCAAGAGGGTGTGCCCCCTCAGGCTAGACCAAAAGACTGCATCGCCCATACCACTGCCCCTTAGTTGTGCTGTTGCCTGCTCCGAAGAAGTGTAGATTGCAGTTCAAAATAAAAGGGCCGGAGAAATCCCCGCCCGCTGGCTTTGGCTAATCGCTAGATATTGTTGTCACGCTTAGAAGGTATAACGCAGGGCCAAGGCTGAATTCATTGGCATAAGGGGTATTGCCGATAGATACCCTGTTGTCGTCAACATGCTTGCTGATATCTGTATACCCCAGCCCCACATAGCGGTAGGCCAGATCTGCCGACAGATTTTCGGTAAATGCATACGAACAGCCCGCGCCCAGATTCCAGGCAAAAACAGTATCGTGCTGCGTCAGGCTGCCAGAATCGCCGTCGCCGTCAACGTCGGCAGTGTACTTGGTTTTGATGAATCCGAGGCCGAGGCCGCCCCAATGTAGGGGGTAAAGGCCGTGGAGTTGTGAAAGTCCCAATAAGCGTTGGCAAACAGCGTTTGCAGGCCCCATTCGCCTTTAAAAGATGCTGTGCCGTCAGCTCCGCTGGCATCCCATGTTTTGGTAACGTTTGCTTCTGATTGCGTATTCCAGTTCTGGCGCGCATGGGCACCTGAAACTGCGGGTAGAAGTCATAGCCCACAAAAATGCCGCCGCCCACAGAATTTTGTGAATACTGGCCTATGCCAATGCCTTTTACATCCCCGCTGAGCGAGAAAGGCCCGTGCTTTGAATAGAATCAATAAATTTTGCACCAGCATACACGCCGGTGGTTTCCGCCGCTGCAGGGGCCAGCAAGAGCCAGGACAGAACCAATGCAAGCAAGCACGCTTAAACATGATGTTCTCCTTTGTTTCAAATCAGAATAACTTTATGATGAAAGTAACTTTTTTTATCTCAATAACAATAGCAGTAAAAATAGTTTTAATACAGTCAATGCAT
>Ga0268359_12769_pt1 | contig 10105 bp, 10 predicted proteins | sample BioMet11_FD_194416 | JGI IMG/M metagenome (GOLD analysis project Ga0268359, IMG submission 194416) | Sewage microbial communities from Oakland, California, United States - Biofuel 11 (PacBio Assembly) | ecosystem: Engineered > Wastewater > Sewage > Unclassified | place: USA: California | collected...
TCCGCACATTTGGAAATCTTGTATCGAAGTTCAGCAGATAGCCAATCCTCGCGCCGCGCCATGTATAAATGGTCTGGTCAGGATCGCCGACAATAAATAAGTTGTTGTGATATCCGCAGAGCTTTTCCATCAGTTCATACTGCGGCGGGTCAATATCCTGGAACTCATCGATCATGATATATTCCAGTCTCTTCTGCCACTTCAGCTGGATGTCTGCATGTTCACGGAAAATAAACAGTGAAAGGAAAATCAGGTCATTGTAGTCCAGCCCAAAGCACTTCTTTTCCTGATACAGATATCCGTAGAACAGGATGTCATCTACTTCGGACGCATTCATATATTTCTGATGCAGTTCTTCCAACGACATCTGTACTAAGTACATATAGTAGTTTCTGCTCAGTGACGCCTTTGCGCATTTCAAACATATCTCTGGCATTTCCGAATGTCTTGTCTCTTAATGTCAGTCCTCTTTCTTCATAGATGATTTTCAGCATCGCATCAATATCACTGTTATCCAAGACTAGAAATGATTTTGGATAGGCAATCGCATGACTGTCTTCCTGCAGGATGGAGACACAGAAGCTGTGGAATGTGCAGACGTAGCCTGTGTCGTTATCATCTGTCAGCTGATGGATCCTTTCCTTCATCTCGGCTGCTGCTTTATTGGTAAATGTTACACAGAGAATATTGCCTGGACGGATGCCAAGTTCATTGACTAGATATGCGAAGCGGTGCGTCAGTGCACGTGTCTTGCCTGAGCCTGCTCCGGCGATGACGCGGATATATCCTTCCGTTGCCGTGACGGCTGCAGTCTGTTCTCCATTCAATCCCTTCAGTACATCCTTGACCATATACTCTGTCCTTTCTTTTATTTCTGCGATACCAGTATCTCTTCTAATTCTTTCACGCTTTTGACTAATGTACGGGCGCCATGCTCAACTAAGAAATCATGATCACGGTATCCCCATTCTACAATGATGGCGTCCATTTCTGCATTGACAGCTGTCTCAATATCGATTTCTGTATCCCCGATATACACAGCATCTTCCTTCTTCACTTGGAGCTGGTCCAGTACGGCGTTGACCGTATCCGGTGCCGGCTTGCGGCGAATACCTTTCTTCTCCCCAACACCTGCATCCAGCAGGCCAGGAAAATACTGCTGATCCAATTCCTGTACAGCATAGTCTCCTTTGTTGGAGACGACCGCACACAGGATCTTCATTTCTTTCAGCTTCTTCATCAGGTCGAGGATGCCGTCATATGGACCGGTATGATCCGCACAGTGGACTGCATAATACGTGTTGAAATCCCGGAATACCTGTTCAATCACTTCTGAAGAGGTCCCCTGCGGTACAGAGTTTTCTACTTCATGGCGGATGCCTCTGCCGATGAACTTGCGGACATTCTCTTTTTCAATGTGCGGCAGGCTGCTCTTCTGCAGGGCATCATTCAGCCCATCCACAATATCATCCAAGGTATATAAGATTGTGCCATCCATGTCAAAGATGACTAATTTGTAACTTTTCATAAGCACCTCATCCGTTTTCAATCAATGTGAACAGAAATTCAGTTTCCATTCATAGTATTTTAACATTCTTTCTTTATATTCAGTTCATATAAAGGAGGAGTCCAGTATGGTAATCAACGAAAACACTAAGCAGGCAGCTTCAAAATACCGTGTTGTCCTGACGAAACGCGGCGGCTGTTCTGTCTACACTTCTGCGGATGCTCTGCATGACCTGATGGGCTATTCCCAAGAAGACTCCATGCAGCTGATCAAACGAATCCCAGTATCTATTGGTGAAGACCTCACGCTTCAACAGGCACGTTTTCTGACCAGAACTCTGGTGGAATACGGCATGAGTGCAGAGATCCATGACCCAAAAGATGAATATGTTTTCCAGGATCCAACGCATGAGACTGTCTTCAGTCTGGATGGCAAGCTCATCAGGAATGTGCAGGCAGTCCTTGCCGGCATCCGTGACTTCAACCGTGTCACCATCTACCGCCGTTATCAGAAACCTGCGTTATTCAGCGGCAGCTTAAAAGTATCTTCCATCTCATCCAACATGGGATAATTTACTGCATCAGGAGATATGCATGAGCTGCGTATCTCTTTTTTTTGCGAAAAGAAAACCGCATTTCTGCGGTATGTTATTTCAGCTTATCCTTTAATGTCTTACTTGCTTTAAATGAAGTTGTCTTCACTGCCGGAATATCAATCTCTTCTTTCGTTGCCGGATTGATTCCCTTTCTTGCAGCTCTCTCCTTTACTTCAAATTTACCAAAGCCGTTGATGGAAACATCATTCCCATTTGCCAGACTTTCTGTAATCACTTCAAAAATATCAGTAACGATTGCCTTGCAGTCTTTGCCTGTGCATCCATATTCTTCTCTGACAGCTTTTGCCAGATCATTCTTATTTAAGATAAACATTGTTGTCATAAAACTCTCCCTGAAAATAAAGTGTGCCCATTAATAATACAAGAATTTGTATAAAAATGAACATGAAATTTATGAAAACGCTTTTCATTTGTGCATGAATGTCACATTGGCCATAATTTTGAGTAATAAAATGAATGCTATTGCTTATCAATAAAAATGTTTCAATAATAAAATTGATAGTTTACATTTCCTGTATATATTAATATATACAGACCATAGACAGGGAGAAATTATATGCCAAAGATCATTCCCGATATCCGGGAAAATATTCTCAGTTCTGCTAAAGCACAGCTGATGCACGGCGGGTTCAATGGTTTGTCATTACGAGGTGTTGCCAACGACTGCGGTATTGCGCTGGGCACTTCATATCATTACTTTGCCAGTAAGACAGATCTGGCACATGCTGTCATGGAAATGGACTGGAATCAGGATATCAAGTTCATTAATGATGTTGACCCAGGAAAGATACTGCCGGAAAAGCTGATTACACAGCTATTCCTTGCTGCCCGCAAGTTTCTTAAACAATATGACGTACTCATTCTGACACATCGTTCCTATCCGGATATCCTGGATGTCATTGACAGCCGTCATGAAAATATGGTCCGCGAAATCAGTATTTCTTTGAAACAGATTATGCATATGTATGGTTTAAATGAAAAAGATGCCTTTATTGATATTTTAGCTGAATGTATCTTTGCCACTGCTTCTGCTGATACCAATGCAGAAGACTTTGAAGCAATGATGAAAATATACTTGAATAACCGAAAACAAAAATGACGCTTCGCAATGAAGTGTCATTTTTCTGTATATTTGTCTCTTAAGTACGCCAGTTCTTCTGGGCCAAGATGGAATCTCTCCCGAAAGTACGTAGCATAGTCACCATACCTAGCCTGGATCTTTGCCAGTGAGAATTCGGCAGCTTCCTGATTGACGCCTTCAAAGCCATGGATAATATATTCAGCGTTTGCATACTTGGCAATCAGATCTTTCTTTGCTTCCATCATGCGGTCAATCAATACCTGACGGTATTCATTGGTCTTCATATAATCTGCCAGGATTGTTTCCTCATCCACATTGAGGGCAAGCAGGATCAATACTGCACCGATGCCGGTACGGTCCTTGCCTGCACTGCAGTGGAACAGGATTGGTGTCTGACCATTCTGGATTTCTCTAAACATGACCTTGTATGCAGGGGAGAACGGCATTCTGCCATAGAAGTTCTCCAGGAACATGGCATGTGCCTCTGGGGAATAGAACCGTTCTTCTGACTGCTCCATGCCCTTTGGGGAAAGATCGACTTCATTGCCAGCTTCGTCTGTAATTGCGGATACATGGAAGTAGCGTGCTCCCTTGATCTCGGGATCAGGCTTGTTCTCAACTTCTTTTTCTGAGCGGAAATCAAAGATGGAACGGATGCCCAGTCTGCCGATTTCTGCCAATTCCTGTTCGTTCATATCGCCCAAAGTACCGCAGCGGTAGAATATGCCGTGCTTAACGTGTCTTCCATCTCTGGTCAGATATCCTCCCAGTTCACGGAAGTTCATTTCTTTTCGGAATATGGATAGATCCATTTATACCTCTTTCTTCAGGACTGCCTCTGCCGCCTCTATCTCTTCACTGCTTGGCGGTTCGACACCCTTTAAAGGATACTCGATTCCCAGCTTTTCGTACATAGGCACACCAAGCTTATGGTATGGCAGCACTTCAACTCTGTCGACTGTATCAAGGGTGTCAATAAATGCCTTCAGCCTGATCTGGTCTTCATGATCAGTTGTAATGCCCGGCACTAAAACATAACGGATCCACATATGTTTCTGGTGGGCAGAAAGATATTGTGCCATGGCCAGAATATTTTCATTGGTCCAGCCGGTCAGCTGCTTATGCTTTTCCAGATCGATCTGCTTGATGTCCAGCAGAAAGAGATCAGTGACCTTCATCAGCTCATTGAATTTACTGAAGAATGGTTCTTCCGTAGTATAGGGATTGCCAGAGGTATCCAATGTTGTGTGAATTCCTTTCTTTTTGCATAAAGCAAAGAACTCCAGAAGGAAGTCGATCTGCAGGAGTGCTTCCCCGCCGGATACAGTAATGCCGCCGCCGTTCTTCCAATAGGACTGATAGCGCAGTGCTCTGTCCAGTACCTGCTGTGGCGTATAGAGGTCTCCGGCATCCATCTTCCAGGTCTCTGGATTATGGCAGTATGCACACCGCATTCTGCATCCCTGCATGAATACAATAAAGCGCACGCCCGGTCCATCGACCGCACCAAATGTCTCAAATGAATGGATTCTTCCTTCTGTCATAATTCTGCCTTTCTGAAAAATAAAGAAGCGGCGTTTCCACCACTTCTATTTACTTCTTAAAGATGATCGTGGAATGTTCTGGAGATGACATCCAGCTGCTGTTCTCTCGTCAAAGAGATGAACTTGACAGCATAGCCTGAAACACGGATTGTGAAGTTAGCATATTCCGGCTTCTCAGGATGCTCCATTGCATCGAGCAGCATTTCCTTGCCGAAGACGTTGACGTTGAGGTGATGTGCACCCTGGTCGAAATAGCCGTCTAGGACATTGACTAAATTCTCACTTCTTTCACCGTCTTCATGACCGAGCGCACTTGGGTTCATTGTCTGTGTGTTGGAGATGCCATCCAATGCCCAGTGATACGGAAGCTTTGTCAAGGAGTTCAGGGAAGCCAGCAGACCATTCTGCTCTGCACCATAAGATGGGTTAGCACCTGGTGCCAACGGTGTCCAGGCACGTCTGCCGTCAGGCATATTGCCTGTATACTTACCATATACAACGTTGCTTGTAATCGTCAGAATGGATGTTGTAGGTTCGCTGTTCCTGTAAGTGTGATGCTTCTTGACCAAAGCGATGAATGTCTTTAACAGCCACTCTGCGATTTCGTCTGCGCGGTCATCATCATTGCCGTACTTCGGGAAGTCGCCCTGGATCTCATAGTCTTCAACCAGTCCTGTCTTGTCGTTGCGGATTGTCTTGACCTTAGCGTACTTGATAGCACTGAGGGAATCGACAACATGCGAGAAACCGGCAATACCAGTTGCGAATGTTCTTCTGACGTCTGTATCAATGAGTGCCATTTCAGCAGCTTCATAGTAATACTTGTCATGCATGTACTGGATCAGGTTCAGAATATTGACATACAGCCCTGCTAACCAGTCAAGCATCTGTACATATTTCTGTTCAACATCAACAAAATCCAGATACTCAGTTGTGACCGGCTTGTATGCAGGTCCAATCTGAGAACCGTCTTTTTCATCGACACCGCCGTTGATGGCATATAACATGCCTTGGCAAGATTTGCACGGGCACCGAAGAACTGCATTTCCTTGCCTGTCTGCGTAGCGGAGACGCAGCAGCAGATGCTGTAGTCATCGCCCCATTCAACCTTCATAACATCATCATTCTCATACTGGATGGAAGAGTGTCTTAACGGAAATCTTAGCCGAGTACTTTTTGAATCCATTGGATAACTTGGAACTGTAGAGAACAGTCAGGTTTGGTTCTGGAGAAGGGACCCATATTCTCCAATGTATGGAGGAAACGGAAGTCATTCTTAGTGACCATGGATCTGCCGTCAATGCCTGTGCCGGCAACTTCCAATGTTGCCCAGACTGGATCTCCGGAGAACAGTTCGTTGTAAGAAGGAATTCTTGCGAACTTGACCATTTCTGAACTTCATGACCATATGGTCAATCAGTTCTTGGGCTTCTTCTTCTGTCAATGTGCCATTTGTCCAGGTCTCTCTGGATAAAGATATCGAGGAATGTGGAAATACGTCCGACTGACATGGCAGCGCCATTCTGTGTCTTGATGGCAGCTAAGTAGCCGAAGTACAGCCACTGTACTGCGGCTACTTAGCTGCCATCAAGACACAGAATGGCGCTGCCATGTCAGTCGGACGTATTTCCACATTCCTCGATATCTTTATCCAGAGAGACCTGGACAATGGCACATTGACAGAAGAAGAAGCCCAAGAACTGATTGACCATATGGTCATGAAGTTTTCAGAATGGTCAAGTTCGCAAGAATTCCTTCTTACAACGAACTGTTCTCCGGAGATCCAGTCTGGCAACATTGGAAGTTGCCGGCACAGGCATTGACGGCAGATCCATGGTCACTAAGAATGACTTCCGTTTCCTCCATACATTGAAATGGGCCCTTCTCCAGAACCAAACCTGACTGTTCTCTACAGTTCCAAGTTATCCATGGATTCAAAAAGTACTCGGCTAAGATTTCCGTTAAGACATCTTCCATCCAGTATGAGAAGATGATGTTATGAAGGTTGAATGGGGCGATGACTACAGCATCTGCTGCTGCGTCTCCGCTACGCAGACAGGCAAGGAATGCAGTTCTTCGGCGCCCGTGCAAATCTTGCCAAGGCATTGTTATATGCCATCAACGGCGGTGTCGATGAAAAAGACGGTTCTCAGATTGGACCTGCATACAGCCGTCACAACTGAGTATCTGGATTTTGTTGATGTTGAACAGAAATATGTACAGATGGCTTGACTGGTTAGCGTGGGGTATGTCAATATTCTGAACCTGATCCAGTACATGCATGACAAGTATTACTATGAAGCTGCTGAAATGGCACTCATTGATACAGACGTCAGAAGAACATTCGCAACTGGTATTGCCGGTTTCTCGCATGTTGTCGATTCCCTCAGTGCTATCAAGTACGCTAAGTCAAGACAATCCGCAACGACAAGACAGGACTGGTTGAAGACTATGAGATCCAGGGCGACTTCCCGAAGTACGGCAATGATGATGACCGCGCAGACGAAATCGCAGAGTGGCTGTTAAAGACATTCATCGCTTTGGTCAAGAAGCATCACCTTACAGGAAACAGCGAACCTACAACATCCATTCTGACGATTACAAGCAACGTTGTATATGGTAAGTATACAGGCAATATGCCTGACGGCAGACGTGCCTGGGACACCGTTGGCACCAGGTGCTAACCCATCTTATGGTGCAGAGCAGAATGGTCTGCTGGCTTCCCTGAACTCCTTGACAAAGCTTCCGTATCACTGGGCATTGGATGGCATCTCCAACACACAGACAATGAACCCAGTGCGCTCGGTCATGAAGACGGTGAAAGAAGTGAGAATTTAGTCAATGTCCTAGACGGCTATTTCGACCAGGGTGCACATCACCTCAACGTCAACGTCTTCGGCAAGGAAATGCTGCTCGATGCAATGGAGCATCCTGAGAAGCCGGAATATGCTAACTTCACAATCCGTGTTTCAGGCTATGCTGTCAAGTTCATCTCTTTGACGAGAGAACAGCAGCTGGATGTCATCTCCAGAACATTCCACGATCATCTTTAAGAAGTAAAATAGAAGTGGTGGAAACGCCGCTTCTTTATTTTTCAGAAAGGCAGATTATGACAGAAGGAAGAATCCATTCATTTGAGACATTTGGTGCGGTCGATGGACCGGGCGTGCGCTTTATTGTATTCATGCAGGGATGCAGAATGCGGTGTGCATACTGCCATAATCCAGAGACCTGGAAGATGGATGCCGGAGACCTCTATACGCCACAGCAGGTACTGGACAGAGCACTGCGCTATCAGTCCTATTGGAAGAACGGCGGCGGCATTACTGTATCCGGCGGGGAAGCACTCCTGCAGATCGACTTCCTTCTGGAGTTCTTTGCTTTATGCAAAAAGAAAGGAATTCACACAACATTGGATACCTCTGGCAATCCCTATACTACGGAAGAACCATTCTTCAGTAAATTCAATGAGCTGATGAAGGTCACTGATCTCTTTCTGCTGGACATCAAGCAGATCGATCTGGAAAAGCATAAGCAGCTGACCGGCTGGACCAATGAAAATATTCTGGCCATGGCACAATATCTTTCTGCCCACCAGAAACATATGTGGATCCGTTATGTTTTAAGTGGCCGGGCATTACAACTGATCATGAAGACCAGATCAGGCTGAAGGCATTTATTGACACCCTTGATACAGTCGACAGAGTTGAAGTGCTGCCATACCATAAGCTTGGTGTGCCTATGTACGAAAAGCTGGGAATCGAGTATCCTTTAAAGGGTGTCGAACCGCCAAGCAGTGAAGAGATAGAGGCGGCAGAGGCAGTCCTGAAGAAAGAGGTCATAAATGGATCTATCCATATTCCGAAAAGAAATGAACTTCCGTGAACTGGGAGGATATCTGACCAGGAGATGGAAGACACGTTAAGCACGGCATATTCTACCGCTGCGGTACTTTGGGCGATATGAACGAACAGGAATTGGCAGAAATCGGCAGACTGGGCATCCGTTCCATCTTTGATTTCCGCTCAGAAAAAGAAGTTGAGAACAAGCCTGATCCCGAGATCAAGGAGCACGCTACTTCCATGTATCCGCAATTACAGACTGAAGCTGGCAATGAAGTCGATCTTTCCCCAAAGGGCATGGAGCAGTCAGAAGAACGGTTCTATTCCCCAGAGGCACATGCCATGTTCCTGGAGAACTTCTATGGCAGAATGCCGTTCTCCCCTGCATACAAGGTCATGTTTAGAGAAATCCAGAATGGTCAGACACCAATCCTGTTCCACTGCAGTGGCAGGCAAGGACCGTACCGGCATCGGTGCAGTATTGATCCTGCTTGCCCTCAATGTGGATGAGGAAACAATCCTGGCAGATTATATGAAGACCAATGAATACCGTCAGGTATGATTGACCGCATGATGGAAGCAAAGAAAGATCTGATTGCCAAGGTATGCAAACGCTGAATATATTATCCATGGCTTTGAAGGCGTCAATCAGGAAGCTGCCGAATTCTCACTGGCAAAGATCCAGGCTAGGTATGGTGACTATGATACGTACTTCCGGGAGAGATTCCATCTTGGCCCAGAAGAACTGGCGTACTTAAGAGAGCAAATATACAGAAAAATGACACTTCATTGCGAAGCGTCATTTTTGTTTCGGTTATCAAGTATATTTTCATCATTGCTTCAAAGTCTTCTGCATTGGTATCAGCAGAAGCAGTGGCAAAAGATACATTCAGCTAAAATATCAATAAAGGCATCTTTTTCATTTAAACCATACATATGCATAATCTGTTTCAAAGAAATACTGATTTCGGACCATGTTTTCATGACGGCTGTCAATGACATCCAGGATGTCCGATAGGAACGATGTGTCAGAATGAGTACGTCATATTGTTTAAGAAACTTGCGGGCAGCAAGGAATAGCTGTGTAATCAGCTTTTCCGGCAGTATCTTTCCTGGGTCAACATCATTAATGAACTTGATATCCTGATTCCAGTCCATTTCCATGACAGCATGTGCCAGATCTGTCTTACTGGCAAAGTAATGATATGAAGTGCCCAGCGCAATACCGCAGTCGTTGGCAACACCTCGTAATGACAAACCATTGAACCCCTGGCATCAGCTGCGCTTTAGCAAACTGAGAATATTTTCCCGATATCGGGAATGATCTTTGGCATATAATTTCTCCCTGTCTATGGTCTGTATATATTAATATATACAGGAAATGTAAACTATCAATTTTATTATTGAACATTTTTATAATAGCAATAGCATTCATTTTATTACTCAAATTATGGCCAATGTGACATTCATGCACAAATGAAAAGTGTTTTCATAAATTTCATGTTCATTTTTATA
>Ga0268359_12937_pt1 | contig 10091 bp, 9 predicted proteins | sample BioMet11_FD_194416 | JGI IMG/M metagenome (GOLD analysis project Ga0268359, IMG submission 194416) | Sewage microbial communities from Oakland, California, United States - Biofuel 11 (PacBio Assembly) | ecosystem: Engineered > Wastewater > Sewage > Unclassified | place: USA: California | collected...
AAGAGGTTGTAAATATCAGGCGCTCAAACGGTAATGTGATCCAGGACAGAACCATCTATGAGGATTCTTGTGTATTTGCCCCCAATTTGCATAAAATGGGTTTAATGAGCACAAGAGATTATGAGAACTACAAAGATTTATTCTCTTTAATGATATCTCTTGTAAAACCACCGGATTTAATGATATATCTGCGTTCTTTCCATTGAGCATCTTGTTGGCAATATCCAGAAGCGGGGACGTGAATATGAAGAGGGAATTCGCTTGGATTACCTAAAGGGCCTTAATGATTTATATGAGGCTTGGATAACAGAATACTCGGATGGCAAGAAGTTAATCGTAGATGTGGACAAGCTTGATTTGAGAATGATCCAAAGGATTTGAGTTCTGTCATTGATGCTGTTGGGGCAGAGCTTCACGGATTGTTTTAACGGCTTTGTAGCAAATTTCACTCTGCTAGTATCTCTTAAGCCAGTTCTCAGGATTCTGTTTTTGGGTTCCTGACCAAAGTTCAAAGTGAAGCGTTGACCCGTCTAGAGATGAGTCAAGATATCCGATTGTCTGTCCGGTAGAAACTTTCTGTCCCACTCTTACTGAAACACTTCCCAGTTTGCAATAGAATGTGAAATACTCTCCGTGCTGGATAAGCACACAGTGGCTGTATCCCGGTATGACAATTATCTGCTTAACGGTTCCCTCAAATACGGATAAAATAGCGCATCCTTTTGGTGCTGAGATATTTATACCGTTATTAAACGGTAGGGAAATGCCCTTCATGGATGCGTCATTGTGTTCACCATAACCCTCAGAAATAACACCATCTTTTTACGGGCCATGGCAGTCTTCCGCGGTTGTTTCTAAATTCTCCGGAAAGCTGAGCGCTCTCAGGTGTAGTTGCATAAGCCATTGGCGCAACTTTGTTTGAAGATGACGATGAAGATTTCTTGGAAGATGTTTTTTTGGTTGATGTAGAGGAGGCGTTGCTGCTTGCCGCTGCTGCAGCGGCTTTCTTTCTCTCTGCCGCAATTGCGGCGGCAATCATCCTTTGAACCTCTCTGTTAAGCTGGGCTGCCTGTCTTTTTTTTCTGCTGAAGCTGACCGCTGAAATTTTTCTGCTGCTTTGCCAGCACATTTGCATAAACCCGAGACTTCTGTTCTTCCGTTTTGAACTTATTATATTCTTCTGTCTTAACTTTCTGATTTTTAATATTTTCCGTCTGCATCTGAGTGATATTCTTCCTCTCATCCGCAATCTTATTCTGAACTTCTTTCAACTTTTTAGCCTGGTCGTTAAGTGCTTTAGAATAATCTTTTAGATAGCTCCATCTTCTGTAGCCCTGGTCAATACTGTTGCTTGCAAGAATGTACATAAACCATGTTCTGCTGTCTCTGTTGCGATACGCTTTAACTATCATTCTGCGGTAATACATCTTAAGCGTATCCATGTGTCTTTGAGTCACATTAAGCTCTATGGTCTTGCCGTAAATTTCATCGCTTTGCTGAGCAATTTGCTTGTCCAGCTGGGCAATCAGCTGTTTTCTCTTATCAACCTTTTTTCTGATGAGAGCTAGTTCTTCCAGCGTATTTTTCCTTTTATTCTGAGTCTGTGCAATTTGCCTGTCCAGATATGCAATGTCTTTTTGCAATTGATTGATTTGAGCCTTTTTACTCTCAACATATTTTTGTGTGCCCGAATTTTGAGCTGCCGCTTTGCATGGACCCGCGGCAACAAAAGCAAAAGCAAGCACAGCCGTAAGAAGAGCCGCTGCCAAACTTTTAAAATGTAAAACTATGTTATATGTTTTTTGCAAAATACTCTCTGTTAAAACACTGTCGCGACAAAAATACTAATTACTTTTTGCTCAGCTCTTTTTTGCCTGCAATCTTTTCCAGCAATTTTTCAGTTTGCGCTGTATCTCCCTCTTTCTTAGCAGCTTCCACAGCCTTGTCCCAATATAGAAAAGCGAGATCATACTCTTTTAAAGCAAATAGGACTTCTGCATAGTGATCAAGCATTACGGGGTTATCGTTTCCTCCATAGGCCATTGCATGCTGGAATTGCCTGCGCGCCTCCGGATAATTTCTCTGCAAGTAAAGTATCCATCCGTATGTATCCAGATAAGTTGTATTGTCCGGCTCAAGTTCTATGGTTTTCTTGCTCATTTCCAGAGCTTTATTAAGGTTCCCGTTTTTGTCTGAAGTTGCAATGTACCACGCCCAGTTATTAAGAACGGGACTCTCTTTTGGATTTATCTTTAATGCCTTCTTATAATATTTATACGCTTCTTTATTCTGATTCTTAAGATGATACAAATCTCCAATCAAAGAATAGGAATTAATCAGAAGGGTAGTGTCATTTCTTTCTTTTGAGATTTTTTCAACCTGGGACAGCGTAGCTATAGAAGAATCATAAAGTTTTAAATTGTACTCGGCAAGTCCTTTAAATTGCAACATATCAGTCTTTCCGGGGAATTTGGCAATTGTGGAATCTCCAAAGTTTTTAAGCCTCCTCCACTCCTCCGCACTGTAAAGAAAAGACATGTAATCTATGTTTACAATGTAGACGTCGGGGTAATATTTTAAGTTGTTTTCTAATATTTTGCGAGCCTCGTCTTTGTGTCCGGCTCCCGACAGATACATTGCGGCAATTTGATTGCATGTGGTATCATCAGGATTTGCGGCTGCCATAATTTGCATAGATTCAGCCATTTGTTCTTTGTAGCGGGAAAGGAAACCCGCATTGTTGAAAATTTGCTTTAAATAATCCGTCTTCATCTTGGGATTAATCTCCTTGTTAGCCATGAACGGATTTAAAAACTTAAAGAAATTTGGTAATCGTTTCTTAATCTGTAAAGCTCTGCTTTTCCAAATAAGGCGGGGCATAGGTCGTGTCATGATCAAGGGCTCTATTGTAATACTTAAGAGCCAATGTGTCATTAAAGAGGTCCATATTCATATCTCCAAGCAGTGCATCATATTTTGGATTTGGAGATACGGCGTCTGCATCCTCCAGACACTTAATGGCTTGCGGATACTGGCGTTTTGCAGAATATGCTTCAAATTTTGCCATTGTAGATACTTCATTGGGTCCGGCAATTTTTTCCAGTTTGTCCGCTACGCCAAATACTTTATCATAGTCATTGGTTTTGGAGTATATATTAATGAGATTCAAAAACACCTCGGATTTTCCGGGATATTTCTTTGACATTTTCTCATATAAATTTTTTGCATCATCTATCTTGTTGTTCATCAAATAAATAGATGCCAGATCGCAGCGTAATAGTAATTTGAGGTATCTAAATCTGCAGCTTTTTTGCAAAATTTTTCTGCGTCATCGGTCTTATTCATCTGCAGAGAAAGTTTTGCCATAAGGTAGTAGGCTGCGTCATTGTTGGAGTTGAATTCCAGTGCGGCCACGCACTCTGCCGTGGCCTCTTTATATTTTTGCTGCGTATAGGCCGCTTCTGCAGCAATCAGATGAGTTTCCGTGTTTGCTTTTGCCGGCGTCACTTTTTCCTGTCCGTTTGCCTGCCCGCCATAAATACGGAAAAAATGAGACCTATCGTGATAAATAAATGTAATTTCTTCATTTTCATAACATCAGGCAAAAGTAGCAAATTCTGTGCTAATCAGTATTGCCTTTGGGGACAAGAATTATTAAATTTGTAGCATCGATTGCAACTTTTATGACCTGCAACGCATCTACAAATTGTCGAAGGAGAGAAATATAAAGCAGGATCCTAATGATCCGTATGCAGATCTGGTCAGAGATTGCATTAAGAATAGTGCGCTGGCTCAAGAGAAAATGTACGAGAAGCTTTCTTCTCGGATGTTTCCTGTTTGCTTACGTTACATAGGGGAGAGAGAAAAAGCCAAAGACGTTATGCATGACGGTTTTATAACCTTATTTGCAAAACTGTCCGACTTTAGAGGAGAGGGCTCTTTTGAGGGGTGGGCAAGAAGAATTTTTGTAACTACTTGTCTGATGTATTTGAGAAAGAATGATGTTCTTAGAAACACAGAGCAGATAGACGGGACCGTTCCTGTTGCGGATATCAGGCTGGATCCCAAAGAGACGGAAAAGTTGGATGTGCAAATGCTTATGGGGATTATTGCGGAGATGCCTGCGGGTTTTAGAACTGTGTTCAACCTCTATGCAATTGAGGGTTTTTCTCATAAGGAGATAGCAAAGATGCTGAATATGAGTGAGGGAGGAAGTAGAAGCCAATTAAGCAGGGCAAGGGTGTGGCTGCAGAATAGACTTAGGAATTTTAAGTAATATCACGATAGTTACCGGGAATTTGAAAAATTCTGATGACATATTAAACAATGTAAGATTGGAGAACGAGGCAAACCCCGTTGACGAATTGTTTGCGGATAAGTTGAGAGACTTAGACGGAAGCAAAGAGTCTATGGGCGAGCTTGCGCTTTCTGATGATGAGAAGGCTCAGATGTGGTCCTCCGTCAAGAAGAGCATTCCTGCGGGGAAACCTGTCGGGAATATTAATGTTGTCAAGAATAAACCATTGAGGAGCAGGATTATATACTGGTCCGTCGCTGCTGCCGCCGCTGTTGTTGCAGGCATTTTCTTTAAGACATCAAGCCCAAATAAGTCATATATTCAAAAGCAAAACGCACCGGCAAGTGAGATTGCCGGCCAACCATTTCGGCCCGAAATCAAACCTATGAAAAAGACTATGGCCCGAAATGCCCAAAATTATCTGGCATCTGATTATGTGCAGGAGCCGATGGTTGAACTTCCTTATTTGACAGAGGAACAGAGTTATATTCACGTAGTAGTGACGGAACCTGTTGTTAAGCCTTACAAGAAAGCCGAGCCCAAGACTGCAGTACAAAAAAGGAGGACGGAATCTTTTGGGTATATGACTAATTTTGGTGCTTTTGATGAGAAGCCTAAGAAGAGAGCAAGAAGTATTTCCTATGCCGTTTCTTCAAATATTTCCGGAGGCGGAAATTTTGATGTTTCCAACAATTTTATCAAATCTGTTGCTGCGCAAGTCGGTTATATGGCGCCATCATCAGCTCCTCAGATTGAGCAGGTTTCAGAGACTACCTACTCTTTGCCTTTGAATTTTGCGTTGCAGGTGCATTATAAAATTAACAATTTGATTACGGTTGGAACTGGTTTTAGTTACACGTATTTGCACAGCAAGTATGACGGACTTATCAATAAGAAAGCTTACAAGATTAAACAAGGCATTCATTATATTGGCGTTCCTGTTAATGTTTACTTTAATGTTTTGAATACCAGGTGTTTTTCTTTCTATGGAAATGCGGGTGCGAGTCTTGAGAAGGGCGTAAAAGTGCGTTATGATATGACTACTTATGATGGCACGGTTAAACATGCGAATTCTCATGTGAAAGGGGTTCAGTTCTCTTTGAATACCGGTGTGGGCGTGGAGTATAAATTTAATAATGATAAGATGGGTATTTATCTGGAACCAAATCTTGTATATTACTTTGATTCCAAGATTCCCGCAAGCATCAGAACAGACCAGCCGCTACAAGTTGAGGCTGAGGTTGGAGTGAGATTCCATTTAAAATAAAAGGTAAAGGATAGAGAAAAAAGGCCGCGGTTTTCTGCGGCTTTTTTATTTTGCTTCTGCTGCAACCTGAGCAGCATATTTATTTTGACATATTGGCTTTTAGCTGCCTTGCAAGATTATTTGCAAAGACAAAATCGTTTAGTTCATTGCACTCGGAATCCATAATATCCTTGCTGTTTCCCTGCCATAACATTTTTCCCTGGTGTATAAAACCTATGTGATCTCCAATTTCCATGACGGAGTTCATGTCATGCGTGTTAACAACTGTCGTGATTTTGTACTCCCTCGTAATTTCTTGAATTAGACGGTCTATCACAATTGCTGTGGTTGGATCCAGGCCGGAATTTGGCTCATCGCAGAAAAGGTATTTTGGATTTAACGCAATTGCTCTTGCAATGCCAACCCTCTTCTGCATGCCTCCGCTAAGCTGAGTAGGATACAATTTGTTAGACCCTGTTAAATTAACTCTGTTTAGGCAGAAATTTGCCCGCTCAAGTTTTTGCCCGTAAGTCCAGTCTGTGAAGAAATCCATCGGGAACATGACGTTCTCCTCCACCGTATCAAAATCAAATAAGGCGCTCTCTTGGAAAAGCATTCCCATCTCTTTGTGGAAGTTCTTTTTTTGACGAGCATCCATGCAGGTAAACTCATTTTGGTCATACCAAATCTCACCCTTCTCCGGTTCATAAAGTCCCACAAGGCTCTTAAGCAGAACGGTTTTGCCGCTTCCGCTGGCTCCGATAATCAAAGAACACTTCCCGGGCTCAAAACGGATATTAATATCATCCAGAACCTGACGCTCATTAAACTCTTTAAATAAGTGTTTTACTTCAATCATTTTTCAAACAATGACAACGTTTTTAATTAATGACGCCGTCTTTAATTAAAAACGTTGTCATATTTTAAATTTTACAAAAACAGTTTTGTGATTAAAAGGTCAAATATTAATATCAGTGTGCTGCTTACAACAATTGCTTTAGTGCTGGAGCGTCCTACGCCAAGGGAGCCGCCTTTTGCGTAATAGCCGTAATATGAACATATTGAGGTTATTATAAAGCAGAAGACAGCCATTTTTACCATGCTGTAGTATATGTACCAAGCCTTAAACGCAAACTGTAATCCGTCTGTGTATTGTGCAATAGTTATAATTCCGGTAAATGAAATAATGCCGGCTCCTCCAATTAAACCAAGCACAAAACTTAAAAGCATTAGGAACGGGCTAAAAATAGTTGAGGAGGCAACTTTTGGAAGGATTAGATAATTTGCAGAATTGACTCCCATAATTTCCATTGCATCAATTTGTTCCGTTATGCGCATGCTGCCTATCTCAGAAGAGATGTTGGAACCTATCTTTCCTGCAAGTATCAGCGCAACCATTGTAGAGCAAAATTCCAAAACCAGACTTTCTCTTGCCATAACTCCTACGTACATTTTTGGGATGAACGGGCTCTCCATATTATTTGCGGACTGCAAAACTATTACAGCTCCAATAAAAACGGAGATTATGCTGACGATTGGTATTGAGCCTATTATAAGTTTATCGGATTCAAACCAGAATTGCTTCCAGAAAATTTTCCACTTCTCCGGCTTGCGGAATACACGCATCATCAAGTTGTAGTATTCTCCTATGGTTTGAAAAACAGTTCTCATAATTCTATCTGGATGGCGCCGCTAATTTACTCATTTTAGAAATAAAATTGCTAATTTCGCGTAGTCTAAAACTAGCGAGTCGTGAGGATATTATATAATATTGGGCTGAGCATACTGCCGTTTTTTATCGCGATAGGTTCTTTGTTCAGCCATAAAATCAAATTGTTTTACAGTGGAAGAAGAAATCTTCTTAAGAGAGTAGCGGATGAAGTAAAGCCCGGAGAGCCAATAATATGGTTCCATTGTTCTTCAGTTGGTGAGTTTGAGCAGGCTCGCCCGGTCATTGAGTGGTACAAGAAAAATAAGCCGACATACAGAGTGCTGGTAACGTTCTATTCTCCAAGTGGTTATGAATTAAGAAAGAATTACAAACTTGCGGATTGGGTATATTATCTTCCGGTTGATACGCCGCATAATGCACGCGCTTTTGTGAAAGCCGTTAAGCCGGTTAAGGTGATATTTATCAAATATGATTTATGGTATAACTTCTTAAAGGAGATTAAAAGAGCGGGGCCGAACTTTATCTTGTTTCAGCAATTTTCCGTCCTTTCCAACCGTTTTTTCAAATGGTACGGGGGTTTCTTCTGCGGAATGCTAAGGATCTTTACAAAGATTTTTGTACAGGATGAAGAATCAAAAAAGAATCTGGAGAAAATAAATATTTCAGGAAATGTTTTTGTAAGCGGAGATACTCGCTTTGACAGAGTGCATGAGATTACTCAACATTGCAAGCAATTCCCTGTCATAGAGAATTTTGTAAAGGAAGGCTTTGGATTTGTTGCAGGCAGCACATGGTTGCCGGATGAACAAATGATAGCAGATGTCTTAAAGAACTTCTCAAAGGTAAGACTTGTAATTGCTCCTCACGAAATATCAAAAGAACGAGTAGATAAGGTTTCAGAATTGTTTGAATCTTACGGAGTTGTGAAATTCTCTGAGATTGTGGGAGATGTTAAGAATGCCTCTGTTGTAGATGCCTCAAAACTGGCCGGCAGACGTGTGCTTATAATTGATTGCCTCGGGATACTTTCCTCACTCTATCAATATGCGGAATTTGCGTACATAGGAGGTGGATTTGGAGTTGGCATCCATAATATTTTGGAGGCGGCCACTTATGGATGTCCGGTAGTGTTTGGGCCAAACTATAAGAAATTCCAGGAGGCCATAGATCTTCTTAAACTTGAGGGGGCAACTTGCGTGACGGGTACAAACGATTTCTATGAAATTTTAGATAATTGCATAAAAGATAAAGAATTACGTGAATGGAAAGGCGACACTTGCAAGACCTACGTAGAAAGTCATGTTGGCGCAACTGAGAAATAGTGAGTAAAATAGAGAGCAAATAAATAAATATCGCTATGAAAAATATTTTAAAAAGTTTTTTAGCTATCGGCATGACAGCCGTTCTTTTTGTTTTGTCTGCAAATTTTGCAGCAGCGCAAGGTTGTGAGAATGGCGCCGTTGTCTCCGACAGTTCTTCTTGGTGGACCTATGATAATGATATTCAGCCGGGTGCGTGCTCGGTAAACGATTATATTCCATTGTTGAAAGGGAGACATGTTTGTGTGCTTTCTAATCAAACCGGAATGATTAATGAGAGAACTCATGTTGTTGATACTCTTGTATCTCTGGGAATTAATGTTGTATGTCTGATGTCTCCGGAACATGGATTCAGAGGTCAGGCAGATGCGGGAGAGGAATTTGGGGATTCCGTGGATTCAAAGACGGGAATTCCTATACGGTCGTTATATGGAAAATCCAATCTTACAACTGCGCAGCTAATGCAAGGTTTTGATGTTGTCGTGTTTGATTTACAGGATGCTGGAACGCGGTTCTACACATACTATGTAACCATGATTAATATGATGGCGGACTGCGCCAAATACAGTAAAGATTTCATCATTTTGGATAGACCAAATCCGATTGGTTTTTATGTTGACGGTCCTGTTCTTGATATGAAATATAAATCCGGCGTTGGCGGACTTCCAATACCGATTGTTCATGGGATGACCTTGGGAGAGCTTGCAAATATGGCTAACGGGAAGGGGTGGCTAAAAGGTGGAGTACATTGTTCCCTTACTGTCATTAAGTGCAAGAATTATACGCATGCAAAACATTATAAACTTCCTATAAAACCTTCTCCTAATCTGCCTAATATGAGGTCTATATATCTGTTCCCGTCTCTTTGTTATTTTGAGGCAACAGATGTTAGTTTGGGGACGCGGAACGGATTTTCCATTCCAAGTGTACGGTTCTCCGGAAATGAAGGGGTACGGCTTTTCATTTACACCTCGCAGCGTGCCGGGTGCAAAAAACCCTCCGCTTCTGGGTAAAGAATGTTTTGGGGTTGACTTAAGAGTATATCCATATACACAAGAGGTTAACAAACGCGGCATAGATTTAACTTACCTAATTAATGCTTACAACGTTTGCGGCAAAGGAGATGCTTTTTTCACCGACTGGCTTGAGAAACTAATGGGGCAGCATTACGTAAGAGAGATGATAGAAGAGGGCAAGTCCGCGGATGAAATCAAGCAGCGCTGGAGTGTTGAAGATGAGCAGTTTATTCGCGACAGAAAGCCTTATTTACTATACCCTGAGAAATAACAGGGTTTCCGATCCTGAAAAGTTTTTAGTTTTTTCTTGCAGTAGTTCTTGGATTAATTTCCAAGTTCCCCGTTCTTTATATTTTCAATTCCGGCAATATAATATTTGAACCCGTTCTTGCGGTCGCATTTGATTTTACACCAAAAAGCTCTTCAATTGCGTCTTTGTGATTATGAAATGTTCTAAGGGGTAATTTCTCCTTAAACTTTTCAACGTATTTTCTGTTCAGATCCGAATAAGATACCTTCCCAAGCATGGTACATAGTGCTA
>Ga0268359_13200_pt1 | contig 10064 bp, 6 predicted proteins | sample BioMet11_FD_194416 | JGI IMG/M metagenome (GOLD analysis project Ga0268359, IMG submission 194416) | Sewage microbial communities from Oakland, California, United States - Biofuel 11 (PacBio Assembly) | ecosystem: Engineered > Wastewater > Sewage > Unclassified | place: USA: California | collected...
AAAAGGAGATGTAATTGAACTAAATCTGCCGATGTCTGTCCGCCGCATCCAGGCTCATGATAATGTAGCTGACGATAAAGGAAAACTAGCAATAGAAAGAGGACCAATTGTATATTGTATTGAAGGCAAAGATCAGACAGATAAACATGTATTCAATAAATATATTCCTGAAAACACTAAGATGGATTATACTTTCCAAAAAGATTTGCTCAACGGCGTAATGGTATTGAAAGGTACTGCAAAGGAAATAAATTTAAGCGGTGAAGAAAAAGATGTTCCATTCACAGCTATTCCATACTCTACATGGAACAATCGTGGGACAGACGAGATGGCTGTATGGGTTCCTTCTTCAGCTAAATACACCCATCCTACTCCACTGCCTACAATCGCTTCAAAAGCGCGCACTATAATTGTAAAGGCTCCTATCCAAAACGATGCTCCTGATTCAGCCTCTACTGAAGAATGGGCTTGGGGGGTAAATGATCAATGGGAACCTAAAAGTTCTTCAGATACATCAAAACCATATCATTACTGGTGGCTAAAAAGAGGAACACCTGAAACACTGGCTTATGAATTTGAAAATGAAGAAACTGTATCTAATGTTGAGGTTTACTGGCTGGACATTGATCAATATGATGGTAACTTCAGAGTACCAGAAAGTTGGAAACTATATTATAAGGACGGCGATAGCTGGAAAGAAGTAGAAGCTAAAAGCCCCTATACAACTAAAAAGGATTGCTACAACAATCTCGACTTCACTCCGGTAAAGACAAAAGGCCTTAAAATTGTAGCAAAATTACAAGACGGAGAATCAGGAGGAGTTCTGGAATGGAAAGTTAAATAGGTGTTATCAAAAAAAGGATGTTCAAACATGAACATCCTTTTTTAATAGCGATTATCTATAAATTAAATATTCTTACTAAGATCTCCTCTGCCTTCAAAATCAATCATGGCTTTTTTTCCATTCTTCTGAAATAGGATAAGTAGATCTTGTTTTTGCATCAAAACATACCATTACTGTATGGCAAATGCATTTCACTTCATTTGTATCTGTATCAATCAGCTGCTGAAAAAGCTTAAAACTCTTAGTTCCAATCTCTACAACGGCTGTTTGTACAGCTACTTGCTCATTAGGATAAACAGGCAATATGAAATTCACCTGAATATTTGCAATTACTACACCAACATCTTTATTAACGCTCATATTTGGTATAACATCTTTAAAATAGGATGTTTTTCCTAAATCATAAAACGAAAAATAGACTGAGTTATTCACATGTCCCAATGCATCAAAATCATTAAAACGCAACTGAATAGGGACTGTATGATTAAATTTTAGTTTTTCCATCGTTAATATATTATTTATTGCAAAAATACTCTTTTTTACAATCTATTAGCAACAATCTGTATTAATTGACATTTAAAAAACTACAATTTACAACTTTATTTATTAGATTTGTAGGCAAATTATGATAAATCACACACAAAAATGGCTAAAATAACAAAAGAAGCGGCTTTGCTCTACCACTCACAGGGTAAGCCTGGAAAAATCGAGGTAGTTCCTACCAAACCTTACAGTACCCAAACTGACTTATCTTTGGCATACTCTCCCGGAGTTGCAGAACCTTGTCTAGAAATTGAAAAGAATGCGTTAACAGCGTATGATTATACAGCTAAAGGAAACTTAGTAGCTGTAATTTCCAACGGTACTGCAGTACTTGGACTTGGAGATATTGGTGCAATGGCCGGAAAACCGGTTATGGAAGGTAAAGGATTGCTCTTTAAAATATATGGAGGAATCGATGTTTTTGATATTGAAGTTAACGAAAAAGATCCCGAAAAATTTATTGAAGCTGTAAAAGCTATCGCTCCAACTTTCGGAGGTATTAACCTGGAAGATATTAAAGCTCCTGAATGTTTTGAAATTGAAAAACGTTTGAAGGCAGAACTTGATATCCCTGTAATGCATGATGACCAACACGGTACTGCTATTATTTCCAGCGCAGGTTTGCTTAACGCACTTGAAGTAGCCGGAAAGAAGATAGAAGATGTTAAGATCGTTGTTAACGGTGCTGGTGCAGCTGCTGTTTCTTGTACAAAATTATATATTGCTCTTGGAGCTCGTTTGGAAAACATTGTAATGCTCGACAGTAAAGGTGTTATCTCAACTGAACGTACAAATCTTGATGAATCTAAGAAGTTCTTTGCAACTTCACGCACTGACATTCACACTTTGGCAGAAGCAATTAAAGATGCGGATGTATTCTTAGGACTTTCTAAAGGAAATATATTATCACAGGATATGGTTCGCTCAATGGCTAACAACCCAATTGTGTTTGCTTGTGCAAATCCTATTCCTGAAATTACATACGAAGATGCACTTGCAGCTCGTCCTGATGTATTAATGTCAACCGGTCGTTCTGACTATCCAAACCAGATTAACAACGTAATTGGATTCCCTTATATATTCCGTGGTGCTCTTGACACTCGTGCAAGTGCCATCAATGAAGAAATGAAACTGGCTGCTGTTAAGGCTATAGCTGATTTGGCTAAGCTGCCTATCCCTGAAATTGTAAACAAAGTATATAATGTAACCAATCTGTCTTTTGGTCCTGAATACTTTATTCCAAAACCTGTTGATCCACGTTTGATCACTGAAGTTTCTATGGCTGTTGCTAAAGCTGCTATGGAATCAGGAGTTGCACGTAAACCTATTGAAGACTGGGATGCTTATAAGAAGCATCTTCGTGAATTGATGGGTTATGAATCTAAGCTGACTAGTCAACTATATGACACAGCTCGTACAGATCCCAAGAAAGTTGTTTTTGCAGAAGGTGGACACCCCAACATGTTGAAAGCTGCTGTTGAAGCTAAGAACGAAGGTATCTGTCACCCTATTTTATTAGGAAATGAGAACGAATTGAAAAGTTGGCAAAAGAATATGATTTGCATCTTGACGGAATTGAGATTGTAAATTTACGTCATGACAGTCAAGCTGAACGTCGTGATCGTTATGCTCATATACTTGCCGAAAAGCGTGCACGTGAAGGAGCTAATTACGATGAAGCTACCGATAAGATGTTCGAACGTAACTATTTTGGTATGATGATGGTTGAAACCGGTGAAGCAGATGCTTTCATTACTGGTTTGTACACTAAATACTCTAATACAATTAAAGTTGCAAAAGAAGTAATCGGTATTCAGGAAGGATACAAGCATTTCGGAACAATGCACATTCTTAATTCAAAGAAAGGCACATACTTCCTTGCTGATACACTTATTAACCGCCACCCTGATACAGAAACACTGACTGACATCGCAAGACTTTCTGCTAAAACTGTTCGTTTCTTTAATCAAACTCCGGTTATGGCTATGCTATCATACTCAAACTTTGGTTCTGATCCAGTAGGTAGCCCTGCAAAAGTACATGATGCTGTAAAACAAATGCAGGAAGCTTATCCTGATTTAGCTATTGATGGAGAAATGCAGGTTAACTTTGCTATGGACAAAAAACTTCGTGATGCGAAATATCCATTCACAAAATTGTTTGGCAAAGATGTAAACACATTAATATTCCCGAACTTAAGTTCTGCAAACTCTAGCTATAAATTAATTCAGGCTATGAACGACAGTGAACTGATCGGTCCTATTCAAATGGGTCTTAACAAACCTATTCATTTTACTGATAGCGAAAGTTCTGTTCGTGACATCGTGAACATCACTGCTGTAGCTGTTATTGATGCTATTGTTGCTGAAAAGACAAAGAACGCTAAGTAACATAAACTTTTTATTGGGGGTGGTAAAATTGGAAGACTTTAATGCTTTCTATTTATCACCCCTTATTCTTTCGTTCCTCAAAATACAACTAATCAAAAGAGAGTATTCTAATCGCAATCTGCTTTTATTAGTTCATTTTAAATATCGTTTTAACATCATCAAAGCTTATTTAATAGACAATTTGATGATATATCCTCCACCACATATTGATTTACCAAGTCTTGCCCTTACATTTTCACACAAGTCTTTAAAAAAAGCAAAAAGTATCTTTTCGTCACTAAAAAAAACAAAACCAACCAATTTGATATTTATTCCCACTTTAAATTATTAATTTGTTTGATATTTAAAATTAAAACAATAAATTTGCAATCACAACTTAAGACAACAACATTTTTAACATACAACAACCAATAAAAGAAATCTTATGAATGCAAGTAAAGTTTTAGACGACCTGAAAAGAAGGTTCCCTAACGAACCAGAGTATCATCAGGCAGTAGAAGAAGTACTTTCTACAATTGAAGAAGAATACAACAAACATCCTGAGTTTGACAAAGCAAACTTAATTGAGCGTCTTTGTATTCCAGATAGAGTTTTCCAATTCAGAGTAACATGGATGGACGATAAAGGTAATATCCAGACTAACATGGGTTACCGTATCCAGCATAATAATGTTATCGGACCTTACAAAGGCGGTCTACGCTTCCACAGTTCAGTAAACCTTTCAATCCTTAAATTCTTAGCATTCGAACAAACATTCAAGAATTCATTGACAACATTACCAATGGGTGGTGCTAAAGGTGGATCTGACTTCTCTCCTCGTGGAAAGTCAAATGCTGAGGTTATGCGCTTCGTACAATCATTCATGCTTGAATTGTGGAAACACATTGGTCCTGATCAGGATGTTCCTGCAGGTGACATTGGTGTTGGTGGCCGCGAAATTGGTTTCATGTTCGGTATGTACAAGAAACTTTGCAAAGAATTTACTGGTACATTCACAGGTAAAGGTCGTGAATACGGTGGTTCTTTAATCCGTCCTGAAGCAACAGGTTACGGTAACATCTACTTCCTGATGGAAATGTTAAAGACAAAAGGAACAGATCTTAAAGGTAAAGTATGTACAGTATCTGGTTCAGGTAACGTTGCTCAATACACTATCGAAAAAGTTCTTGAACTAGGTGGTAAAGTTGTTACTTGCTCTGACTCTGACGGATATGTTTATGATCCAGACGGAATTGACAGCGAAAAACTTGCTTACATCATGGAACTGAAGAATGTATACAGAGGACGTATCCGTGAATATGCAGAGAAATACGGTTGCAAATATGTTGAAGGAGCTAAGCCTTGGGGTGAAAAATGTGATATCGCTCTTCCATCTGCAACTCAGAATGAATTGAACGGAGACCATGCTAAGACATTGGTTGCTAACGGATGTATCGCAGTTAGTGAAGGTGCAAACATGCCTTCTACTCCAGAAGCTATCAAAGTATTCCAGGATGCTAAGATTCTTTATGCTCCAGGTAAAGCTGCAAATGCTGGTGGTGTATCTGTTTCTGGTCTTGAAATGTCTCAAAACTCAATCAGATTAAGCTGGTCTACTGAAGAAGTTGACGCTAAATTGAAGAGCATTATGCAGAATATCCACGAAGCTTGCGTTAAATACGGAACTGAAGCCGACGGATATGTAAACTATGTGAAAGGTGCAAACGTTGCAGGTTTCATGAAAGTTGCAAATGCTATGATGGCTCAAGGTATCGTTTAATCAGCAGAATTAAAAGTCATAGTGAAGGGACTGTCCAAAAGGATAGTCCCTTTTATTATTGTGAAGGCGATCCTTTGTGATCGCTTTCTTTTTTTAGTATTATAAGTAATATTCTTTTTTCATCTTTGACAGTTTATATATTTCGAATATATTTGCATTTCTTACAGAGAAACGATACTACTAAAAGATATAAAAGATGAAAAAAATGACGCTATTATTAGCATGCGGAATGATTACTGCAAATACTTTCGGGCAGAAAAGTAAATTGACTTATCCTATTACAAAGAAAGACAATACAGTTGATACTTACTTCGGTGTAAAAGTTGCAGACCCATACAGATGGCTGGAGAATGATACAACAAAAGAGACTGCAGCATGGGTAAAGGCACAGAACAAAGTTACCTCTTCTTATCTTGAAAAAATTCCTTTCAGAAACAAACTAAAGGAAAGACTGACCAATCTTACCAATTACGAAAAAATTGGTGCTCCATTCAAGAAAAACGGGAAATACTATTTTTATAAGAACGATGGTTTACAAAACCAAAGTGTTCTTTATGTGCAAAACACTTTAGACTCCGAACCTGAAGTTTTTCTTGATCCTAATAAATTATCAGAAGATGGAACTGTTGCTCTGACAGGTATTTCTTTCTCAAAAGATGGCAAGTATTTTGCTTATACTATTTCAAGAAGCGGGTCGGACTGGAGAGAAGTTTATGTAATGGATATTGCCACAAGAAAACTATTAAGTGATCATATTCAATGGGCTAAATTTTCAGGTGCTGCATGGCAGGGAGATGGCTTTTACTATAGCGCATACGATGCTCCTGTTGCGGGAAAAGAATTTTCCAATGTGAACGAGAATCATAAAATTTACTATCACAAGATTGGAGATCCACAATCCAAAGATGTTTTGGTTTATCAAAATCCTAAATATCCAAAGCGTTTCTATACAGCCAGCGTAAGCGAAGATCAGCAAGCCCTTTTCATTTATGAATCCGGAGAAGGACGAGGTAATGCCCTCTATATGAAAAACCTTACAAAATCCGATGCTCCAATAGAACAGCTGGCTTCTGATTTTAATTATGAATATTCTCCTATTGAAGTTATTGGAAATAAGATATTCTTTAGCACTAACTTTGGTGCGCCCAAAAGCAGAGTAATGGTTGCTGATATCAACTCTCCGAAGCTAGAAAACTGGAAAGTTCTGGTGCCGGAATCTACATCTGTCCTTTCAGGTGCAGAAGTTATTGGAGGCAAATTAGTGCTAACCTACGACAAAGATGCATCAAATCATGCATTCGTATATAATACTGATGGAAAACTTCTTCATGAAGTAAAACTCCCATCACTGGGTTCTGTAGGATTTAGTGGTGATAAAGATGAGAAGGATGCATTTTTCATCTTCACTTCTTTCACTTTCCCTGGTGCAGTTTATAAATACAATGTCGACACAAATGAATCGTCATTATATCGTGCTCCGAAGGTAAATTTCAATCCGGAAGATTTTGTAACGGAACAGGTTTTCTATCCAAGTAAAGACGGAACAAAGATTCCGATGTTTCTCACTTACAAGAAAGGATTGAAAAAAGATGGTAGCAACCCAGTTTTCCTTTATGCATACGGTGGTTTTAACATCAGCCTCAACCCTAGCTTCTCTACTTTCCGCATCCCATTCCTTGAAAACGGAGGTATTTATGCACAGGCAAATCTTCGTGGTGGTGGTGAGTATGGTGAAGAATGGCATATTGCCGGAACCAAGATGCATAAACAAAATGTTTTCGACGACTTTATTTCAGCAGCCGAATACCTGATAGCAAACAAATACACCATCAAATCGAAAGTTGCCATTGTAGGTGGTTCTAACGGCGGATTACTTATTGGTGCCTGCGTTAATCAACGTCCTGATCTTTTCAAGGTTGCTATTCCCGAAGTAGGCGTTATGGATATGCTTCGCTATCATAAATTCACCATCGGTTGGAACTGGGCAAGCGATTACGGTACCAGCGAAGACAGCAAGGAAATGTTTGATTATCTGCATGCTTACTCTCCTTTGCATACATTCAAGAAAGGAATTACCTACCCTGCAATTATGGTAACTACAGCTGATCATGACGACCGTGTAGTTCCTGCACACTCTTTCAAATATGCTGCGACCTTGCAGGAGGCAAGCAATAAAAAGAATCCTGCACTGATACGAATTGACAGTAAAGCCGGACATGGTTCAGGAAAACCCATCAGTAAAGTTATTGATGAGCAAGCAGATATTTACTCATTCATCATGTATAATATTGGAATAAATCCGAAACTATAATCTCTTTCTACCACTGGGTTTATAGAACCAAAGGAAAATAAAGGGATTATCAAACTTTTAATCACAAATAAAAAATGGGCTGTCCAAACAAATTAGGACAGCCCATTTTTATTTCTTTTTCATCTTCGGATCCCTTATCTGAGACCAATCCAGAATATTCAATCTTCAAAGACTCAATTTCACTTTTTCGGTTCCTTTTTTAAAATACTCCTCGGGTAGTTTTACACTCATCACGAATAATTAATTTGTCCTTGTACAAAACAATTAATTCTTTTGTACAGAAGATTAAATTGTTTTGTACAGAAGAATGCAATCTTTTGTACAAGAGATTCAAAAAGAGATACCGGCTTTTTTGTTTATAACTTCAAACTATTAAATTTACTGAGAATGAATACAAAAAAACATCAGAAAGATAATTCCACAACATAATCAACGTCTGTAGGAGTTTCTGTTAAGTACAGCAAAACACCTTCTTTATCTTGTTTGAATTTAATTGCAGTTTTATTCTTGAACAATACAGCACTCTTCACCTTATTGGTAACAGGCATGAATAACGCTTTATCTTTCAGGTTCAGGATATGGACAAATTGCTTATTTCCTTTCTGAGTAGTTACTCCCCAATCTCGAACCGGAACTACCCCACCACGGGTTCCGTAAATTGTTTCGCCATACACTTTCATCCACTCTCCCACTTCTTTTAGTCTTTGAACAGCGGTTGCCGGAATTTCTCCATTGGGCTGAGGACCAACATTGATAAGCAAGTTAGCATTATTACCTGCAGCTTTTACTAAGAAATGAATAAACTCTTTGGTTGTTTTTATAGTTATTATCAGTAATGTCATATCCCCAGTTTCTATTCATGGTTTCGCAAGTTTCCAAAGGAAGTCTGCTTATTGTCTGCCCTGAAAGTCCGGCTGTATTCTCGCCTGGGAGATCACGTTCAAACATCTGAAAATCTTCACCAGGAAGCGGAGTACTGTGATGATTGTTTCCAATCATACATCCCGGTTGTAGTTTGTGAATCAGTTCATACTGCCCGCCTAAGTTCCAATCCCAGGTAGGATCCTGATCCTTATCCCAATAACCATCAAACCAGATAGCACCAATCGGACCGTAGTTCGTTAGTAATTCAGTAAGCTGATTATTCATAAAGTTCATATAATCACTCCATTTTCCATGAGTTGTTCGGCCAGTCCCCTGCCCTGTTCTACCAACAAGTCCCGTTTTACCGATTGGATAATAATCATCGCGGCGCCAATCCAGATGAGAATAGTAAAGATGAAGTTTTAACCCCTGCTTTTTACATTCTTCGGCTAAAGCTTTCACTATATCTCTTTTGAAAGGAGTTGCATCTACAACATTATAATCCGAATATTTAGTTTTAAACATTGAAAAGCCATCGTGGTGACGAGTTGTGAAGCAAATATACTTCATACCTGCAGCCTTTGCAGCCGAAACCCATGCAGCAGCATCAAATTTGGAAGGATAGAAAGCAGAAGCCAGTTTCTCATACTCTTTCCAGTTAATATTCCTGTTATTCATTACCCATTCACCATCACCCAGCATACTGTATAGCCCCCAATGGATAAACATTCCAAACTTTTCATCCTGAAACTCTGTTCTACTTTTCAGGTTTTCCTCAGAAGGTTGATACCCTTGCTGAGCAAATAACTGCACATTACATACAAGAATTAAAAATAGCCAAAAGATCTTTTTCATATTATTGTTTATTTAAGAATTATGCATCCAACAAGTATTATTAAAAATAATTATTCAAATTATTCCACTAATAATTGCGCGTAAAATTAAATAATAGAATTGCAATAACAAATCTTTTTAATAACAAACAATATCCAGCTATTCCATTTTGATAAGTTCTGATACTGAAATAAAAAAAAGTCCTTGCACAAATATATTGGTTCTGTACAAGGACTTACTATTTTATTTAAAGTATCCTACGGGATGATTCAGATAAAGAGTCTGCTTATCTGTGAGGTTCAAAGCTTTTTTCAATTCTTCTTTGTTCATGGTAGCCCGGCATACTGTTGCCAAGTCTGCACCCGAACAAAACAATGATATATTCTGAGAAACAATTCCGGCATCTAGTGCACCCCAGGATTCATTGTTATCAGAAACCAGGATCAGGCATACCGGAGCTTTCATTGGGCGTACATCATCTTTACTTATCGGGTCAAGGGTACTGGTAGAAGCGTTATA
>Ga0268359_11633_pt1 | contig 10049 bp, 13 predicted proteins | sample BioMet11_FD_194416 | JGI IMG/M metagenome (GOLD analysis project Ga0268359, IMG submission 194416) | Sewage microbial communities from Oakland, California, United States - Biofuel 11 (PacBio Assembly) | ecosystem: Engineered > Wastewater > Sewage > Unclassified | place: USA: California | collected...
GGGCCGGGGGTGGCCGTCGAATGCGCCGAGGCTCAAAACGGCGCCCATATCATGGAAGATCAGTTCCTGGTGGAGGTCATCGACCCGGTGACCAAGGAACCCCTGCCGCCGGGCGAAACCGGCGAGCTGGTCATCACCACCCTGACCAAGGAAGCCCAGCCGCTTATCCGCTACCGCACGCGGGACATCACCCGGCTGGACTACACGCCCTGCCGGTGCGGCCGCAGCTTCGTCCGCATGTTCCGGGTCCAGGGCAGAAGCGACGATATGCTCATCATCCGCGGGGTCAACGTCTTCCCCTCGCAGATCGAAAGCATCCTGCTCGAAACCGAAGGCCTGACGCCCTATTACCAGCTGGTGGTCCAGCGCGAGGGCAACCTCGATACTTTGGCCATCCACGTGGAAGTGGATGACAAACTCTTCTCCGACGAGATAAAAAAGCTCCAACGCCTGGAAGGCAAGCTCCAGAAAAACATCAAGGACTTTCTGGGCGTGACGGCCCAGGTCAAGCTGGTCGAACCGCGGAGCATCCAGCGTTCCGAGGGCAAGGCCCAGCGCGTCCTGGACCTGCGCAACGCGTAACCGGCCAAAGGGCCGCCTTTGGGAGGGAGTCACCATGATAAAAGCCGAACAGATTTCCATTTTCCTGGAAAACAGGGCCGGGCGTCTGGAAGAAGTGACTCGCGTGCTGGCCGAGGCCGACATCAGCATCCGCGCTCTGTCCCTGGCCGACACGTCGGATTTCGGCATTCTGCGCCTCATTGTGAGCGATCATGAAAAGGCCAAAGCAACCCTCAAGGAACACGGCTTCACCGTGGGCCGCAACGCCGTGGTGGCCGTGGAAGTGTCGGACGCGCCCGGCGGTCTGCATAGCGTCTTGCACCTGCTTTGCGGCAACGGCGTCAATGTGGAATACATGTACGCCTTCGTGCACCAGCGGGAACAATCGGCCGTCATCATCTTCCGCTTCGACCGCACCGATCAGGCCATCGAACTGCTCCAGAAAAACAACATCCCCATCATCCCCGGGGATCTGCTCTACAATATCTAACCGGACACCCAGCCGGGGGCGCACCATATCGTGCGCCCCCGGCCTTGACCGCCCTCCCTCCTCCGCCTTCCCCCACCGCCCAGCCTTGCCGTCCCCTTTTTCGAGATCACGGGGCACGGGCCTTGCCCGCAATTGGGGCATGGACTCGAATTCCAATAAGAGGCCACTGGACAATGCGTCGCAAGAGGCGCCTCCGGCGGCCAAAGGGCTCGCGCCCTTTGGAATTCCGAGAGGATTTGGGGAGGTTGCCGTTCCAGAATTGGGGCATCGCAATGCCATTATGGAATTGTGCGGCAGTCTCATAACGGCCTCCCCTGGAGACTGCTGCACAATTCCCTGACAGCCGGTCAATGCCCTACCGTTACCTTGCAACGGGCTCATAGCATGACGAAATTCCAAAGGGCGCGCCCTTTGGCCACCGGAGGCATCCTCTCCTAAGCAATTGTGCGGTGGTCTCCCTGTGGCCGCCGGAAACGCCCCCCGGCGAACCTTTGCCCAGCCGTCCCTCTTCGGGGCTTGGCGAAAAAGCCGGGGAAGCCTACAAGATGCCGAAGAGGTGCCGCCCCGCCCGCCCAGGGAAGCGGCAACCGCAACCAGCAGTCCTGGGCCCCCGGCCTGAAGCAAAAGGGAACCATGCTCGAACGACTCATTCGCGATACCGATGCCATCGCCCGGCTGACCGGGGACGTCCTGCTCCTGCTCGACCCGGCGGGCGTGATCCTGCACGCCACGTCCCGGGCCGATACCCTGTTCGGCGTGGCCGCCGGCCAATTGACGGGCCTGCCCTTCGGCATCCCGGTGACGTCCCGCGGCGAAACCGAGGTGGTCATGACCAGCACGGGCAACCGCGTCCTCCTGCGCCGGGAGGATATCCGGGAAGGCGAACTCCGACTGACCCGCATCCTGCTGCGGGACGTCACCGCCTTCCGGAAGGCCGAATCCGATCTGGCCATGGCCCGGGAAGCGGCCAAGGCCGCGGAAAAGGCCAAAAGCCATTTTCTGGCCAATATCACCCACGAAATCCGCACCCCCATGATCGGGGTCCTCGGCATGACCGAACTGACCCTGGCCACGAATCTTACCGCCAAGCAGCATGAATATCTGGAAATGGCCCGGCATTCCGCCCAGTCGCTCCTCACGGTGTTAAACGACATCGTGGATTATGCCCGCATCGAAATCGGGGCCCTGGAGCTGGCCCAAACCCCCTTCATTCTCCCCGATACGGTGGAGGAGGTCATCAGTATCTTCCGGCCCCTGGCCATCAAGAAGGAACTCCGCCTGGAATATCGCCAAGGCCCGGAGGTTCCCCGGGAGCTGGTCGGCGACGCCAGCCGGTTGCGCCAGATTCTCATCAATCTGGTGGGCAATGCCGTCAAATTCACCGACGTCGGAAGCGTGCTGCTGGAAGTCACCACCCTGCCCGAGGAGAGGGCGGCCGGACCGGATGGAGAAGGCAACCGGCACTGTCTGCTCGCCTTCACCGTCAAGGACACGGGCATCGGCATTCCGCGGACAAAATCCAGGCCATCTTCGACAGCTTCACCCAGGCCGATGTCTCCCCGACCAGACGGTACCAGGGCGCGGGCTTGGGACTGGCCATCGTACGCCACCTGGTCGAGATGATGGGCGGCGTCTATCAGGTGGAAAGCGAGGAGGGACACGGCAGCGCCTTTTCCTTCCGGATTCCCTTCGCGCTGCCCGACAGCCGGACGATAACGGACAAGCCCCGGAAGGACTCCCCGGTAACAGGCACCCCTCCCCTGGCCGTCCTTTTGGCCGAGGACAACCCCATCAACCAGATTTACGTGCAGGAACTGCTGGAAATGGACGGCCACACGGTCGTGGTGGCCCATACCGGGCGTCGGGCCTTGGAGGCCCTGCGCAAACAGCATTTCGACGTGATTCTGATGGACATCCAGATGCCGGAAATGGACGGCCTGGAGGCCACCCGGGTCATCCGGGCCGATCAAAGCGGCGACTTCGATCCGGCCATCCCCATCGTGGCCCTGACCGCCCATGCCTTGAAGGGCGACCGGGAAACCTTCCTGCGCGCCGGCATGAACGAATACTTGAGCAAGCCCGTAAGCCCGGTCGACCTGGAAGCGGCCCTGGTTAGGGCCATGGGAGGAGCCAGCCGTCCCGGCCAGCCCGCAGCCGCGCCCAACCCCTCCCTGTCCGCCGTCCTGGACTGGAACGAACTCATGTCCAGGCTCGCGGCAACACCGGCTTTCTGCTGAAACTTTTTACGGCCTTCGTGGCCGAACAGCCGGTCCACCTGGAGGCCATGCGCGAGGCCCTGGCCATGGCCGACTGCGACCATCTGGCCTTTCTGGCCCATTCCCTCAAGGGGGCGGCGGCCACCTTGTGCGCGCCGCTGTTGCGCGAGGCCTGCCTGGATCTGGAACGGGCGGCCAAAAGCGGCCTCCTCGACCAAGCCGGCGCCGCCTTCCCGGCCATGGAAGAAGCCATGGCCGACGTGCTCATCGCCATGCGCGGCAAGCTGACCACGACCAGCGCTTGAGGCACGGACGGCTCCGCGACGAGAAACGATACGTCGCCCCTCTCCGGCGCGGGCCGGATTTTTTTGTCGTGCGCTCCAACAAAAAAGCGGCAGGCGAAAATATCTGTTGACGGGAATGCCTACAATTCGTAAATAGTAATCAGAAGCAAGTAGGAATAATTCTTGTGACAGCTGAAGCCATGAAAACCCTTTCGCCGACCACGGTCTGAAATTCACCCATCAGCGTTACCTGGTCTACCGGGCCATGGTTGCGACCACGGCCCATCCATCGGCCGAGACGGTCTGGAGGCAGGTGCGGGACGAGGCGCCGGCCATCTCCCTGGACACGGTGTATCGGACCCTGGCCGCCCTGGAGCGCCGGGGGCTGGTGGCGCGAGTGCCCGGAGGCGGAGGAGAGGGGCGTTTCGACGGCAATCTGACGCCGCACCATCATCTGGTGTGCCTCGGCTGCGGCCGAATCGACGATTTCAGCATGGAGGGCGTCGGCCTCGCCGATCTCCCGCCACGGACAGCCGACTGGGGACGGATCGACAACGTCCAGATCGTGGCCCGCGGCCTGTGCCGGGCCTGTCTGGACCGTCAGGAAAACAACCAACCGCAACACTCGAAGGAGCATGACAATGAGTAAATCGCTTGAGAACCTGAAGGCCGCCTTTGCCGGCGAATCCCAGGCCAACCGCAAGTACCTCGCTTTTGCCGACGCCGCCGACAAGGAAGGACACAAGGGCGTGGCCAAGCTCTTCCGGGCTGCCGCCGCCGCCGAAACCATCCATGCCCATACCCATCTGCGCACCATGAAAGGCGTCGGTTCCACGGCCGAAAACCTGAAGGAAGCCATCGCCGGCGAGACCTACGAATTTAAGAGCATGTACCCGGAGATGATCGAGACCGCCAAGGCCGAAAGCGACAAGGCGGCCGAGCGCACCTTCAGCTTCGCCAACGAAGTGGAAAAAGTGCATGCCAAGCTGTATTCGGATGCCGCCGCCGACATGGCCGGCTATCCCGAGCAGGAATGGTATGTCTGCTCGGTGTGCGGCTACACCGTCGCCGGCGGCGCCCCGGACAAGTGCCCGGTGTGCCAGGCTCAGGCCAAGGCGTTTTTCAAAGTGGATTAACCGTCCAGGAAAGGAGCATCCCATGGCCGCGCCGGAAGATATGTGGCAGTGTCAAAGCACGAACTGCGGCTACATCTACGATCCGGACAAGGGTGATCGCAAGGGCAGGATTTCCAAGGGCACTGCCTTCACGGATCTGCCCGATACCTGGAAATGCCCGGTGTGCGGCGCGGGCAAAAAGATGTTCCGCCCCCTGGCCGGCCCGGGTTCGGCCCGGGACGAAGCGGCGCCCGTCTGACGCCGACTTTCCCGTCAGGCATCCCCGGAGGCCTCTCCCTGTGGAGAGGCCTTTTGCATACGCTCCCGCCCAACGGGGGCCCGGGGGCGCGCCCCCGGCAGCTGCCGGGCCGCCCCCTGGCCGCTGGCGGCATCTTCCTCCCTCAGTCTCCCCCGTCCTCGTCTTCCGGTCCGCCGGCGCGGCGGGCGTCGAGCATATGCTTGTAGTCCTCGGCATAAAGCGACAGCATGACCATGGCGAAACCGAGAACAAGCGGTCCGTAGAGAATGCCCAGGGCGCCGAAGAACTTGATGCCGCCGATGATGGAAAGAAACACCCAGAAGGTGGACATCTTGGACCGGTTCTGCATGAGGATCGGCCGGATGACGGAATCGATGCCCGAGACCACCACCGCACCCCAGCCGATCAGGAACACCCCCCACTGCCAGTGTCCGGTCAAGATCAGATAGAGGGCCACCGGCAGCCAGATAAGGGCCGTGCCCACCACCGGAATCAGCGAGGCGAATCCCATCATGCAGCCCCAGAAAAACGGCTGGATGCCGACGATGAAAAGGCCGAGGCCGCCGGCCACGCCCTGGGCCAGGGCAATGATAAACGCCCCAGGATGACGGATTTGGCCACATCGTCGAGCTGGCGGAAAATCCGGTTTTCCTGGTCCGTGGTCAACGGCAGCAGGTAGCGCAGCCGTTCGAACATCCGTTCCCCGTCGCGGATGAGGAAAAACAGCACGAACATGAGGATGACGAAATTCATGGTCAAGACGAACACGTTGCCGATGATCTTGGTGCCGCTATCCAACAGCATCTGACCGGCGCTTTTGGAGATATCGATCAGGTCGGCCTGCAGGGCCAGCTTCTTGAGGTCCAGGAAACGCAGATGCTCCTGGACCCATTGCAGATAGGGGGCGATGGCGTCGTGGCTGAACAGGGCGTTGAAGTCGGTGGATGCCAGCCTGGCCTGGAGGGCGTTGACGGATTGCACACCCTGGGCCAAAAGCGATCCCAGAAAGAAAAAAATCGGAATGATGCAGCAGGTGAAGATCAGGCCGGCCGTCAGCAGGGCCGCCAACGTGGTCCGCCCGCGGCAGGAGCGCAAAAGGCGCACATAGATCGGTCGGGTCAGCGCGGCCAGCACCACCCCGACGACCAGGATGTCCACGAAGGGGCGCAGGACGATGTAGGCCAGGGTCAGGGCCACGCCGAGAATAAGCAGCAGAAAGGCGGAATAGAAATGTTGGCGCGGGTGATTCATGGGGCATGATGTACCAAAGTCGGAAGCGGCCGGGAAGCGTCTTGACGCCCGGGAGACGGACTTGACCGCCGAATCGTCGGGTGCCGACGCGCCCGGAGGGACCGGCTTGTGGCCGCGCCCCGGCCAGACGGACCTGACGGGAGTCCTTCTTGCCCCGGAAAAACGGCCGGCCGTGGAGATCGAAGCCAGGGAATGGGGTCTGGTGCTGACAGCAAGAAACATTCCCCATGTCCTGCGGCGCCAGGGAGCGGGCTGGCGGCTGTACGTGCCGCAGGCCTGGGCCGCCGCCGCCCTGGCCGAAATCAGGGCCTACGCCGACGAACGGGCCGCCCGCCCCCTGCTCGACCCCGGGGCCGAACCGATCCGGCCGGCCGTCTGGCAGGAAGTGCTGGCCATCGTGGGCCTTTTAACGGCCGTTTTCGGGCTGCTGCTCGGCGAGGTCCGCCCCTTCGGCTGGTCTGTGCCCTGGCGGGAGATCGGCGCCGGCGACACGGCGGCCATGCTTGCCGGCCAGTGGTGGCGCGCCGTCACGGCCTTGTCGTTGCACGCCGATCCGGCCCATCTCATGGGCAACGCCGCCTGCGGAGCGCTCTTTTTGAGTCTTTTGTGCCGGGAAACCGGCGTGGGGCTGGGATTCGCCCTGTGTCTGGCGGCCGGGGGCTGCGGCAACGTGGCCAAGGCCCTGATCCAGGGGCCGGGCATCCATTTCCTTGGTGCCTCCACGGCGGTCTTCGGCGCCTTGGGAGCGCTGGGCGCGGCCCGGCTGATCAGCCGACGGCCGAAGGTTCCGGTCGGCCGGTCGGCCACGGCCGGAGCGGTGCTCATGCTCCTGGCCATGCTGGGGGCCGGCTCCGAGGAAAGCGGCGCCGTGGATCTGGCCGGCCATTTGTTCGGTTTCACCGCCGGGGTGCTTCTGGGACTGGCGGCCGGCTGGGGCGTGGACAGACGGGGACGTCCGGGACCGGCCGCCCAGACGGCGTTGGGACTTTTCGCCCTGGCCCTGCTGCTCGCGGCCTGGGGCCTGGCCATTCGGGGCTGGCCCGGGCGATGACGAAGCCTTTGCCATGGAGACGGTTTTCGGGTAAGCCCTCGCAGTGTCGTCGCGGTGCGCCCGAAGCGCAGGCTGACGCTCTACCGCCGCCGGGGGAACAATCATGAGTCTACAGGACCTCATCTACGAGGGTGAAGATATCCGCTATAGAACCGGCAAGCACTGGGTCGTGCTGACCAAAGCGGCGTTACTGTTTCTCCTGGCGCTCCTCATCTGGTCCAGCGAACCGGCCCTGGCCCATCTTTTTCAGTTCAAGGCGCCGGAGGAACTGGAAAAATTTTTGCCGAAGATCGTCAATGCCGCCGTGTGGCTCATTCGATACGTATTTTTTACCGTGTTCACCCTGTTCGCCCTGACCCGCCTGTTCTCCTTTTCACCGTGCGTGTGGCCCTGACGCCCAAACGGCTTTTATGCGACGATCTGCTGTTCGGCTCGTATTCCCTGGATCTGGGCAAGATCGAATCGGTCAAATGCGAACCGGGTTTTTTCGGCGGACTTTTCGGCTACGGCAAGATTATCCTGACCGCATCGAGCAGTCACCGGCTGGTCATTTCCAACTTGCGCCGTCCCCATATCCTGGAACAGGAAATCTTCGCCGCCAAATAGTCCCGGCCGGGAGGACGGCCACCGTGGCGTCCCCCCACCCCAACCAAAGGCCTTCCCGACATCGTGGACCTGCCGCGCATGTATCTCTATCGTAAGCCCATCAAGCATTACGGCATCCTTTTCAAGCTGCTGATGGTCTATATCGGCATCATGGTGGTGGCCTATTTTACCACGTCCACGCTGCTTATCTACATCAAGGACTCGGTCAACATCTCCCGGGACATCGTCAAGGTCCGTTTTGAAGTGCTCTCACTTTCCCAACGTCTGGTGGACAGCTTGCTGGCCATGGAGGAAAACCAGAAAAAGTATGAAATCCTCCATTCCGACGAATACAAAAAAAACTTCATGGCGGCCTTGAGCGAATACAAAAACGCCATCTGGAGCATCCTGTGGTTCCGCTATGAGGAGGGTTTTTCCGCCTGGGAAAAACTGCATAAGGAGTTCCGCGACACCTTCCCCGACTTGGCCCAGGGGCGCGAACTCACCAAGGAACCCTGGATCGACCAGGAAAAACTCAACGAATGGATGCAAATCGTAGTCGGCGCCCGCCAGGACAACGAACGGGTCATCGAATCCGGCATGCGGGAACTCTACAGCATAAGCGAGGAAGCCGTGAACCGGGGCGTCTCGGGACTGGCCGTCTCCATCGGGGTGGGCCTGCTCGGCATCCTCTATCTGACCTATTCCCTGAGCCGCCCTCTGCGGGAACTGCGGCGGGGCATCCGGGGCTACACCCGGGACGGCCGCCTGGAACCCATCCGCGTGCTGTCCAAGGACGAACTGGGGGAACTCGGCGCGGCCTTCAACGACATGACCGTCCGCCTGCGGGAAGAGGAACGGATGCGCACGGACTTCATCGACATGGTCAGCCATGAAATCCGCACGCCGCTCACCTCCATCCGGGAATCGGTCAACCTCATGCGCGAACGGGTGCTCGGGGACGTCAACGAACGGCAAAAACGCTTTCTGGACATTGCCAGCAGCGAATTGCAGCGCATTTCCGTCCTGCTGACCAGTCTGCTCAAGGTATCGAGCCTGTCCTCCCAGATCGTCGACGTGTCGCCGGTTCCCTTAAGCCCCGAGGAATTGCTGCGGGAAACCCTGGAAAAGGCCACCCCGGCCGCGGAAGCCAAGGGCATCCGGTTGATTCCCCGAGTGGCGCGGGACATGGTCTCGGTGGTAGGCGACCGGGAACTTTTGGGCCAGGCCCTCTACAATCTGGTGGGCAACGCCGTGAAATTCTCGCCGCCCGAACGTTCGGTCACGGTGGGACTGGAGCTGGCCGACGGCGGCCGCAAGATCCTCGTCAGCATCGCCGACGAGGGGCCGGGCATTCCCGAGGAGGAGCAGCCGCATGTGTTCAGCAAGTATTATCGCGGGTCGCGGACCAAACGGACAACCGACGGCATCGGTCTCGGCCTGTCCATTGCCAAATCCATCATCGAGGCCCACGGCGGCAATATCTGGCTGTCGAGCCTGCCCGGCAAGGGCTGTACGTTCTACTTTACAATTCCCGTAGACGGAGCAAGAGATTAGAATGGGTCCCATCGTGAAGCACCGTTTCCCTGCCCTTTCCCTGGTATGCCTGGCCTGGCTGGTTCTCGGATGTATCCTGGGGTGTGCCAGGCACAAACCGGCGCCACTGGTCACGGCCGCTCCCGAGACACCCGTTGCCGCTTCCCCGGCCGCCACGGTGCCGGCGCACAAGGCCCAGCAGTCGCAGGCGGACCTACGACCAGGGGATGCGAGCCTTTGACGCCGGGAATTCAAAAAGGGCCACCGCGGCCTGGCGCGCGTGCCTGGCCGACGAAACGGATCCGGCCGCACGCCAGAGGGTGTTTTTCGCCTTGATCGCGGTCAAGCTGGTCCAGGCCGGAAACGAAGCCGATCTGACCACGGGCCATGGACATGTTCGAGGCGTGGCTCAAGGATTCCCCCCCTGGCGGCAGTGGCGAGGACGCGCGTTTGCTGGCGCCGGTGTTGCGCACCTTCCGCCCTGCGTTCGCCCTAAAGGAGCTGAAGGCCGCCGGGGAAAAGGAATGCGCCAAGAAAACTGGCCGAACGGACGGAACAGGTCCGGCGCATGCAGCAACAGGTCAAGGCCCTGGAAACCATCCATCGCGAAATCCAGGAAAAGAAAAAGGGCCTCAACAATTATTAGCCGGATAACGCATTTCTTCCCGCGCTGCGGGCAAAAAACCGGACAGGTTCCGCCT
>Ga0268359_10882_pt1 | contig 10046 bp, 10 predicted proteins | sample BioMet11_FD_194416 | JGI IMG/M metagenome (GOLD analysis project Ga0268359, IMG submission 194416) | Sewage microbial communities from Oakland, California, United States - Biofuel 11 (PacBio Assembly) | ecosystem: Engineered > Wastewater > Sewage > Unclassified | place: USA: California | collected...
GTTGCGTGTGGAGCGCAGGTGTTGAAGGTTATCTCTGAAACTCATGGTGCTGCCTTTCGGTTGGCTTCTTCGGTCGTTCCGGACGGTGCTGTCGACGGTCTCAGGATGCCTCATGCACAAGATGTCCCTCAACCAACTTGAGGCTTCTTTTTTAGAAGCTTAGCAATCTTGCGGTTGCGAAGCGCAGGTAACGTGGGTTGCATTGGTGCTCTTTCCTTTGATGCCGCAGTCGGTTCCCTCTTCCTGACTCAAGGATGGTGCACGTTGCCGGTAGGGGAATTCTGGCGCAATCGCAGAATGTGGTCCGCAGAAACTTTCTTGACCACCAGATCGCGTTCGGTCATCCTGTGTACCGATAGGCTAGCAATTGCTACCTTACACGAGAAAAGGGAGAGTAATGGCCGACGACCTCATGGGATACCTCGAGCGGGGAGTTGCCGACGTGGTGCGCGAAATCGTTGCGGCAACGGCAGACGATCCGCGTGAGACGAGGTTCGCACTTGCCTTTGCCGCCGCGAGCAAGCGCGCCACGGCGAGACGGACTCGTGCGGAGCGGCGTGGTGTCCATGTGCCGCCCTTCCTCATCTGCAGCATCGCCAGTCGCTGCAACCTTCATTGCTCGGGCTGCTACGCATGGACCAACTGCATCTGCGACGCGCACGAGGACCCCGAGCAGCTATGTGCGTGGGACTGGGAGCGCATCTTCGTGCAGGCGTCCGAGCTGGGGGTGAGCTTCGCCCTCCTCGCTGGTGGGGAACCCTGCCTTCGTCCTGACGTGCTTGAGGTGGCAGGTGGGCGCAAGGACATGCTCTTTCCCGTCTTCACGAACGGGACGCTCCTTGACGGGGAGGTGCTTCGCCTGTTTGACCAGCATCGCAATCTCGTTCCCGTGATCAGCGTCGAGGGGGGCGAGGAGGAGACCGACGCCCGTCGTGGTGCGGGTACCTACGCGGCGGTGGCGCAGGAAATGCAGCGCCTGCTCTCGCGCAGGCTGCTCTTTGGCGTCTCCGTTACCGTTACGAGGGACAACCTCGACCTCGTCATCGGACGGGACTTTCTCGATGACCTGCGACGCCGAGGCGCGCGTGCCGTGGTCTTTGTCGAGTACGTGCCCTTTGACGGGTCAAGAGATCTGGCGATAGATGAGGCGGGACGAGAAAGGCTCGCCCAAGGCGTCCTCTCCCTGCGCAGGGACTTTCGTGACATGGTGCTGATCTCGTTTCCCAGGGACGAGGCCCTGAGCGGGGGCTGTCTTGCGGCCGGTCGAGGCTTCTTTCACATAAACGCCCGCGGCGGCGTCGAGCCCTGCCCGTTCTCCCCCTACTCCGACACGAGCCTTGCCGAGTGCTCGCTCGAGGAGGCCCTCGACTCCCCCCTTTTCAGGCGTCTCCGCGAGCGGGGGCTTCTCGAGGGGGATCACGAGGGAGGCTGCGTGCTCTTTGCCAACGAGGGTGAGGTCCGTGCGGCGCTGGCACATGAGGCGGGCGAATGAGCACTCGCGAGCGCATCGTGGACGAGGCGCTGACGCTCTTCTCGACCAAGGGCTATGCCGGAACCACCGTCAGGCACATAGCGGATGCCGTGGGCATCAGGGACGCATCGCTCTACAAGCACTTTCCCAGCAAACGTGCCATATTTGACACCTGCGTCGATGACATGTCCGATCGCATGGGGCAGCTTGGCGCACGACTCGGTATTCTCGCCGGGGACAAGGACCCTCTCTCCCGAGCGCCAGTCGATCTCGAGACGCTTCGGGCGATAACCAAGGAGGCCTTCCTGTTCTATCTGGAAGATTCCTTCGCCTCTCGATATCGTCGCATGCTCGAGCTGGCGCGCTACGACGTGCCGGAGCTTGCGAACCTCTATCGCAACCTCTTCATGGACCAAGCCGTCTCATACCTAAGCGCCCTCATCGCAAAGAGCCCAACCGCGGTCTCGCGCGGGGAAGACGCGCGGGCGGTGGCACTCGAGTACTACGCGGTTCTCTTCTTCCTGCTCTGCCGATACGACCAGGACGAGGCAGGGAGAGATGATGCGCTTGCGCTGCTCGATGCCCACGTGCGTACCTTTGCGAGGATCTATGGGTTGGTAGGCGCTGACTGAGGGTCTTGCACAGGGCCCTATGCGGAGAAGCGAACGATCTCGTCCCTCACGCCACCAAGAACCCCTTCGGCGACGGCAAGATCGCTCTCGTCTGCGTAGAGGCAGCTCGTCAGGGCGCACGAACCCCTGAAGGTCGAGGCGCTCAGCTGGAAGGAAGGGGGTCTCTTCGTGGCGGTGGCGATGAATGTCCCTCTCGTCTCGGTCGAGCCGAATGCCAGGCGACCTTCATCGAGAATGCCGAGGTTGGTATAGGAGACCACCGGAACCCCCGCCACTGCGAAGAAGATCCGCCTCAACGCATTTCGCGGTAGGACGCGCGCGATCGCATGGAACAGCAATGGTCCTTGGAGGCAGCCGACGCCCTCCTTCTGCTCTCTCATCTGTCCGGCAACATCGGCAAGTACCTCGTCGAAGCCTTCGTCGTCTCGTATCGTGAGATGGCAGAAGTAGTTGGAGGTCAGGTTGCAGATGCCAAACGACTGTCCGGGATGGCCAAAGCGCCGTAGGTCGACAGGGCAGGGGAGGGTGACGTCCGTGCATCCGGTCCTCTTGCAAAGGGCACGGGCATAGGCCGCCAGGAGCAGGTCGTTGACCGTCGCCCCCATCGGCCTTGCCATATCGGCCGCTGCGCTAAGCGACGAGGCGGCAATCGTGACGCGTATCAGGTGGGCTTCCGCAGGTCCGTTTCCGGACAGGAGCTGCGGCGTTGAGCCCGCACCCACGCCTGCCCCCTTTGAGAGCACGGCGCGCAGCCGATTCTTGGCTCCGAGGTTCTGGGTCACTTGACCGAGGTCTCTCCTCAGGGGGTATCCTCGCACGAGGTCGAGGCCGTCAGAGCCTCCCTCCATGGCCGTGTAGATTCTTGCGAGGAGATAGAGGTACTGCTTGAGACCTGCTCCGTCGCAGAACATGTGGTCGACGACGACGCAGAGGGAGTCAGCCTCGTTCCCTGCGTACCACGCCGATGTGCATGCGAGGGCCGGCATGGTGGTCAAGGGGCCTGAGCAGCTCGGAGCATGCGTAAGAGATGGATCACCGTTGCGGCATCGATGACACGTACGACGTCGGTGGCATCGCACCCCGCTTCGATCCAGCGTCCGGTCCTCTCGTCAAAGACGCACGAGACGAGGGGAGCGGCGGCGATGGAGACCCCGACCGCATCCCTCAGGAGAGAGACGTCGACGTGCGAACCGAGGTCTATCTCGCAGCGGATGAGAGGGTCATGCTCCTCCCGGTAGAAGGACTGCATGAGCTCGAAGGGCTGTGCCACATGTGGGTATTCTCTTCTCATTCGTCTCACACCCCCTCCGATGGCCCTCGGTAATCTTCGCACAAGGGCCGTGCAAAAATGCGCTCAATTCCCCATGCGCATCCTCAGGACGACGCCCTCGAAGGGCCTGAGCGCAGGTGCCGTACCATCCCATGCATGAGCGTCATCGTAGCTGTCGAGCAGGACCTCCCACGTGTTCTCGGCGATGAGCCGAGCGACCTCGGGTCCTGTCTCCTCCTCTTTGCCTGAGAAGTTCGAGAGCACAAGAATCGAGTCCCTTTCGGCCATGACCTGCCGTGCGTCCCCAGGCTACTCCGACAGGGAGGTTCCCTGAGCGCAGGTAGGCGATCACCGGTACGGAGGCGTCATCGAGAAAGCGGATGCCTCCCGTGGAGATGACAGGGCGAACTCTTGCGCAGGACGATGAGCTGCTTGTAGAACGAGAGCACCGAGGAAGGGGTCATCGACTTCGGAGGCGACGTTGATGAGTGACTCGTCGCAGGCGGAGGTGCTCTTGGAGGGCTCGATCCACGGGGTGCCCGTCGTGAACCCCACTGGTGCGCCCCGCAGTCCCACTGCATGGGAGTGCGTCCGTTGTCACGTGACCGCTCTGCGATCACGGCGAGCGCCTCGTCGTCGGAGAGACCACGCCGCATGAGGATGTGGTGGTAGTTGAGGCTCTCTACTGTCTCGCCACTCATCGAGTGAATCGAAGTGGGCGTTGGTCATGCCCAGTTCCTCACCCTGGTAGACATAGGGGGTGCCACGCATGAGGTCGCAGCAGGCGGCGAGCATCTTGGCGCTCTCGCGATGAAGCGGGCCGTCGTCGCCCAGGCGCGACACGACACGCGGCTGATCGTGGTTGCACCAGAACAACGCGTTCCAGCCGCCGCCCGCCTGCATGCCCTCCTGCCAGGTCTTGAGCAGATGCTGGAGCTGGGACGATGTCGGGGCAGTGCGAGAGTCCATTTGTCACCGTTCCCATAGTCGATCTTGAGGTGGTGGAAGCTGAACGTCATCGAGAGCTCGTGACGTGAGGGGCGTGAGTATCCGATGCATTGGTCGAGTGCCGTGGAGGACATCTCCCCGACGGTCACGTAATCGCGAATGCCAGGTGCGTCCTTATCAGCTCGCCAAGGTACTCGTGGACGTGGGGACCGTCGGTATAGAAGCGTCTGCCGTCTCCCTCGTGGTCGTCCTCGAACGTTGCGGGCTTGGAGATGAGGTTCACCACGTCGAAGCGGAAGCCGCTCACGCCCTTGTCCTTCCAGAACTCGATGACCTGTGCCAGGGCATCGCGCACCTCGGGGTTGTCCCAGTTGAGGTCTGCCTGCGTGACGTCAAAGAGATGCAGGTACCACTTGCCCAGCGATGGCACGTACTCCCAGGCGGGACCCCCGAACTTCGACGTCCAGTTGGTGGGAGCCATATCCGGATCCCCATCCCGGAAGACGTAGTAGTCCTGGTAGCGCTTGTCGCCAGAGAGGGCGCGCTGGAACCACTCGTGCGACGTTGACGTGTGGTTGAAGACCATGTCGAGCATGATCCCCAGGCTCTTCTGGTGCGCCTCGCGCATGAGCTCGTCAAAGTCCGCCATGGTGCCAAACGCTGGATCGATCTCGCGATAGTCTGCCACATCGTAGCCGTTGTCGTTTTGTGGGGAGACGAAGAACGGCGTGATCCAGATGTAGTCGACACCTAGGGATGCGATGTACCCAAGCTTGCTCGTGAGTCCTCTGAGGTCTCCGCGGCCGTCTGCGTTCGAGTCGCAGAACGACTTCAGGTACACCTGATAGACCGTCTTGTCGTCAAAGCCCATAGTGCTTCCTCTTCCTTCGGTTCCGCTGCTGGCGCTGACGGCGAGCCGTTGGCGCCAGCGCGGGTAAAGGATGCTATTCCCTGTATGGTAGGGAACTACTTGCCAGCGCCGAAGATTTGGCTGGCCGCTGCGCTCATGTCGATGCCGCCGGCGACCTCGGCGTCCGTGCCGATGCCCTTCTTCTTGCCCACGACGAGAACGAGCACGAACGGAACGACGACCGCGATGAGCATGCAGATGGCGAAGATGCCCATGTACGGTGGCTGGATGGAGAGGATGCCCGGGAGGCCGCCCACCCCGATGGCGTTTGCCGTGACGTTACCGCCCACGCAGACCAGGGCGGCACATGCGGAGCCCGTCATGGCGCAGAAGAACGGGAACATGTACTTGAGGTTCACGCCGAACATGGCAGGCTCGGTGACGCCGAGGTAGCAGGAGATGATGGAGGGGATGTTGACCTGCTGTGCGCGCTCGTTCCTCTTCTGGAGAAGCGCCATACCGAGGACGGCGGAGCCCTGTGCGATGTTGGACAGCGCGATCATGGGCCAGAGCATGGTTCCACCGTAGTCGGCAATGAGTTGCAGGTCGATGGCATTGGTCATGTGGTGAAGTCCGGTGATGACCAGGGGCGCGTAGAAGAATCCGAAGATCGCACCGAAGACGAGCTTCAAGGGGCCGGTGATGCCGGCATAGACGATCGAGGAGATGCCGGAGCCGAGCCACCAGCCGATGGGGCCGAGCACGAAGTGGGCGGCGATGACAGCGAGCACGAGGCTGCAGAACGGGACGACGATCATCGATACCACCGCCGGCGTAATCTTGCGGAAGAACCGCTCAAGGTACCCGAGCGTGAGCGCGGCGAGGATGGCGGGAATGACCTGGGCCTGGTAGCCAATCATGCGGACCTGGAAGTACTCGAAGTTCCACGTGTACTTGGTCCAGTCGAAGGCCGCGTTCGCGTCGGCGGCGCCGACCGAGTAGGCGTTGAGAAGCTGGCTCGAGACGAGCGTGAGGCCCAGCACGATGCCGAGCATAGGCGTACCACCCATCTTCTTCGTGACCGACCAGCAGATGCCCACGGGAATGCCCATATGGAACACGGCTTCGCCGATGAGCCAGAGGAAGCTGTCCACGCCCGTCCAGAATTGGCTGATGTTACAGAGCGTCTGGGTGCCGTCCCCGAAGAAGTAGATGGAATCGATGCAGTTCCTGAAGCCGAGGATGAGGCCACCTACGATGATTGCGGGAATGAGCGGTGCGAAGACCTCGGCGATGGCACCCATGGCCTTCTGGAGCAGGTTCTGGTTCTTGAGCCCTTCCTTTTTGACGTCCTCCTTCGAGCTCTCCTCGATTCCACCGAGCGCGATGAAATCCTTGAAGAACACCGATACGTCGTTTCCGATGATGACCTGGAACTGTCCGGCCTGTGTGAAGCTACCCTTCACGCTCGGAAGATCCTCGATGGCCTTGACGTCCGCCTTCTCTGGGTCGTGCAGCGCGAAGCGCATGCGCGTCATGCAGTGGGATACCGCGGAGATGTTCTCCCTGCCTCCCACCAATCCTAGGAGCTTCTCGGCATCTTGCGTGTACTTTCCCATTGTGGGTTCCTCTCTCCTTCGCCTCTTCAACATACTCCCTCTCGGGTGATGACAGCATGCGCTCATCTCATTTGAATAAGTTAGGTCATTCACATAAGTTACGGCAAACGGTATGATAGTGACGGCGGGCGAACTACTCATTCATATAAGTGAAGGAGATCGTGGTGAGAGCTATCTTCAACCAGATCTACAAGGACATTCATCATGCGATCGAGAGGGGAGACTACCCCTACCAGTCCTTTCTCCCCTCGGAGGCAATACTCGTGAAGAGATACGAGTGCTCCCACAACACGCTACGGAGGGCTTTGGGCATGCTCGCCGAAGAGGGGTTCGTGCAGCCCATCCATGGCAAGGGCGTGCTCGTCCTCTATCGCCCACGAAAGCGGGCGCTGTTCGAGATTGGTGGGATAGAGACCTTCACGGAGACGGCCCGCAGGAACAGGCTCCACACCACGACGAAGGTCATGCGCTACGAATCGCTCGTCTGCGATGCCGAGTTCTCCTTGGAGAGCGGATTTGCCGAGGGAGTGGACCTGCTCTACGTGGAGCGTGTGCGCTTTCTCGACGGCAAGCCCGTCATCCTCGACAAGAACCACTTCCTCGCGAGCGCCGTTTCCGGGCTGACGAGAGAGATCGCCTCGCATTCCATCTACGAGTACCTCGAGCGAGACCTGTGCATGAGCATCATCACGAGCAAGCGCACCATCACCGTCGAGCGTGTCGATGCCGATGACGAGCGTCTTCTCGACATTGCGGACGTCGACTACCTTGCCGTCGTCACGAGCCAGACCTTCAATGGGGAGGGGACGATGTTCGAATACACGCAGTCGCGCCATCATCCCGACTACTTCTGCTTCAACGATACGGCCATGCGTAGGAGGTAGAAGATTCTGCGGTGCGTCCTCATGTCAGGGGATTGTGCACTGCCTGGAGAATCCCTCGCATGAATGTCTCGGCCCCATGCGCCCTGCTATGCTCGTGTTCGTTTTGGAGACTCTGCGAGAAAGGCAGCCATGGGGCGTCCCACCACCATCGAATGCGTCTTGTTTGACTTTGACGGAGTGACCGCTGACACCGAGGCCCTCAGCGTTCGCCTTCTCATACGGCAGTTCCAGGCGATAGGCGTCAACCCCTCGGTCGAGGAGCTCGAGGCGCTTGCGGGGACGGCGGGGGACGACTCGCTCCAGCAGATTCTCGACGCCCATCACTCCACGCGCACCATCGCGGAGCTCTTTGCGGACGGCGCGACGAACGGTGCCGTCTATCGCAGGATGGACATCAAGCCATCGCCGGGCGTCATCGACCTCATCCGGACGCTTCGCGCGCGCGGGGTTCTCGTCGGGCTCGTCTCCCAGACCCTGACCTGCCATATCATCTATGCGCTCAATCGCTTTGGGATGACGTCGCTCTACGACGCGATCGTCTGCGGTGACATGGTCGAGCGCTTCAAGCCGGATCCGCAGCCCTACCAGCGTGCGATGGGATTTCTGGACGCCGACCCCGCTCGTACGGTCGTCTTCGAGGACTCGCCCACGGGCATAGCCTCGGCACGTGCCGCCGGGACGTATGTGATCGGCTACCGTGGGGGCAGCCTCAGCCAGGATACGAGCGAGGCCGACGAGAGCATCGACACGTTCGAGGGCTTCTCGCTCTAACGCGCAGCTGGTGGAACGCTATCCCACGGTATCCATCGTGTACTTGAGGTCGCTGCCAAACTGGTAGACGTTCTTGGTGTAGAGCGTGCGACCGAACCAATCGATCTTCTTGTCGTACTGGTCGGGATGGGCGAGGATGAGGTCGGCGGCGTCGATGAGGTACTGGAGCGTTACGGGGTGCAGGTCGATGGTGCCGTGGCCTGGGAATACGCCGCTGATCTGGTCACCGTGCCTGTCGAGTGCCGCCTGCAGCCTGTCGCGCATCGAGTGGATGGTGCAGTACTCGGGATAGCGCTCGCCCTCGTCCAGAAGGGCGCTCGTGGAGTCGCCGATGAAGAAGCAACCGGTCTGACGGTCGAAGAAGCCTGACTGCCCGGCGGTGTGGCCGGAGAGGTGGACGAGCTCGATCTCGTACCTCTCGCCGGAGTCGGTGGCGCCAAGGTCGAACACGTATCCGCCCGCCACTCCGATGACCTCGTACTTCTGGAAGGGAACGAGATCCGCTGGGTCGAAGTCCGACGCGGAGGGTCTGCCCTCGCCGTCGAGCAGAAGACCTGCCATGTAGTCAGGTGTCTCCTCGTCGCGCAAGCCCTCTGCGTCGAACTCGTTGATGTAGACGGTGTCGAAGGAGACATTGCCGCCGATATGGTCAACGTGCTTGTGCGTGTTGGCACAGACTATCTCTCGCCCGGGTGCCAGGTGCTCGCAGGTGGCGCGAAGGTCTCCCAGGCCAAAGGCTGTGTCGATGAGAAGGGCCTTCGTGGGTCCGATGACAAGATAGCTCCACACGTCTCCGCACCCAGCCATGATGGACGGGTTGAAGATGGCGTAGGTGTTCGGGCGAAACCTGTAACACTCCACGAAGGGATTGACCTCGGGATAGTACTCCTTGAGGTCGCTGTGCTCGCGGAGCACCTTCATGAACGACCAGCGCGAGACCTTCTCCTTCTCCGGCCTGAGGTTGTGTACGGGGATGTCGCTTCTGATGGGACGAGGATCGAGGTTCATGGCGTTTCTCCCAAGACGGTTGGTTACCCTCATCCTAGGGTTGGTCACGACAGGGACAGCCGATGCCCGGCCGCTTCGACAGCCAAGGGCACAATTCGACACTCAGGACAAGGTATTGGCGAGGATGCGATACCGCTTGCGGCGTAGTCATCGTTCTCTTGTCGTGTCTCGCATGGTAGTGTTGTGCCCTGGCCAGTTGGCACATGGGGGATGGGAACGGGAACATGTCTGCATCTGAGACGAGAGACGAGATCCTGAGGCATCTCGACAAGATCACGCGGGAAATGAGCCCAAGTTCCGTCAACCCGTTCACAACGGCGAGAATAGCGTCGGACTGCACGGTGAGTCGCAACCTAGCCAGCCAGTACCTCAACGACCTCGTGCGCGACGGCCTGGCCGTCAAGGTCAACGCACGACCGGTGCTTTTCTTTCATCGTAGGGGTCTCGAGCGCTATCTGCAGACCACGCTCGACCACTCCGAGTATGCCTCCATGCGAGACCTGCTCTCTACGGTCGGCGCCGTCGAGCGCCAGGACTACGACAAGGCGATCGGCTGCGACCTCTCGCTCGGTGCCTGCGTCGAGCAGCTGAAG
>Ga0268359_13160_pt1 | contig 10033 bp, 10 predicted proteins | sample BioMet11_FD_194416 | JGI IMG/M metagenome (GOLD analysis project Ga0268359, IMG submission 194416) | Sewage microbial communities from Oakland, California, United States - Biofuel 11 (PacBio Assembly) | ecosystem: Engineered > Wastewater > Sewage > Unclassified | place: USA: California | collected...
CCCTGTACCCCAGCGAGGTAAACAGGGTAAACCAGAAGGGATAGTGGGCGTAGACGTTCAGCACCCTGGGGATGCCCAGCCTGCCGCGCGGGGCGGATTCAAGAGGCAGCGGCTCATAGCGGAAGATCCGCTGGTTTTTCCAGGCAACAAGGTTGGGGGGCGGTAACTGTTGCGCCGCGTCTGGCCTCGCTGAACCTGTCGCACCTGTTGCCCGCAATGTGCCGCGAGCCGTGCGAAAAGCGGGTTTCGGTCAGCAGGCAGTTGTTGCCGCAGTCGCGGCAGCGAAAGCTGCGCGTGCGCATGGCCAGCCCCCTGATAAGGGAGGCGGTGATGCCCGAGCGTGTGCCCGTGCACTCTGACCTTTCCATGGCTTCAAGCGCTGCGCCATACGCTCCCATGAGGCCGGAGGCCGCCGGGCGGTGCACATGCCGCCCAAGGGTGCGCTCCATGGCGCAGAGCAGTGCGTCATTAAGAAAAGCCCCGCCCTGCACAACCACATGTTCGCCCAGTTCCTGAGGATTTTTGATGCGCAGCACCTTGTCCAGAGCGTTGCGCACCACAGAATAGCAAAGCCCGGCGGCAATATCGGCAATTGGCAGACCGTCTTTTTGCGCCTGTGTCACGCGTGAATTCATAAATACGGTGCAGCGCGAGCCCAGATCGGCAGGATGCGCCGCAAAAAGCGAAATATTTACAAACTCCCGCATGCTCAGGCCAAGGCCCCGGGCAAAACTTTCAAGAAAAGCCCCGCACCCGGCGGAGCAGGCCTCGTTGAGGCTCACGTCGCTGATCACGCCGTTGTCAATCTTGAGGCACTTCATGTCCTGGCCGCCGATGTCTATGACATAGCTGACCTCTGGCACGAGGCGTGTGGCGGCTTTGAAATGGGCCAGGGTTTCCACCATTACGTTTGTCCACCCCAAGGGCTGACTCAGCCAGATGCGCGCCGTAGCCGGTGGCTCCTGAGGCAGACAGCCATGCCCCGTCCGGAATGCGGTCAAGCATGTCCGCCAGGGGCGGCAGCAGGGTCTGCAGCGGGTTGCCGCCGTTGGACGCGTAGCAGGAATCAAGGATGCGCCGCTCCCCGTCCACCAGCACGGCCTTGACCGTTGTGGAGCCGAGATCAAGACCGAGAAACAGCGCTCCGCGCGCCTCCTGGATATTGGCCGAGGGCATGGCGTTGGCTGTCGCGTGCCGCTGGCAGAAGTGGGCGTATTCCCTGCTGTCGGCAAACATGCCGGGCAAAACTTTGTCTGTAGATACCTTGGGCGTGTGCGACAGGCTGCCTGCCAGCCGGGCGAGGTCGGCAAGGTTTTGCGGTTGCGCCGTGTCATCGGCGGATAAGGCGCAACGCGCCGCGCCAATGGCGGCCGTGCACTGCGCATGCGGCAGATACGCGATGTACTGGGGTGGCAGGTCGAGATTTTTGACAAAAGGTTTTTAAGCTCTGACAAAAAGTGCAGAGGCCCGCCCAAGAAGGCCACTTTGCCCGTAATGGGCCTGCCGCAGGCAAGCCCGCCGATGGTTTGTTCAACAACTGCCTGAAAAATGGATGCGGCTATGTCCTCGCGCGAAACGCCGCCGTTGAGCAGCGGAACAATATCAGTCTTGGCAAAAACCCCGCAACGCGAGGCAATGGGGGTAAAGCGTGGTGTGGCGGGAGGCCAGCTCGTTGAGGCCTCCGGCATCCGTATTGAGGAGGCGGGCCATCTGGTCGATAAATGCCCCGGTGCCGCCGGCGCACGATTCGTTCATGCGCAGTTCCACATCCTGTCCCAGGTAGAGCAGCTTGGCGTCTTCGCCGCCCAGTTCCACCGCAACGGACGTGTCGGGGGCGCTAAAAGAAATGGCGCGGGCCGTGGCAAGCAGCTCCTGCACAAAAAGGATGGAAAGTTGTTTGCTGAGATCAAGAGCGCCCGAGCCGGTCATGGCGCAGCGCACGGTGGCGGAGGGGTAGAGCTGTGAAATCTCGGCAAGCAGGCTTGCCAGTGTGGCGCGAACCGCAGTGCCGTGCCGGCAGTAGCGGGTTTCGGCAATTGCGCCGTCCGGTTGCAGCAAAGCCAGTTTGACTGTGGTGGAACCTATGTCTAAGCCCAAATAAAATAGTGGTGGAGACACGTACAAGTCCTCACATGAAACAGGGTTATGTGAATCGGGCCTGATGTCTTCATGAAAAATTAAAGAATTATTGCCAATTTTTCATTGATTCAGACTACACTCGAACGTGATAAAAATTCAAGGCCCTTGGCGCAAAAAAAAACCGGCCCGCGCAACCAGACAGTTTCCGCTGAAGCTGAACAGTTGCGCGGGCCGGTTTTTGTCGGCCGTTGGTTGTACGGTATGTTACATCTGCGCCATGCGGCAGTCAGCCAGCTATTGCTGGGTCATTGATGCGTCGAGGCGCCCGGTAATGTTGTCGCGGATCCACTTGGGGTCAAGCCATTCGAGGGGGGTTACTTCCACCCCGCCCACAAGAATGCCGAAGTGCAGATGGTCGCCAAAGGCAAGGCCCGTGCTGCCGGTGTGGGCGATGATCTGGCCCTTTTGCACCACGTCGCCCACTTTGACGAGCTGGTCGTTGAGGTGCGAGTACAGCGACATCAGCCCCAGACCGTGGTCGATGACAATCAGGTTGCCGTAAATGCCCAGATTGCCGCAAAACACCACGCGGCCGCTGTTGGCGGCGGGCACTTCGGCATTGCGTACAGAGGCGAGGTCAAAGCCCAGGTGGTACGACTCGCCCACCTGCTTGCCCTGATAGTTGAAAAAACGGTGGTCGCCAAAACCGGCGCGCGGGGCGGAGCGGGGCAGCCTTTCAAACACGCCGCTCCACAGCATGGCCGAGGCGGTGTCGTGACCAATCTCGCGCAGGGCCTGCACATTGCCGCTGCGAACCTGATTGTTGATGTACAGGTAACATTCCAGCGGGTTGGCTGCGTCGGGCGCCAGATCTCGCAGTTTGCTTTCCACAGCCAGCAAAAAGTTGTCGGACACTTCAATGCTGTCGCTCTTGAACACGCGCTCAAACGACATGACCGTCAAGTGGCTTTTGGTGACGTTGCCCGCAAGGTCGGTGGCGGTAATTTCCACGCTGTTTTTATAGTCGCGGGCCGTCATGGTGTACGGAAAGGGGAAAAAGCAGATATAGCTGCCGTCTTTTGCAGGTAGCCGGGCACCAAATAGCCCGCCACCAGCACGCCGCTGCTTGTTATGTCCTTGTCGACCGTGTAGCGCACCACGGCGGTGCCGCCCCGGGCGCACGTTGGGGGGCAGGGTTTTGACAGAAATACGGGGCGGTTGCGTATCGAGGCGCATGGGCAGCTGCACCGTGCGGGTATTGCCCTGACCAAAACCGGCAAGGGAACCGTCGGTGGCGCGAATTTCCAGTTCAAACGCGCCCTCGCGCAGGTTGGCGTCCTTCATGGGAACTTCAACCTCGCGTTCGGCGATGTATTGATCAAATGCTTGCTGAAAATTACATTGAGAACATTGTTTTTACGCACGCCCACCGAAATGGAGCGGATGCCCGACGGGTCCTTCATGCGCACCTTGAGCACGCTTGCAGGCGAAACCCTGCCGGTGTTCGGCGTCACTTCGACGGTAGGGCCGTCAAGATCTTTAAAAAAAACATAGCCGCCCAAAACCAGCAGGGCGACCACTAGAATACCCAGCACCGAAGAAAACAGACTTCTTTTACGCATTGCCGACTCCTCGTTCTCGCTTCCCGAAGGGTTGCATAAAGAAAGGCAAGTTTCAAGGAAAACTCTGGAACTTCTCTTGATCTGCCAAAACTGCCGCCGGGCGCATTGACTTGACGTTAAAAATCTGTTTTCACTTCCGCAGTATGCAGTACGGTAAATATTCCGCGGCTGGGGGTGCTCCCCGCGAGCCTTTGCCTTCCGTGGATCCCAAACGTCTGCGGCGTCGAATGGTGCGTGAACAGCTCGAGGCCAGGGGCATCAGTGATCCAGCGGTGCTTGGGGCCATGTCTGCGGTGCCGCGCCATCTTTTTGTGCAAGAAGCGTTGCGCTCTCAGGCCTACGAAGACACCCCCCTGCCCATCGGCTACGGGCAGACCATATCACAGCCCTACATCGTAGCCCTGATGACCCAGCTGCTTGAAGTGCAGCGCGGCATGAGGGTTCTTGAGGTCGGCACGGGCTCCGGCTATCAGGCCGCCGTGCTTGCCACCATGGGCTGCACGGTGTTTACCGTCGAGCGCATGCGCGAGCTTTATCAAAATACATCAAGCCTCTTGCGGCAACTGGGACTTAGGGGTATCCACATGCAGCGGCGTGACGGCACGCTTGGCATGCCCGAGGCCGCGCCATTTGACCGCATAATTGTTACAGCCGGCGGGCCTGAAGTGCCGCGCCCCCTTGTTGACCAGCTTGACGAGGGCGGCATCATGCTTATTCCCGTAGGGTCAAAGCCCCGCACGCAGCGCCTCGTGCGCGTGCGCAAAGAGCAGGGGCGCGTCAGCAGCGACGACCTGGGCCCGGTAGTTTTTGTAGATCTGGTGGGTGACCACGGCTGGTAGACACGCCGCCGTGCGGCCCCGCCCAAATTGAAGGAGATGTCATGGCATCCTGTTCATCCTGTTCTTCTGCAACGTCATGCCCCAGTGCGACCGGCAAGGGCGGCAGCGGGAACTGCAATGACCCCATGGCCAAGCAGGACCGCGCCATAGCCGAGCGCCTGGGCCACATACGCCACAAAATATTCGTCATGAGCGGCAAGGGCGGCGTGGGCAAAAGCTCCGTTACCGTCAACACCGCCGCAGCCCTGGCGCGCCGGGGATTCAAGGTCGGCATTCTTGATGTTGATATCCACGGGCCCAGCGTGCCCAACCTGCTTGGTCTTACCAGCACGGTTGAAATCGACGAAGCCACGCAGCTGATGATTCCGGCGGCGTACGACGAAAACCTGTCGGTTATTTCCATGGATACGTTTCTGCAGGACAAGGACCAGGCCGTTTTGTGGCGTGGCCCCAAAAAAACCTCGGCTATCCGCCAGTTTATAGCAGACGTAAAATGGGGAGAGCTTGACTTTTTGCTTATCGACTCCCCTCCAGGAACGGGCGACGAGCACATGACCGTCATGCAGGCCATACCAGACGCCCTGTGCGTGGTGGTGACCACCCCGCAGGAAATTTCGCTGGCAGACGTGCGCAAGGCCATCAACTTTTTGCAGTACACCAACTCCAATGTGCTTGGCGTGGTGGAAAACATGAGCGGCCTTGTGTGCCCGCACTGCCACCAGGAGATCGACCTGTTCAAAAAGGGCGGGGGTGTAGAACTGGCAAAGCGCTACGGCCTCAAGTTTCTTGGCGCCGTGCCGCTCGACCCCACCACCGTGGTGGCTGCTGACAAAGGTATCCCTGTGGTGTACCTTGAGGCGGAAAGCGCGGCCAAGGCGGCCTTTCTTAATCTGGCGGATTCCATTGCCGCCGCTGCCGACGGCAGCCTGGAAGCTCTTGCCAGTTCGCGCAGCTAGATGCGCCGCGCATATGGCCCGGTAGGAATGCAGGCTTCCCTGGCGGCCAGGTTCGGCCGCCGGGGGAGCTTTTTTCTCCTTTTCTCCTGTATTGTTTTGTGGTAACGCATTAAAAATTCGTACGGAACGCCTGAGAGGGAAAATGCTTAATCTTGCTAATAAAATTACACTGTTACGCATTTTGATGACCCCTCTGGTGGTTTTGCTGCTCTATTTTGAAGGGCCGATTGTCTGTATTCTGGCCGCTCTGGCCTTTATTTTTGCCTCTCTCACCGACTGGGCCGATGGGTATATTGCCCGTCGTTCCAACATGGTCACCAGCATGGGCAAGTTTCTTGACCCGCTGGCCGACAAGGTGCTGATCTGTTCGGTGCTGATCATGTTTGTCAAACTGGGCTGGGCGCCTGCGTGGGTGGTGATAGTCATTGTCTGCCGTGAGCTTGTGGTCACGGGCTTGCGCGCCATTGCCATTGACGAGGGTATTGTTCTTGCCGCCGACAAGTTCGGCAAGGCCAAGACCGTCATGCAGATTTTTGCCGTCGTGCCCCTTACGCTGCACTATCCCCTGTGGGGCATGGACCTGCAGCCGCTTGGCCTTGCGCTGCTGTATGCGGCCCTTGTGCTGGCCATTGTTTCAGGCTCGAACTATTGCTATGATTTTTACCGCAATACGCGTAAACAGGCTGGCTAACGGGAACAACGCATGAGCACGTTGCAGATCCGTCTGAAAAACTGCATCCAGACCATTCTGGAACTGGAACCCGACATGCGCGCCGGGGTCTGGGGACGTCACTTTGATGATGAGCTGAGCACGCTCAAGGATTATCTGCATCAGGTCGATCAGATGAATCTGGCGGAGGAAGATGTCACGCGGCTTGAAAAAGCCACGGCCACCTTTCTGGCCGAGCTGCGGCTCTCGGCTGGCAACGGATCCCAACCGCAACGGTTGCTGCAGTAATGTTTTGGCGTACGTTCATTCTCGTTGTGCTGGGTCTTGTCAATGTGGTGCTGTTTGCGCGCATGGTCTGGGGCCCCACGGGGCTTATCGAATACCGGGAGCTCAAACACCAGTACTCCGAACTTGAAAAGCAGATTGCAAGCCTTGATGCGGAAAATCTCTCTCTGAGCCGCGAAATTCGCCTTTTGCAGTCAGACAGCCAGTATATGGAAAAAGTCATTCGTCAGCGCCTCCATTATGTTCGTGACAACGAGGTGCTCTATCTTTTCGGCGATATGGCGAAACCGGGGCGGGAGCAGAAACCATGACGGAAAAAATTGAATGGTACAAAGAAGTCCTGGAGCTTGAGCCCAATTCCAAGGTCTTTTTTCCTTTGGCCCGTCTGCTGGCCGAGGCCGACCGCACGGACGAAGCTGTTGAAATTCTGGAGCAGGGCCTCGCCCGCCACGAGGAATTTCTCGAAGCCAGACTTTTTCTCATAGAGCTGCTGCATTCAGCCAACAAGCTCGAAGCCTGCGAAAAACAGGTTGCCCGCCTGACCAAGATGTTTTCTACCTATGCCGGTTTCTGGCAGGCCTGGGCCGCGTGCATCAATGCCGCGGGCAACGCCCCTGATACCGCAGCGGTGCTGCGGTTTTTGGCGCTCAATTTTTCAAAAGGGCCTGTATCGCTGCATGAGGTCATCAATCAGGGCCTTGCGTCGCTGTCTGGCCAAGGGGTTGAATCTCCCGTTCTGGGGCAGGCTGAAGCGCCTGGCGCAGCAAAACTCACGCACGCGGCTCCTTTGGCTGCGGCAGCCCCCGATGCGGTGGTCGCAGCGCTGTCGGAGCCGCAGGTTGTTGCCGCACCCAATGCCGCGTACGACGACGCTTTCCACGCTACCAGCCGTTACACTGCCGCTGGCGACGAAATTTTGCACGATACTGTCGATTTTGACCCCGATCTTGCCATGGCTGATGACGAAGCGCTGCCGCCAGCGGCGGACGAGGGCGTTTCGCCCATGCTGGCCCGCGGGGCTGACGCCTACGCCGCTTACGCCCCCCTGTGACGAAGGCCGATGCTGTGGTGGAAGACGCTGACGAAACTGAAGAACGTTTTTCGCTGCGCACGCGTTCCATGGCTGAAGTGCTGGCTGAACAGGGAGATATCAAGGGCGCACTTGATATTTACCATGAACTGGCGGCTTCGGCGGTGCATCCTGAAGAAAGCGCCGATCTGCGCCAGCGTATAGCAACGTTGACCGCCCGGCTGGGCAACGCCCAGACGATGGATTCCGTCCAGCCCGCTGCCCCGGCAGAACAGGCTAGCGGTAAGGACAAGCTGATAAGCATGCTTGAAGCTTTGGCTGAACGTGTTGAAGCCAGGGCGCACAGTTAATGAGGGAGATCACTGTGGTGAAATCATATGTGCGTTATTTCTTTTTGCTGGTATTTGCTGCATCGCTTGTAGCAGGCTGCAGTTCATACCAGCCTACCAAGAACGTCTGGAAATCCACAAAGTCGTTCTGGAACACTTATGTTAGCCCCCCGGCTACCGTGGATTTTGACGAAAAGGGCGAGCTTTCGCCTCAGGCGCTTGCTCTCACGCACAGCATGATGGGTATTGACGTTGAGCTTACCCGCCTTGAGAGGACCATGCTCAATGCCGACAAGCCGCCGACGCGCGAGTGGCTTACCTCGTTCCTCACGTCCTTCCCCTTGGGTCAGTGGTTTTGCTGGCGTAAAGTACGACGGTACCATCCTTGGGCAGGAACCCCGCCAACCCCATGAAGCCGCTCGATTTATTCCGCTGCTTTATGAAGACAAAAAGCAGAGCAGCCGCGCCCTGCGCGCCGATGTGCAAAATACGCCCTACGGCCCCGAAGTGCTGCTTGCCTCGCCCCTGTACGACGGTGTGGACTTTTTGGGCGTGGTCGTGACCAACTTCGACATGCGGTCGCTCATGCAGTACTCGCATACCCCGCAGGATGTGGTTATCCTTTCGCCCCAGGCGCTGCTCTGGCCCGGCAAATACGACTTTGCCTCGACGCCTCTCGCTGGCGTAAACTGGGACGAAGTCACTGCCAAGAGCACCTCTGGCACCTGCTCCAACGTAAACGGCACGTTCTACTATAATGTCCGATACCTTGGTAATGTGCCGCTGGTCTTTGCCGTGGCCGAATCGGGCAATTTCCCGCAGGGCAACGGCAGCGTCGATCAGGGCATGTCTTTCTTCCCCAAGGATCGCCCCAAGCTCACGCCGCCGCCGCACGTTGAGCGCAAAAAACAAAAACCGTTTTGAAGAAAGCCAGAACGTGGACGTAACGCCCGAGCAGGCCACCACCGCACCCGCCCAGGCCTCCGGCAAGCCCACTGGCGGCGCGGACATCCAGCCCGGCAGCCACGACAGCATGCTGCTCAAGCACAAAAAAGCCGAGCGCCGCAAGGTGCAGGAACGTCAGCTTGAAGGTGAAAACACTTCTGTTGACCGCGCGCCCACACCTGCAAGAAGTAAAACCAAAGAGACCCCGCCCACCGGTCTTGGCATACAGCCCGATGCCGACGCGGCTACCTTGCCTGGCGGTCGTCCCAGCCCGTTTGGACCCAAGGATGGCGACAACGCCGCCCAGCCCGCAGACTCAGGCTCCGGCAGCGCAAAGCCCCGCTGACACCGGCGCTGGCACCGCCAAACCCGCTGACACGGGAGCTGGCAGCGCAGCGCCTGCCGACAGCAGCGCAAAGCCCGCTGACACGGGTGCTGGCAGCGCAAAGCCCGACAGCTCGGCTGGCAAATCCGACGCAGGCGCTACTGGCAGTGAAACGCCAGCGGCCTTGCCGGGTGGACGGCCAAGCCCCTTTGGACCACGGAACTGACGCATTCAAGCTTAAACTTGCGCCGCCCCGGGGCGGCGCAAGTCTTTTGGTCTATGCTCTCCCTGATACGTAGCCCAGCTGGCGAATATGCTTCGCCAGCCAGCAGGTTGCAACGCGGATTCTGGCTGATCTTTGAGGCGGCGGATTTTCGCTTTCAGGGCCAAACGTTCTAATGTTCCTCTCAATTTTCTGGATGTTGTAAGGAGCCCCCCAATGGCTGACATCACGGTTACGGAACACCTGCTGCTGCACCAGAAGCGCACCCCCCAGGCAACGGGCCAGTTCACCGGCCTTCTGTACGACCTCATTTTGTCTGGCAAAAGCATTTCGCGGCGCATTGCCAAGGCCGGGTTGCTCGATATTCTCGGCGGCACCGGCGAGGTGAATGTGCAAGGCGAAAATGTGCAGAAGATGGACTCCATCGCCAACCGCATCATACTTTACCGTATGGAGCGGTGCGGGGCGCTTTGCGCCATGAGTTCCGAGGAAGAAGCCGAGCTTGTCCGCGTCAGCAAGGAATTTCCGCGCGGCGATTACATCCTTATTTTTGATCCGCTGGACGGATCGACCAATATTGATGTGAACATCAATGTCGGCACCATCTTTTCCATCCTGCGCAGGCCCGAGGGCCACACCGGCGAGGTGAGCATTGATGATGTGCTGCAGCCAGGCGTAAAGCAGGTGGCTGCCGGCTACATTTATACGGCCCCGCCACAATGCTGGTGCT
>Ga0268359_11767_pt1 | contig 10029 bp, 9 predicted proteins | sample BioMet11_FD_194416 | JGI IMG/M metagenome (GOLD analysis project Ga0268359, IMG submission 194416) | Sewage microbial communities from Oakland, California, United States - Biofuel 11 (PacBio Assembly) | ecosystem: Engineered > Wastewater > Sewage > Unclassified | place: USA: California | collected...
CCGAGACTTCGACCAGCGTCTGGATGTGCGGCAGTCGATGCCGGGAAAGGCGCAGCTTCAAGTAGGCCCAGGTGGCCAAGCCGGCCAGGCCCAGGCCAAGGGCCAAACCGGAGCCGTCTATCAGCCGATAAAACGGTTCCCCCGGGTTGCCTTCGATCAGCAGCGTGTTGCTGAGCGCGGTCAGGCCAAGGCCGAAACGCATGACGTTTAACCAGGTGCGGCCTGTTGCCATGTCGGTGCGCCAGCACGCCAAACGCGTGCGCCAGTGGGCCATGGTATTGCGCCAGTAGGCGAGATTGGTGCGCACGACCCCGACCGGCGCGCCGGTCACGGACGGGGCAAAATCGGCGGCCAGTCGACGCAGGTCCAGGGCGCCGGCCGGTACGAACCGGAGGGTATATTCAGGAAACGTTCGGCTCGCCACGTCGCGTACGGCCGTGGCATCCGGCTCGATCGCCGCGACGATCAGGATGTCGCCGGTACGCAGGGCTATCGGGAACCAGCCCGGCCGAACAAAATTCGCGGGGGCGAGCCGGGCGAGCAATTCGGGCGGGATGCGCCAGCGTTCGTCGTAGACGAAGGAAGCGGCGGGAGAAACGGTGTCATGCGGCATGGTCGGCGTCCAATCCGGCTCTGGCCCGGCCCCACGTGGCTTCCGTTGCCGTGTAGTCTGGAATGGCCAGTTCGAAATCGGCGGTACACAGGGTTGTTGCTCGTCGGGCCCGGTCGGCCGGAACATACCAGAGAAGTCCGTCCCCAATAAGAAACATGCCGACGGCGGACAAGAACAGATTGAAAACAGTCCAGCCCGTGGCCGCCGTGCCGAACCAGGCCAGCAGGCCGAATCCGACGGCCACGGCGTTGCACCCCGTCCGGACAAGGGAAAGGCCGGTGCGGCCCCGCGCCATCTGGGTCCGGAGTCGGGCCATGACATTTCGCCGCTCGGCCAGGAGGGTCCGTTCCAAGGCGAGCCCCGTGGTGCCCAAGACGCCGGGAACGGCGTCCGGCCATTCGGGAAGCTGGACCCGAGGCGTAATCGGCGGCGCGGCTTGAGGCGTCGCCATGGTCCGGGGACTGGGGCAGGTTCGCGCCCGACGCAGGTCCACCTCGCACAGGGTCCCGGCCCGCCGGGCGGGTAAATACCAGGAAACTCCCTCCAGGGCCATGAGCGACCCCATGGCGATGAGGCCGTAACTGGCCATGTCCCAGGGCCCGCGGGGAAACTGGCGGAACATGGCGATGCCGACACCGGCCACGGCGATGCCCGTGCGTCCCAGGGCAAGGCCGGTGCGGGAACGGGCCATGACGGAACGCAGCTCGGCCAGGGTGGTGCGTTCGAGGGCCAGGGTGGTGCGGTCCATGGCCAGAAAACGACGGCGGGCGGCGGGCGAGAGCAGGTTCCAGCCGGCCCGCAGGGCGCTGGCCCCGGGAATGGCCGGCAACCAGCGGAAGCAGGACCACAGCAAATTGGCCGAGACGGCCAAGACTCCCACGTTGCCGAGGGTGGGGTCGGGCACCGGCACCGGCGCCGGCAGTCCTCGCCGGGACATGCGCCGCGCGGGCAGATACCAGGCGATACCGTCGAAGATAAAAAAAAGGCCCAGGATCAAGACCAGCCCTTCCAAGGGCAGGGCCAGGCCGAGACCAAAATGCGCAGCAACACCAGGACAATGGTCAGGAAGGCGATCCCCGTCCGGAACATGGCCAATCCGGTGCGTCCCCGGGCCAGGGTGGTACGGAAGCCGGACAAAAACGAACGCCGGGCGGCGAGGTAGGTGCGCACCTTGGCCAGATCGGTCCGGGAGGCTTCGGGCGGGAATCCGGGGCAGATATCCAGGGTGTTTTCCAGGATATGGCGCACCACGGCCTCGTCAGCGGCGAGAAGGCGGATATCGGTCAGGCCGAGGGCCTGCCGGACGGCTTGGGCGAGGCCTTCGTTTGGCCGCGCGGTCAAGATGATCGCGGTGTCGCCGTCGTGCCCGATAGGTGCCCACAGGCCCTCCACCATGGTAGCGAGGGCGCCCCGCCCCCGGAATGCCTTGGGAATCGTGAAATCTTCGTCCAGCTCTGTCGGATCGAACCTCTCCGGCGGGATGTTTTCAGCCATAGCGCTCCCTGCTGGCGTACCATTCCGGATTGTCCGCGGAATGGGCGCTGCCTACCCCGGTCTCACAGGCGCAAGAGAGGGGCATCCGGCTCTTACCGGCAACGCCACGTTTTTTCAACAGGCAGTCAATCGCTCCAGCTCGATCCACGGCTTTTGAGCCCGATAACTTTCCGGATCACCTCACGAAAACGTCTTCGATATTCCATAAACCTGCAGCGCACCGGATGTGACCGCCCGCCCTCCCCTATCGGAGACGGACAGCAGAGCCATCGGTTACAGCATCATCGCTTCTTTTGAATTTTCCCCCCTTCCGCTTGACCGCATCGCTTCGAGGCTGGCAGAGTCATCGGCATCCGCCTGCTTCCCTGTCGGAATCGGAGAGCGTACCGTGCCGTCAGACGCGCCTTCTGTTACCATGCCCCTCTTCGTCCCCGGGACCACCACGGTTTTTCTCCATATACCGCGAACAGCCGGCACCACGCTCAATGCGATTTTCGAACGGTTCTTCTCTGGACAACCGCAGTATCGCATCGGCCGAAACGGCACCTCCCATATTGAGGACTGCTCCCGATTCATCGCGCTTTTGCCGGAAAGGCGGGCCGGCTACGCCTATGTGACCGGCCACCTCGAAATGCCCGTCATCAAAGCCATCCCCGGCCGCCCCTTTGTCTTCACCTTCCTGCGCCATCCCGTGACGCGGCTCATTTCCCTGTATGCCTTCGTCAAACGGACGCCCAGTCATCACATGCATGCCTGGCTCACCCGGACCGGGGCCTCTCTGGAGACCTTCGTCGCGCGGTGCCCCTGGGACGAGGTGCAAAACGGCATGACCAGACGCTTGGCCGGAGTCCCCCTGGCGCGCAGCAATGACAAGCTGCTCCTTCTGCGGGCCATTGCCTCCATCAAACGCTATTTCGCCTTCATCGGCTTGCAGGAATCGTTTGACGTCTCCCTGGCCTGTCTGGGGAAACTGCTTGGCATCGAGCCGGCCGCCCTGGCCGTTGCCCCCCAAAACGTCAACCCCGACGCCAAGGCCAGGGACGCCGTGGACCAGGAAACAACAGACGCGATACTCTATTATAACGCTCTGGACTGTATGTTGTATGACTTTTGCCGCAAACTTTTCGCGGCCGAGAGGGCGCGTCTGCACGACGGGACGGAATCGGGCCGGGGCGTCTGATCTTCGCGGCCCGGCCTGGTGGGGACCTGCGCGTTTCCGTCCGCAAGCGCTCCCCACTCGGGGCGGAAACACCGCCGGAGGCGGCAGGCTACAGCAATTTTTGCAGCAAGCCGACGGGCACCCAGAGAGGCAGCCGCAAGCGTTTTTGCGGCAAAAGTCGCTCGGCCGCCCGCGTCATCCACTCCCGGGAGACGGACAGACACTCGAAGGTCAGCCAGTCGCCGCCGGCCGCGTCATGCTCCAGACCGTAGCCCGAAAGGGACACCCGGATGGACTCCCGTTCACCCACGGGCAGCATTTCCACGGTGATGGACCGGGCAGCCGTATCCAAGGCGATGTCGAGTACCTCGCCAAAATCCTTGAGGTATCGCCTGGAAGCCGCCAGCAGCAGCTTGGACAGGGATTTGTCCTTCAAATCGCCCAGATCGCACGGCCAGGACAGGGCCATTACCAGGACAGGGCCAGGGACGCGTCGTCCAGGCAGGTTTTCAGTCCCTCGGCGCAGGGGGGGATGATGTAGTCGCCGTTGAAACAGGCCAGACAATACGGCGGTTCATGGCCGTTGCAGTGGACGGAGGCCAAAAGGCCCTCGATGGAGAGGAAATGGAGGCTGTCGAGGCCGATGAACCGGCAGATGTCCTCCACGGACTGGTGGGCGGCGATGAGCTCGCCCTTGGAGGAAAAATCAATACCGTAAAAGCACGGAAACTGGATAGGCGGGCAGGACACGCGCATGTGGATTTCCCGGGCGCCCAATTCCCGCAGCCGCTTGACCCGGGTGCGAATGGTGGTGCCGCGCACGATGGAATCCTCGACGATGATGATGCGCTTGCCCTTTATCATGCTTTTCACGGGATTGAGCTTCACCCGGACGCTGAAATCCCGCATGTCCTGGGAGGGCTGGATGAAGGTGCGGCCCACGTAGTGGTTGCGCACCATGGTCATCTCGAAGGGCAGGCCCGAGGCCTGGGAATAGCCGATGGCCGAGTAGATGCCGGAATCGGGGAACGGCATGACGTAATCGGCATCCACCGGCGCCTCGTGGGCCAGGGTTGCCCCCATTTCCTTGCGCCGTTCATAGACCACTTCCCCGAAGACTTCCGAATCGGGCCGGGCGAAATAGACCAACTCGAAAATGCACTGGCGCACGGGCTTGGGGTCGCAAATGCGGTAGGACTGGAGCCGCTTGCCCTGGATGACCAGCATTTCCCCCGGGGCCACGGATCGGATGGGCTCGGCCTCCATGAGATCGAAAGCGCAGGTCTCGGAAGCGAGCACATAGGCCTCACCGATACGGCCGAGCATGAGCGGACGCACGCCATGGGGGTCGCGCACGGCGATGATCTTGTCGTTGGCCAGCAGCAGGATGGAATAGGCGCCCTTGACCTTGTTGCAGGCCTTGATGACCGCCTCTTCCAGGGAGTTGCCGTTCAAGAACTTGGCAATGAGGTGCACGAACACCTCGGAATCGATGGTGGTCTGGAAGATGGAACCACAGGCTTCCAGTTCCTGGCGCAACTCCATGGTGTTGACCAGATTGCCGTTGTGGGCGATGGCCAAGTGGTAGTCGCCGAAGCGGACCAGAAAAGGCTGGCAGTTGCGCAGAAGCGAAGCGCCCGTGGTGGAATAGCGGATGTGCCCTATCGCCACTTGCCCCTTGAGTTCCTTGCCGAGGTGCCGCTCGCTGAAAACGTCGGCCACCAAGCCCATGCCGCGCTGCTCGCGGATGCGCGTGCCGTCCCAGGTGACGATGCCGGCCGATTCCTGCCCCCGGTGCTGCAGGGCGTACAGACCGAAATAGGTCATACGCGCGGCCTCGGGGTGGCCGTAAATGGCGAAGAGTCCGCAGTATTCCTTTTTCATGATGCGCCACGCAAAGGCAAAACGTCCCCGTAGTATTCCTGCAAACTTTTGACGGAAAGCCCGCAGCCCTCGCGTTCCCTGATGGCCTGGGCCATGGCCGTCGCCCCGGCTGCCGTGGTGGCATAGGGGATGCCGTATAAAAGCGCCGTCTGGCGGATGACCAGGGAGTCGCGCACGGTGCGCTTGTCCGAGACGAGGTTGATGACCAGGTCGATCTCGCGGTTCTTCATGTGATCGACCACATGCGGCCGCCCCTCGAAGACCTTCATGACCGGGGTCACGGCCACGCCGTGTCCGGCCAGATAGGCGGCCGTTCCCTTGGTGGCCATGATGCGGAAACCCAGACCGTCCAGGATTTTTGCGGCAGGCAAAATGGCTTCCTTGGCCCCTTCGGCCACGGAAATAAACACCGTGCCGGAAAGGGGCAGATGTTGGCCGGCCCCGAGTTGGCTTTTCATGAAGGCCAGGCCCACCGAAGCGTCCACGCCCATGACTTCGCCGGTGGAACGCATTTCCGGTCCGAGCAGCACATCCACGCCCGGGAAACGGCGGAAGGGAAAGACGGATTCCTTGACCGCGTAATAGCCGGTCCGGCGCTTGGACCAGGGATCGAGCTCCCGAAGCGATTTCCCCATGATGACGTTGGTGGCCAGCTTGGCCAGGGGCACGCCCGTGGCCTTGGACACGAACGGCGCCGTCCGCGAGGCCCGGGGGTTGACCTCCAGGATGTAGACATCGCCGTCCTTGACCGCGAACTGAATGTTCATCAGACCGATGACGCCCAATTCCTCGGCCAGGGCGACGGTCTGCCGCTCGATTTCGCGCACCAGCTCCTTGGAAAGATTATGCGGCGGCAACACGCAGGCCGAATCGCCCGAATGGATGCCGGCCTGTTCGATATGCTCCATGACGCCGGCCACGTAGGTATCGGTACCGTCACACACGGCGTCCACGTCCACCTCGGTGGCATTGACCAGGAACTTGTCGACCAATATCGGGTGCTTTCCGGATGCGACCACGGCATACTTAAAGTAGTTCTCGAGGTCTGCTCTGTCATAAACGATTTCCATGGCCCGGCCGCCAAGCACATAGGACGGGCGGACCACGACCGGATAGCCGATTTTCGCGGCAATAACGGCGGCCTCCTCCACGGTGAAGGCCGTGCCGTTTTCCGGCTGCCGCAAGCCGAGCTTATTGAGCAGCGCCTGGAACCGTTCCCGGTCTTCGGCCCGGTCGATGCTGTCCGGCGAGGTACCAAGGATCGGCACGCCGGCATTTAAGAGCGGCACGGCCAAGTTGAGCGGGGTCTGGCCGCCGAACTGGACAATGACGCCTTCGGGCTTTTCCACCTCGATGATGTTGAGCACATCTTCCAGGGTCAGCGGCTCGAAATAGAGCCGATCGGACGTGTCGTAATCGGTGGAGACCGTCTCGGGGTTGGAGTTGACCATGATCGATTCCACACCCAGGGCCCGCAGCGCATAGGAGGCGTGGCAGCAGCAGTAGTCGAACTCGATGCCCTGGCCGATGCGGTTGGGTCCGCCGCCCAGGATCATGACCTTGCGGGCGGTGCCGGTATCGACTTCCCGGCCGGTCTCGTAGGTGGAATAATAATACGGGGTGTAGGCCTCGAACTCGCCGGCGCAGGTGTCGACCAGATAGTACGTGGGCGCAATGCCCATTTCCTGGCGCAGCTTGCGGGCATCCAGCGATGTCGGCAAATGCCACAGGGCCGCGATCTGCGGATCGGAAAAGCCGGTTTTTTTGGCCTCGGCCAAAAGTTCCCGGCATCCGGGATTGCCGGCCGCGATCTGTTCAGCGGGAAACGCCGCCAGCCGGGCTTCCAGGTCCACCAATTCCTTGATCTGGCGCAAAAACCACGGATCAATCCAGGTGGCCTCGTGGATGTCCTCCAGGGAAACGCCGCAACGCATGGCCTGGCGGATCTGGAAAATGCGCTTCGAATTGGGGGTGCGCATATCGGCCAGGGTCTGCTCCCGGTCGGGGGTCGCAGGCATCAAAGCCGTTGCCCAGGCCCATGGCCCCTATTTCCAGGGAGCGCAGACCCTTTTGCAGGGCTTCCTTGAAGGTGCGGCCGATGCTCATGGCCTCGCCCACGCTTTTCATGGCCGTGGTGAGGAAGTCTTCCGAGCCGGGAAATTTTTCGAAGGTGAAACGCGGGATCTTGATCACGCAGTAGTCGATGGTGGGCTCGAAGGAGGCCATGGTCTCGCGCGTGATGTCGTTGGGGATCTCGTCGAGGGTGTAGCCTACAGCCAGTTTGGCCGCGATCTTGGCGATGGGGAAGCCCGTGGCCTTACTGGCCAGGGCCGAGGAGCGCGACACCCGCGGGTTCATCTCGATGATCACCATTTCGCCGTCGGCCGGATTGACGGCAAACTGGACGTTTGACCCGCCGGTTTCCACGCCGATCTCACGCATGATGGCAATGGCCGCATCCCGCATCTTCTGGTATTCGACGTCGGAGAGCGTCTGGATCGGGGCGACGGTGATGGAGTCGCCGGTATGGACGCCCATGGGATCGATATTTTCGATGGAGCAGATGATAACGCAGTTGTCCGCCTTGTCCGCATGACCTCCAGCTCGAATTCCTTCCAACCGAGCACCGACTGTTCCAGCATGATTTCGCTTTCATGCTGGCGTCCAGGCCCACGGCGGCGATCGTTTCCAGATCCTCCATGTTGTAGGCCACGCCCACCGCCCGTGCCGCCCAGGGTGTAGGCCGGACGCACGATGATGGGGAAGGCGATCTTCTTGCCCAGGCTCGCACGTCGTCCATGGTGTGGCAGATGCCGCTTTTCGGAATCTTGAGCCCGATATGCTCCATGGCCTCCCGGAACAGTTCCCGGGACTCGGCCTTGCGGATGACGGGGAGCGATGCGCCGATCAGCTCGACGCCGTGTTCGGTCAGCACGCCGGATTCGGCCAAGGCCACGGCGGTGTTGAGGCCGGTCTGCCCACCGAGCGTCGGCAGCAGGGCATCGGGCTTTTCCCGGGCGATGATCCGGGCCACCGTCTCCGGCTCGATGGGCTCGACGTAGGTGCGGTCGGCCAGGCCGGGATCGGTCATGATGGTGGCGGGGTTGGAATTGACCAGGATTACCTCATAGCCTTCTTCCTTGAGGGCCTTGGCAGCCTGGGAACCGGGAATAGTCGAACTCGCAGGCCTGTCCGATGACGATAGGCCCCGAGCCGATAATCATGATCTTCTGGATGTCCGTCCGTTTGGGCATGGTATGGATGCTTTGTAGAGGGTGGAACGACAAAAGCGGAACCGGAAAGGGATAAGCCATTGCGCCCCGTTGGGCAAGAGGTTTGCATGGGGGGAACCCGGGGACGGCTCCCGGCGGATTCCCGGGGGCGCGTTCCGGCCGAAAGGCATCCCGTCACGGCCACAGGCTGACGGGAAAAAACACGTGCGGGAGGGAAAGGCTGCGGGCTAATCCAGGCCGAGCTGGGCCAGCAGATCGTCCACGTCACCCTGATTGGTCTTGGTTTGCGGACCCTTGAGCGCGGAAACCTTCTGGGTGGCTTCGGCCTTGAGTTCGGAGATGGGCTTGTCCGGGGCCTGCTCGCGGGCTTTGAGCTGGATGCCCGTGGACAGGTAGAGGTCGAAAACGATCTGCTCGACCTTTTTGATGGCTCCGATGATCCGCTTGATGCGCTGTCCGGTCAGATCCTGGAAGCTCAAGGTGGTCATGATCCGCATGAGATCCGCGCCGAGATCGCTGTTGACCGTGCGCAACCGCTCCAGGGGGGCCGCATCGCCCTCTTGGGCCAAGGCGGCCAGAAGCGCGCCGGACTCGGCCTGCAAGTCCATGTGCTTCTCCACGATATCCATGATTTCCGTGGTCGCCGTTTCCGTGGTTTCGAGAATCTTGTCCAGTTGTTGGGCGGCCTCCTGGAAAAATTGGTCGGCCTGCTGTTTTTCCGTCTCGACCTGATTTTCGTTTTCGATTTTGGCGGCCTGATTGATTTCCCGATAGATATTTTGCAGACCCTGACGCATCTCTTCGTTGAGGCGCTTGTAGAATTCGCTTTCAAGCAGGGCTCTGGTAAGACTTTGGCTCACCTCTCGTTCAATGGTACGGCTGATGCTCTCCCGTAGTTCCGGCATCACCTCGCCCAGGATTTTGGTAAGCACCCCTTCCAGCATTTCTTCATTGTTGACCATGGTACCCTCAGTCCCATTTATTGCCGCGCAGGTCATCGCGCTGACTTTGAAAGACGAATTGCACGATGTGCTCCAGATCGCGCTCACGGATGCGTGTGAAATCCAGTGCGTAAACCGCCTGATCATCATGATTTTCCTGGCGGAGAATACGTCCGACGGCCCCGGCCATGCGCAGGGGAAACCGGGACAGGACGATGACGGTCTCGACATGCCGTTCCACGGGCACCGGGGTCGGGGTCGTAAAGCGCACGCCTGCCCCGCTGATTTCGATGATGTCCATGGGCACGGGAAAATCGTTTTCGATCTGTTCCCGGCTGTGCATCGAGAGAATCATGTCGAGCTTGGCGTTTAACGTGCAGAGCATGGCGTAGAGGGCTTCGCTCATGCCGGGATCGCGGTTGTCAGGCTGACCGCTCCCTGCGCCGAGGGGCGGCGTTTCCCGAAAAAGCGGCAGTTCATCGGGATCGGCCAGCAGCCGCAGATACCCGCGCAGCCGGGTGGGAATGCGCATGAAAGCGCGTTTTTCTTCCACCGTTGGGTCCTCGCTACATGGAGCCGTTTTCCACCAGGATATCCATGGCCTTGACCGGACAGACCTTGGTGCACAGACCCAAGCCGAGCAGGTCTCGGCATCGAACGTCACCAGCCGGCTGACGCGGTCGAGACGCAAGGCCTTTGTGGGAC
>Ga0268359_11523_pt1 | contig 10014 bp, 11 predicted proteins | sample BioMet11_FD_194416 | JGI IMG/M metagenome (GOLD analysis project Ga0268359, IMG submission 194416) | Sewage microbial communities from Oakland, California, United States - Biofuel 11 (PacBio Assembly) | ecosystem: Engineered > Wastewater > Sewage > Unclassified | place: USA: California | collected...
GCGGCGCAATGAGCGGCTGAATGAAGCTCACCGTACCATCGAAGCTGCGCGTGTCGCCCCACTGTTCAAGGTAATGAGTTCCGCACAGGTGCCAATGGCAGTACTTCGCAGTCTCGTCCTGGTAGAGTCCCAGATGTATCCGCAATCCAACTTTATTGAAGGCTTCCAGGAAGCCGAATCGGATGGTGCGTCATACACCGGGTTTGTGTTCAGCACTACCAGCATCTCGACCTTGCCGTCGAGCATCTCGGCGGTAAGCTGGCGAAGCTGTTCAACCTTCGGAACCGCCGCAAAAGGATCGACCGGAATCGCCGTAGCTAACCGTATTGCCGACAGCGCCGAGACCGGCGTTAATTGCATGCGCCAGCGCGTGGGTCGCCGGAGTCTGCGCATCTCCCACTACCACCAGTGCCCGTCCGCGATTCGCTTGCAGGTCTTTGGCCAGCGTAGCAGCAAATTTCTTCTGCGAATCTTTGAAGCCGCCGCCCGATTCAGCAACCCCCAAAGCCCCGGCCAGTGCGCGTGCAAACTGCTCCACCTCGCTGGCTTTCACATGCAGCCGATGATCGGCATTTGCAGCCGTGTTCGTGGGTGCACTCTCCACGGCATAAAAGCGCAGCATTTCCTGCTTCAGTTCAGGACGGCGCCGCCGGGAAAACTCGCGTGTGTATTTATGAAATCCCGGAAACCCAGCAGATAAGAAATCCGCGTCCAGCGAGAGAACAACCTTCGCCTTCGAGAAGTCGTAAATAGTCTCAACCGGCTGGTTGAAAGCAAGCTGCGCGCCCGCGTACACGTTGTCACGGTTCACAGCCTCCCATTGGTACCACTTCGCCTGCGGATACACCTTCAGGAAATCCCGCATCTGTGCCACAAACGATGGCGAAGAAGTTGCCCCGGTAAGCACTCGCAAACCTGCTCCGCCAATAGCTTTTTCCGCCAGCATCGGACCGCGCAGACTGGAAAGCACCCGCGGCCACGAGCGAATCTCGCCCAGGTAGGTGTTTGTCGGCGAGCGGTCCGGATCGTACAAGGTCAACACGCTCGCCTGATTGAACACATCCGTGCCGCCAAGCGTGGATGGGTGTTGCGGATTGCCTTCTATTTTCGTCGGACGCCCCTCATGGCTCTCCGCCAGCAACCCAGAGCCATAGGCTCCCAGCGGCATTGCCGTCGCATAGAACAGAGGCTTGCCCAGTAGCACGTTGTCCGGCTGCTTCACATACGGCACGATCGGTTCCAGCGGTTGCTTTGTGCAGGCGCTCAAACCGGCCAGGGCCAGGGACGCTCCCATGATCTTCAGGAAATCGCGGCGCGAACTGTTGTCTGTCCACTCCGAGGCGTGCTTCGGGAACTCGCGATGCAGAATCTCCTTGAACTCAGCGGTCTCAGCCAACTCGTCCAGAGTGCGCCAATATTGCGGCCCGCGAACTTCGCTCAGCTGCTCGCGCAGCTCTGCGAGTCCTAGCTTCTTTTTTTCACCTTGAGAAACATCCGCATTGCCAGTTTTCAGCAAGTTATTCATTCGCCTCGATCCCGCTCGTCAGATTCTCAGCTTCTTCTTTGGCACCTCATTCAACCTGTTGTCGCGCTGTTCGCCTATCGATGGCATGTGTTGCAGCTGGTAATGTCCTGAGGCGAACGCACATTGTTCACCTTCACGAGGTACGTGCCTAGCCCGTCCGGTCCCGTCTGGCTAGTAAACGTCTTGTCCCTGTCGCCTTCGCGAATCGTTACCGGCTGCGTTGGCGAAGGTTCTTCATAAGCCATGTTGAAAAGCTGGTCTCCCATGGTCGGCGGTGACTTCGGGTCCTGCTTTACGAAATGCGGGCGCAGATTCTTTTCTGGCGCGCGGTGGCAGTCTAGACACCACTCCATTTGCAGTGAAGCCTGGTTATACATCAGCGGCATCCTGTCCACGTGACCGTGGCAAACGTCGCACCCAACACCTTTGTTAATGTGAATGCTGTGGTCAAAATACACAAAATCTGGCAGATCATTAGCTCGCGTCCAGCTTAGGCTGCGTCCCGTGCGGTAACTCTCTCGCACCGGCTCCAGCATTGGGGCTGTCGTCCAGAATCTGTGAGTGGCAGTTCATGCAGGTCTTGGTGGGCGGTATCCCGGCAAAACCGGACACCTCCACCGACGTATGACAGTAACGGCAGTCAATACCCAGCCCGGCTACGTGATGTTGATGAGGAAAAGGTACCGGCTGCGGGCGTGCAACTCCCGCGTACGTGAAATAAGGCGAGCGTTGCAACTGCAAGGCCGCCCACAGGAGGCCAACCACCAAGATGACACCCCCAAGGATGGATGCCTTTGCAATCGAATTGGCACTGCGATGAAAGGTCTGCGCCATGTATAGGAACTTTCTCCGTTACATCCTCGCTAGACTCGTTGAATCAGGCCTACCGACGAATTCGAAAATCGCCAGAGACGTTCACGTACAGTAGCTTTACATCCCTGCCACGCCCGTACCCTGAACGCTGTGGCGCGTGGCACATCTCACGAGAACCCGGATTATAGCAAGAACTCGGAAAATGCCAACCCGCCGACTACCACAAATGAATCTGTGTCCCCGGGATCTTCGCCTTGCCTCTGCTTCTCAAACATCTTCAGACACACGGGTACAAGAAGTCAGATGCAGCAACAAGGAATTCAGTACCGGTTTTGCGAAGCAAAAAGCAGGTTTGTCAGTGTTGTTCCAATTTGAGACGTGTATCCGCGGCGCGACATCCCAGGTAACGCGCGATTCCATCACCTGAGGGCATCAGCAGAGCGATCATGCGCCGAGTTAGATCGCTAGCCACGAAAGGCTCTCAGCTCTTGTAACGAGCATTTCAGCGGGCTTCTCGTGTATGCGCACTGGCGGCGAGCTTACCGGCAGAGTGCACTTTGATGTACTCGGCAAATCGGAGCAACTGGAAGATCACGGCCGTTGCGTCCGAAACTTCATTGAAACATCTCAACAAAACAGAACGTTCACTAAAATGAAAATGCGCGCCCGAGGGCGCGCAGACTTGCGCGTCCGCTTCCTGACCGCTAGGGCAGGAAGACAGACGGTGAATTTATGAACTATGCCTGTGGCTCTTCGCCACCCTCGCCCGTCTGGGCTTGGGACTCCTCCAGTGCCTTGCGCGTTTCTTCAGCACGCTTGGCCCGGAGTTCCGCCCGCTTTTCCCGCTTTGCATCAACAATCTTCTCGCTGCCGAGAATCTCGATGAAAGCCTTTTCCCCACCGTCTCCCTTACGGAAGCCAGTGAGAATGATGCGCGTATAACCGCCGTTCCGGTCTCCGAAGCGGGGTCCGATGGTGCCGAATAGCTTGTCCACAGCTTCCGGAGTCATAAGGTACGATGCTGCTAACCTACGCTCCGCGACTCCACCCTTTTTGCCGAGCGTGATCATTTTCTCGACGTGGGATTTCATTGCCTTGGCTTTGGTGACAGTGGTCTCAATGCGCTCCTCGATGATCAAAGAGGTGACGAGGTTCCGCAGCAAAGCACGCCGATGAGAAGTGTTCCGGCCTAATTTCCAACCTGCTACACGATGACGCATAACTCAATCCTTGATATTGCCGGTATAGTTTACGATCCGGCTGAACTTGACTCCTCGGCGTGGCCGGGAGGATTGGGGAGCGCTTTAAAAACGTGCCCCAAAAAGAAAACTAGTAGCCCGGGTTACCGTCTCCAGAGCCGTACGAAGTAGGCAAACCGCTGCCCATCGTCGACTGGCTTGTGGCAACGGCGTTACCGTGCTCGTCAATCTTCATTCCGAGTCCGAGACCCATCGAGGCAAGGATTTCCTTGATCTCGTTGAGCGACTTGCGACCAAAATTCTTGGTCTTCAACATCTCAGCTTCCGTCTTGCACACCAGTTCGCCAATCGTCTGGATGTTCGCGTTCTTCAGGCAATTGTAACTGCGAACGCTTAGCTCCAGCTCCTCGACCGAGCGGTTGAGATTCTCGTTGCGAATCTCCGGCTTGTTGTCGGCCGAAACTCCGGTGGGCTCGACTTCTTCCTCGAAGTTGATAAAGATGTTCATGTGGTCTTTGAGCAGCTTGGCAGCTAATCCGATTGCATCCGGAGGCGTGACAGAGCCGTTTGTCCACACTTCGAGGGCGAGCTTGTCGTAGTCAGTAATCTGACCAAGACGGGCCGCCTCAACAGAATAATTCACCTTCCGCACTGGCGAGTGCACCGAATCGATGGGAATAAAGCCTAGTCCGAGGTCCTCGTCGAAATTCTTGTCCGCTGAAACATAACCGCGGCCCTTCTTCAGACGAAGTTCCATCTCAAGCTTGCCGCCTTCGCTCACCGTTGCGATATAAACGTCTTTATCCAGAACTTCTACATCGCCATCAGCTTCGATCATGCCACTCGTGATGACACCCGGCTGATCGGCGCGCAGATAAATCATCTTGGGCGCGTCGCTGGCAAGCCTGAACGGGATCTGCTTGAGATTGAGAATGATGTCCGTGGCATCCTCGACCACACCGGGGATCGACTGGAATTCGTGCAGTACTCCCTCGATCTTCACGGCGGTAATGGCCGCTCCTTCAATTGAGGAAAGCAGAACCCGCCGCAAAGCATTTCCGATCGTAGTGCCGAATCCGCGCTCGAACGGCTGCGCCCAGAAGTGCCCATACTTGTCTGTCAGCGATTCGGAATCCATCGCCAGGCGCTTAGGCTTTTGAAAACCCTTCCAGAGCATTCGTTTCTCCTCTTTCTTCGGGCCATTTGGCACGACGGCTTAGCTTGCCGACAGGCGGATCTGGCCCGAGACAGGGTGATACGACACGGCCCGAAGACCGTGCCGTGTAATTGGGTTGCGCGACAACTCCGAAAACTTTCCGGCAGCGTCGGCTCACGTGAAGGGACAGAACAAGCGAAACTGGAGCGCGAAACGCCCCTCTCCGCTACTTGCTGTATAGTTCGACGATGAGCTGCTCGTTGACGGGCAGGTTGATGTCCTCGCGCCGCGGCAGAGAGAGCACGCGCCCCTTATAGTTGTCGCGATCGATCTCAAGCCAGGTCGGTGCCGTTTGATGCGAGGCAAATTCCTTTGCGGCTTCCAAAATGGCAAGTTTACGGCTGCCCTCGCGGACGGCAATCTCCTCGCCGACGCTAACCTGGAACGAAGGGATGTTCACCTTGCGACCGTTCACCGCAATGTGACCATGGCGCACGAGCTGCCGGGCCTGTCGGCGCGCAACAGCAAAGCCAAGGCGATAAACGACAGAATCGAGCCGGCGCTCAAGCTGCTGAAGCAACAGTTCGCCTGTGACGCCTTTAGAGCGAGCGGCCTTCTCGAAGTAATTACGGAACTGGCCCTCCTGCGCAAAGTACATACGCTTTGCTTTCTGCTTCTCCCGAAGCTGGAGGCCGTAACCAACGATCTTTGCTTTGCGATCTTTGCCATGCTGGCCAGGGGCAAAATTCCGTTTCTCAACGGGGCACTTCTCCAGGAAGCACTTAGCGCCCTTGAGAAACAACTTCGTTCCTTCCCGGCGGCAAAGCCGACATACTGCATCTTTGTAGCGAGCCAACTTATATCTCCTTCAGTCTGGGAGCGGTTTACGGGAGTTGGAATCCTTTCCATCCCGCTCGAATCTTTGTCGACCGGCACTGGTCTTTTAACCTTCTCAGCCGGGCGCCGCCGTCTTGGGCGGCTACGAAACTGTAATCAGACGCGACGCTTTTTCGGCGGACGGCAACCGTTGTGAGGAACCGGGCGTAACGTCCTTAATGGTACGAACCTCGATCCCAGCTGCGGCCAACGCACGAATCGCGGACTCACGACCCGAGCCGGGTCCCGAGACGCGAACATCCACGGAGCGCAAACCGTGATCGCGCGCCGTGTTGGCCGCATTCATTGCGGCTTGCTGCGCGGCAAATGGCGTCCCCTTCCGAGACCCTCTAAAGCCGAGAGATCCGGAGCTTTTCCACGAAATCACATTGCCCGAAGGGTCGCTGATGGTCACGATGGTGTTATTGAAAGAGGCGCTGATCATCACAAGCCCGTGAGGAATGTGCTTGCGCTCTTTCTTTTTAAATTTCTTAGTCTTGCCCTTTTTATCCGACGCGGAGGCGCCAGCTGCTTTTGCCATATTCCGTTCTCAATTCCTGTTCTGAAGTTACCAGTAAGCGCTTTCCATTCGGGCCGACGGAGGCACCCTGCGAAAAGACGCCACCTTGCCGACCAACGGAACTACTTGGTCGCCTTCTTCTTGCCGGCCACTGTTCCCTTGCGCGGACCTTTGCGGGTGCGAGCGTTAGTGTGCGTGCGCTGTCCGCGGACAGGCAAGCTACGACGGTGACGATTGCCACGATAAGAGCCGATTTCAATGAGCCGCTTGATGTGAAGAGATATTTCCTTGCGCAGGTCGCCTTCGACCTGGCCTTCGTTCTCAATCACCTGACGAATGCGATTCACTTCTTCTTCGCTCAGGTCTTGAATCTTCTTGAGCGGATCGACCGAAGCTGCGCCGAGAATCTTGATGGCGCGGGGCTGACCGATTCCGTAAATGTAAGTGAGCGCGATGCGAGCCTGTTTGTTACGGGGCAGATCGACGCCTGCAATACGGGCCATGTGTGTCCTACTCCTGGTTGAGCAGACCTGGGATTAACCCTGGCGCTGCTTGTGTTTCGAGTTTTCGCAGATCACGCGCACCACACCGTGGCGGTGAATGACCTTGCACTTGTCACAGATCTTCTTTACTGAAGCCCGAACCTTCATTGACCACTTCCTTGTTAAACTCACCTGGCATCATTTTCGGAGCCAGGCGCTGCTGCCGAGCCGTCACGGGTCTCACGCCAGAGAAAGCCGTGAGACACAGCGCCGCAGCCTTTTACAGACGCAAGACCCGCTCCTTTGAATCCGTTGCGGGATTGCGCACACCCTTCCGCTACTTGTAGCGATAAACGATCCGTCCACGGTTCAAGTCGTAAGGAGACAGCTCCACGGCGACCCGGTCGCCTGGAAGAATCCGGATGAAATTTTTGCGCATTTTCCCTGATACGTGCGCAAGCACCTCGTGATCGTTCTCCAGCTTAACCCTGAACATCGCATTAGGCAGCGGCTCAATGACCATTGCCATAACTTCAATTGCGTCTTCCTTACTCATCCAACCTCAATTTCAGTTTCCAGATTCGAGTCAGCCTCGAAACGGAGCTAGTCGGTCAAAATAAACGGACCGTCCTTTGTGATGGCAACACAGTGCTCAAAATGTGCGCTTGGTTTTCCGTCCTGCGTAACTGCCGTCCATTTATCTTCCAGCACCCGGACCGCCGCGGCGCCAGCGTTTACCATTGGTTCAATTGCGAGAACCATACCTTCATGCAGTTTAAGCCCGCGATCACGCACACCATAGTTCGGTACTTGCGGATCCTCGTGCAACCTGGTACCAATTCCGTGTCCCACAAACTCCCGAACCACGGTGAACCCCGCTGCCTCTACAAATTCCTGCACCGCAGCGCCGATGTCCCCTAAGCGGTTTCCAACGCGGGCAGCCTCGATTCCTTTGTAAAGCGACTGCTCCGTAACTTCGACCAACCGACGCACATCATTGCTAATTACACCTACCGGCACAGTCACAGCAGAGTCGCCGTAAAACCCATCCAGCACGACGCCACAGTCGATGGACACGATGTCGCCTGCGACGAGCTTCCGCTTTTCCGACGGGATACCATGCACGACTTCCTGATTGATCGACGTACACAGCACGCACGGGTAATCGTAATACCCTTTAAATGCGGGCTTCGCGCCCAAATCGCGAATCTTCTTCTCCGCTGCTCTCTCCAAGTCCATCGTGCTCACACCGGGCGCGACCAAGGCTATCACACTCTCTAATACCTGGCGGACAACGCGACCGCTTCGTCGCATTTTCTCTATCTCGCCGACAGATTTACAAACGATTGCCATTTTCTATTGCCTTGACGACCGCAGACGTAATGACATCCGGCTCCGCTGAACCATCGATCTCGATTACGTGGTTCGTTCGCGCGTAGTAATCAACCAAAGGAAGCGTCTGCGTCTGGTAGTTCTTTAGCCGTTCTTTGATTACATCTTCGCGGTCGTCCTTGCGCGTGACTAGTGACGCGCCATCGACATCACAAACTCCCTCGACACGCGAGCCCTGCTGCGCAGTATTTGTATTGTAGATCCGCCCGCAGGTGGGACACGTACGCCGCCCGGTCAGCCTACCCAGCAACAGAGTATACGCCACCTCTAATTGGATTACAAGCAACCGCTTACAACCCTTTTCCGTTACAAAGAAACCGTGCTCAGCAAGATGCTTGTCGAGCCACTCCGCCTGATTTACTGTCCGCGGAAACCCGTCCAAAATAAACCCCCGTGCACAATCCGGTTGCGCGAGGCGATCAGCCACCATCCGTTGCACTAACTCATCGGAGACAAGCTCTCCGCGATTCATATGTGCTTCGGCTTGCTTACCGAACTCTGTACCCCGAGCGATGTTGTCGCGCAGAATATCCCCGGTGGAAACCTGAGGAATCTGAAAAATCTGGCAGATTCGCTTTGCTTGCGTCCCCTTGCCGGCTCCTGGCGGCCCTAAAAGTACCACCGGACCGACAAGCCTCGCCTCTTGTTTCACAGCCATTCCCCGACTGGTCCCCGTCTCCATCGCCTCGCCTCCGAACAGAATTATGATGGATACCTAAAACAGATCGCTGGCTATATGGAGCTTTACCAAGCTCTGCGTCCTCTGATGCGTCCACTTTTCGGAGTGAATCCTTCGTAGTGACGCATAATGAGCTGCGACTCGATCTGGTTAACCGTGTCCATCGCAACACCAACGACAATCAGCAGTGAAGTTCCGCCAAAATAGAAGTTCACGTTCAAACCGTGCAACACCCAGTTGGGCAGATGGTCGAAAATACCACCACCCAGCCAAATCGGAAGATTGTTGAGGTGGATACCCGCAATCATCCACTCCGGAATCAATGATATGACAATTAGGTACAATGCACCAACCAAAGTGATGCGAGTCAGAACCTCGTTGATGTAGTTGCTTGTGCGGACGCCGGGACGTATACCCGGAATAAATCCGCCGTACTTCTGCATGTTGTCGCTTACGTCTTTTGGATTGAAGACGATAGACACATAGAAGTAAGCGAAGAACAAGATTCCGAAGGCATAGAGGAAGGTGTGCAGTGGCTCCCCCCAACCTAAAGCCTTGCTGAGTCCTGCGAAAAACTTTCCAAAGTAGCGGTTGTTCTGTAGCGCGTACCCGATCGTCTGCGGGAGAGTCAACACCGAACTGGCAAAAATAACCGGCATCACGCCCCCGGAGTTGACTCGCAGCGGAAGATGGGTGGACTGGCCTCCCATCACCTTACGCCCAACAACCCGCTTCGCGTACTGTACTGGAATACGGCGCTCGGATCGCTCCACGAAGACGATGAACGCGACCACTGCGACCATGACGGCCAGCAGAACGACAATACCAATTGGCCCTAAAGCGCCGCCGCTTGTTGCCTTCTGATAGAGTTCGACAACGGCGCGGGGAAGCCCAACAACGATACCAGTAAAGATGATCAACGACATTCCATTACCAATACCGCGCTGCGTAATCTGCTCGCCGAGCCACATTATAAATGTGGTGCCAGTGGTGAGGGTGAGCATGGTCATCAGTACAAATCCGATGCCGGGATTGCGGACAAGTTGCTCGCCGCCAATTCCGCGTTGTAGCGTCAGGGCGATACCAAACGACTGCAGAGCGCTCAGAATAACGGTCAAATATCGCGTCCACTGAGTAATCTTTTTGCGTCCGAGCTCCCCTTCTTTTTGCAATCGGGCCAGCGGCTCGTAAACCACAGTCAGCAACTGCAGGATAATAGAGGCAGTAATGTAGGGCATGATGCCCAGCGCGAAAATCGTCAACCGACGCAGGTTGCCGCCGCTGAACAGATCGACGAAACCAAGCAGGCCACCCCCAGCATTGGCAAACAAGCGCGCCAGCGCCGCAGGATCAATACCTGGCGTCGGCATGT
>Ga0268359_11176_pt1 | contig 10006 bp, 7 predicted proteins | sample BioMet11_FD_194416 | JGI IMG/M metagenome (GOLD analysis project Ga0268359, IMG submission 194416) | Sewage microbial communities from Oakland, California, United States - Biofuel 11 (PacBio Assembly) | ecosystem: Engineered > Wastewater > Sewage > Unclassified | place: USA: California | collected...
AGTTTCAAAACACTGAAATGATCGCCTGAACGAAGCACTTTATCAACAATACGCCGATGTAACAGACTATCAGTACGTGCACTATAATGAGAATAAAAAATAGAATCCAGCAAGTAAGGTTGCTGCATGTCTACTTTATATTTTATTTTAGCCTGACGTTTTTTGGTGGGAATTACTTCATAACTAACTTGTCCGTTGAAATATCCGTAATCACGCAGCAAATTTCGGGCAACTTTAATCCGGACATCCGGATTCACTGTAGAAATGAGCACAGGTTCCGAGGCAAAACGATTAAACATCCAACGTCCTAGCCCCTTCTCACTCTTTTTAAATGCATTATACATCCACAATCCGAAAGGGAAAGGAACCCTGACAGACGAACTTCCAAAAAGAGCATTATTGGGAGGAACGGCCAATGCAGCGTACACCTCCTCAAGAGCCTCATCACCAGCCTTCGAAGCATCACGATTCTCCACCACTGTTTTCTTCATACCCGTATATAGAGTTTCATCCTCCGGTAAATTACGGGTGGTTGAACAAGCAGTTAAGAACAACAATGACAAATAAAGTAGTTTCCTCATTTCGACTCTTTTTTATCTTTATTACTTTTGAATATAAACAACTCACCAAGTCGGCGCATTTTTTTACGAAGTACCACACCAATTCCTGTTTCAGTGATTTCTCCTTCCAGCAAACTCTGATAATTCTTATTATGGAACAATCTCACATATCTTGTTCCACTATTATCAAGCCGGTATTCCAATGATATATTATCTATAAATGATTGCTTTTCTTCCACAGTCTCTCCGGTAGAAATCTTACCTCCTATCACAATTCGAATACGGTCATTATAGAATCTTTTGGCAAAACGATAAGAATAATCAGTCCGTTTGCCAGTTCCCAGCTTACTTGTTTCATCATAAGATTCCATTCCGAAAGAAATATCTACCTTTTTAAGTGCACTACCAGCAATATTGGCTATTTCACCCTGAAGGAAATTATTCAGAGCACTTCCTACATTTATTCCACCGCCAGTGCCAGAAGAGGTAATACCTTGCGGCATATACATACCGGAAACAAGCATAGTAATGGCCAGTTTGCCTCCTTTCCTCATCCGACATTGCCGAAAGCTGATTCTGCACAGTCATATCTTCCGGTGCTTCAAGGTCAAAGACCATACCAAGTTCTTTCAGACTATTTTTTATAGATATAGATACATCGAAGTTGACTTGCCGGCTGGTTTGGTTCTCACCCGTCACAGAAGCATGAAGTCTTTCTTTAGCTTTGAAACTTATTTTCGGGTTCATCACATCACCCGACCATTCTACATAACTTCCGTTTTGAATAGCAAATTCTTTCAATGGAATTACCGGTAAGGTATAGTTCAATAACCCATCACTAATTGTGTAGCGACCATAAAGCAACATATCTCCTTGCGGAGTATATTGCAATGAAAGATCACCTCCACCTTCCAATTCCACCCGGTTCTGACGATCGGGAGATAAATCAGCCTTTAACCTTACAGCCGGTTCCACCTGAATATTAATCAGCATATCCAATCCACCCAGAGAAACTTTCTTAGGCTTTTCTTTCGGAGGCTGCAAAGTATCTGCAAAGTTGACGAAAGTTACCATATCTCCCAGCCTATCCTGCACAGTCAGCGGTGAATCTTTAAGAACATAAGTAACATCCGTATTACCCAGTAACCGCATATTTCCACGCATAATCAAAGCATCAACAGGTCCACGAATTGTTGTATTCAAATCAACAAATAGTTTTCCGTATACAAGCGATTGCTTGGTGCGGTTAGCATTGAATAACTGATAATTGTTAGCAGTAAGCTTCAAATCAGCACGCATTTGCTGCAAATCTTTCAGATCAACAGATCCTGAAATATTCAATGGATTCTTACCAACTGCATAGATATGATAATTATCAAAAACGAGCTTATTATCAGTAACCTTTATTTCTTTCTCATCCAATCGCAAACGAGCACCTGCCTGAGCAATATAAACCGAACTTGTATCAGCTTTGAATCCTCCGTTTATCTTTGGCGATTGTGTACTTCCTTCCAATGCTACCTCACCATTCAAAGCGCCGGATAGTTTTTGCCATGCCATCGGGAATAAATGCATTGGCTATACACAGCGGAAGAGCTTTGAGTGTTGCCAGAACCTTCATATTCCCTTCTCCGCCAGCATGGTATGTTCCATCTACAGCAAGCACTTCCCTGCCATTATATCCCAGCTTAGCCTCCAACTGATGCATATTCTTTTCAACTGGGAGATAAGTAGCCTGCAAATTCATATTGCCAACCAACTGCTTTTCATACATAAATTTCCGGACTCCTGCATCAGCAATTACCTGAAAGCGGTTATTCTTCTGAATATATTCAGCTTTAGTGGAAAGAATACCTCCAATATCCGGTAAATAAGGCAAGGATTGAACCACTTCTTTCAAATCAAGATTTCTAAGTTCGCCAATTATATCCTGTTGCGCCTCAGCATTTTCAACAGAATGAACAAAGAGTCCCATTCCATTTTTGTCCTGTAAATCCAGATTTGCGGTGACACGATTTTCTTCATCAATAAATATACGATTATCTTTATTCAGATTGAACGGACGGAAAAGTAGTATAGGCTGATCTGGAAACAAATTAAACGAAACACCACCCTCCTCCAATTTTGCCCGAATGCCCAGATCTGCTCCCGTCTCTCCTTTAGCATTAAGGTATTTCAGCATTACCTCGGCGTTATCATCCTCAAATATTCCATCGGCATACGCCTGAAATACATACTGCTTATTGAACTTATTATTAATAACTCCTGCATGCATACGAATGCTAGCTGTATCTTGTCTTATCACCAGGCGCACCGTATCCAGCAACGTACTGTCCATTTGCAGAGAATGAAGAATCGCATTACCTACAAACCCATTTTTATGAGTAGATGTAAGGTTGAACGATGCATCTTTAAAAGAGATTTTTGAAAGAGCCAGATATTCACTCAATGAATTCTTCTTTCCTGCCATGAAAGCAAGCTGAGCCGAAGGTATCGCCCCGCTAAGTTCCAGATGATTTAATTTCCTATTCTGAATTTTTTTGGTTAAGAGAGTAGAGAAGCTGGTAACCTCATTAATAAAATTCTTAAGAGGAATACGACTATTAAGTGAGAATTCCAAATCTCCAGAATGAAGTTCCAGAGAAGTTTCGCCACTATTGGTAAAAGCATTGACTGTAAAGGCTATAGGATTCTTCAAAGGATGATTAATAAATCTCAGTCGGTATAAATCTATATCCCGCACATACATTGTCAACTCTGCTTTGTCTAGCTTTTTATGAAGAAGCGCGGTCAGGTTTGCATCCATCTTAAGCAGTCTGTTTTCACTATTCAGTTTAACTTCTGCCAATGAGTTTAGCAGATTTGCCTGAAGAGCAATCCCGGTAAAGGTAGATTTTCCGTATTGTAACTCTTGCAGTTTAAGTCCACCGTTAAGTTTTGTACGTGGAGAATAGAAATCAATACCTTCTCCCGCAACATCAAAAGATGCTGTAAGTGAATAAATGGAATCCTTAGGCAAGAAATGGTTTACCTGCAATTTATCTATAGCAACCTTTGCATTGTAAGACTTGCGTACTCCATTATATTCAGCATCAGCTTTTACAGTACCTCTATCCTCATTCAAGGTTAATCCGGCAAGATAACGCTCTCCCTTCATAGATGCCTGTCCCTGAAGTTTTATATCCTGAGGAATACGCACACTGCCACTAAAGGACGATTTTATCAGATTGGCCATAAAATCGAGATTTTTGGCATCCATCTGAATTTTAATCTGCCCGGATCGATTCTGCTTATCAGACAAATTTCTCATCTCGCCTACAGATGCCAGAGAAAAAGAGCCTGGAAGAACAGCACTGAACCGCGACAAACGGATGCTTTTCTTATTGCCCTGCACCAGCGCCCGGAGTGTAATTGCACGAAACGGGTATGAATCACTGAACTGTTTCGATAATCCTCCCACAAAAAGCAGCACATCCTGTTTGCCTATATTAGAAACAAGAGACGATTCAAAACTTCCTTTATCGGGATTCTCCACAAATAGCCAGTCGGCCTTTGCAGTGAGGTTAATTTCCGAATGAGGAGTATTCAGTTGCATTGCGGGAATTCTTATGGCACGGTTATCGGCAAGGATACGACCGGTAAGCGAAGTGATGCTCAACCCCGAGCGATCCCACAAAGATACTCGCTTAATGCTTGCCTGCAATTCTCTGTCTTGCTTCATAAAGGAATCTACAGTAATGGAAATGTCACGCAATGCAAGATGTAACGGATCGAATCCTTTGGATGGTTCTCCCGTTCCGGAATCATAATTGAACGAAGCTTTTTCCACCGAGAAATGCCGCAATTTATACAATCTCCGCATAAAGTCCAGCTTACCGTTAGTAAGTACGGCTCCACTAACATTGGCTGTCAGACGAAGAGAGTCGGCCGGTTGATCCATGTGAAAGGCTACATTCCGAAGCTGCAGCCTCTGAAGAAAAATCTTCCAACGAAAAGGTTTGGAGGGTTTCTCTTTTTTTTCTTTAGTAGTGTCTATCAGCGAGAGTTTTAAATCGGCATCTTTCAAAAGAGCATCCGTTACCAAAGCCTCTTCCCTCTTAAGATTTACCTTTTCGGAGCAAAGATATAACTTGCCAACCTTACCCCGAATACGCATTCCCTCCATCAAATTGGACGAATTAACGAAAACCTTACTCAAGGTAATGTTATCTACCCGCAATTCTCTGTGGAATATACGCCGCAGACCAAGGTCTACAATCATCTTATCGGCAATAAGCAGCGTGTCTTTGGATGAAATTACACTCACCTCATGCACTGCCAGATCCAAAGGAAAGGAGAGTCTTATCCGGTCAATGGATATATGCATACCCGTTTCCCGGGAAGCATATTTCACAAACTGATTTTTTAAAACATTTTGAACAGGAGGAAGGTAGAGTAATACAAGGAGTATCACCAAAAGGATTAGCGGGCTCAGCAAAGTAATGCCAATCCATTTCAACCATTTTTTCTTTTGTCCATCCATGTTTAAGTGAAGTCTTATACAAAGAAAACATTTATTTCCACATCTTGTTTGTTTTTAGATTATTTATTCACACAAAAAATATATATTTGTTCCCATTCTATTAACATCTAAAGAAAAAGACATTATGTTATTATCAACTACTAATATCATTGAAGGTAAAACCATTACCACCTACTACGGTATTGTTTCAGGCGAAACTATTATTGGTGCCAATATTTTTAAAGATATATTTGCCGGGATACGTGATATCATCGGTGGACGTTCAAATTCTTATGAAAAAGTTCTTCGCGAAGCTAAAGACACAGCTTTGAAAGAAATGACAGAACAGGCTATGAGAATGGGTGCCAATGCCGTAATAGGTATTGATATTGATTATGAAACAGTAGGATCAAACGGAAGCATGCTGATGGTTACTGCTTGCGGAACTGCAGTATTCTATCAATAACAGAGATTAGAACCTGTTATATTTTCTTCAGAAAGGCGCGGATTCTATAAAAGGTCCTAATTAGCGCCGGTTTGTTTTGGCTTAATAAGTCCAAAGTACTATTTTTGTCCCTAATTTATCAGTTTATTCTCATGAAAAAGCAATTACTGATTATATTATTAAGCCTTTTAACAGGTATATTTTCACCGGGATTCTCCCAAAATAAAAAAGAAAAAATGGAAAATCAGAAAGAAACAATGCTGTTGATACAAACAGATTTAGGTGACATAAAGATTAAACTCTACAACGAAACACCGCAACACCGTGACAACTTCATCAAACTTGCTCAGAAAGGCTTTTATGACGGTACTATTTTTCACCGTGTAATTAAGGACTTTATGATTCAGGGTGGTGATCCGGACTCAAAGAATGCGCCTAAAGGCAAAATGCTTGGCTCGGGAGATACCGGTTACACTGTTCCTGCGGAGTTTGTTTATCCACAATACTTCCATAAAAAAGGAGTTCTTTCGGCTGCCCGTCAAAGTGACGAAGTAAATCCGAAGAAAGCTTCCAGTGGCTGCCAGTTCTACATCGTTACCGGAAAGAAATATTCCGAAGGTCAGATTCTGAACATGGAACAACAAATTAACCACGGCAAAGTTGAAGAGGTTTTCAATACTTTGGTTAGCAAGAATGCAGCTAAGATTAAAAAGCTGAGACTTGACCGCGACAAAGAAGGACTTTATGAATTGCAGGAAGAGCTGATTGCCGAAGCAAAAGCAAAGGCAGATTCTCTGCCCGACTTTAAGTTTACTCCAGAACAGGTAAAGGCTTATACTACTGTTGGTGGAACGCCTCATCTTGATAACCAATATACTGTATTCGGAGAAGTTGTGGAAGGTATGGAAGTGGTTGACTCTATTCAGAAAGTAAAGACTAACCGTGCCGATCGTCCTGAAGAAGATATTAAAATGAAAGTTATCGTACTGGAATAAGATGATTGAAGTAAACAGACATAACCTTGAAAACGGACTTCGCCTGATACACTCTGAAGATTTAAGCACACAGATGGTTGCCATCAATGTGTTGTATAATGTAGGGGCGAAGGACGAAGACAAGGAACACACGGGGTTTGCCCACCTTTTTGAACATTTAATGTTCGGAGGGTCGGTAAACATTCCCGATTATGATGCTCCGGTTCAGCTGGCCGGCGGGGAAAATAATGCGTGGACCAACAATGATATCACCAACTATTACCTCACCCTGCCCAAACAAAACGTGGAAACAGGATTCTGGCTGGAATCGGATCGCATGTTAAGTCTGGATTTTAATCCTAAAAGCCTCGATGTTCAGCGTCAGGTGGTATCAGAAGAGTTTAAGCAACGCTATCTGAATCAGCCGTACGGAGATGTGTCTCACCTGGTTCGTCCGATGGCTTTTAAGGAACATCCTTACCAATGGCCTACCATCGGCAAGGAAATTTCACACATTACCAATGCAACGCTGGAAGATGTAAAAGATTTCTTTTTTCACTTCTATGCACCGAATAATGCCATTCTTTGCGTTACTGGAAATATTTCGTTTGAAGAGACTATCCGATTGGCCGAAAAATGGTTTGGTCCTATTCCGGCACGGGATATTCGTGTACGAAATCTGCCTTGCGAGCCAAAGCAGACAGAGGAAAGACGACAGGTAGTGGAACGTGACGTGCCACTCGATTCTCTTTTCATGGCTTTTCACATGACCGAACGTATACATCCGGACTATTATGCATTTGATATTTTATCGGATGTACTTAGCAATGGAAACTCTAGCCGACTTACCCAGCATCTGGTTAAGGAACGTCAGATATTCAGTTCCATTGATGCCTACATTTCGGGAAGTGTAGAACCCGGCTTATTCCAGATTTCAGGTAAACCGGCACCGGGTGTTTCTTTGGAGCAGGCGGAAGCTGCTGTATGGGAAGAACTTGAAGCGCTGAAGAATACTCTTGTAGATGAACACGAACTGGAGAAAGTGAAAAATAAGTTCGAGTCCGAACAAATATTCAGCAACATTAATTATCTGAATGTTGCCACAAATCTGGCATTCTTTGAACTGATAAGCAAAGCAGAAGATCTGAACAACGAAGTGAACAATTACCGTAAAGTTACTGCCAATCAGTTAAAAGAGATAGCCTGCAAGGCTTTTGTCCGCAACAACTGCTCTACTCTTCATTATATAGCAAAGAAGGAAGCATGATCGGATTCTTTGCAACATACAAAGAGCACTATAATGCGCTGCTTCGTTTAGGAATTCCTATTGTTATAGGGCAGCTGGGCATGATTATTCTCGGCTTTGCCGACACAATGATGGTGGGCCAGCACAGCACTATTGAGCTGGCAGCCGCCTCTTTTGTGAATAACGTTTTTACGCTGGCCATTATTTTCAGTACAGGTTTCTCCTACGGACTCACTCCCATTGTGGGAAGTCTTTTCGGAAAAGGCGATTCTACTGGAGCGGGGCAAGCACTGAAGAACAGCCTTGCCGCCAATATTCTGGTAGCACTGCTTATTACGTTCATTATGTTCGTAATCTATCTCAATGTGCACAACTTTGGTCAGCCAAAAGAACTTCTTCCATTGATTCGTCCATACTTTCTCATCCTGCTGGCATCCCTTATTTTTGTGCTTATCTTTAATTCATTTAAGCAATTTGCCGATGGAATTACGGATACGAAAGCCTCTATGTGGATTCTGCTGATAGGCAACACGCTACACATTATCCTGAATTATTTGTTGATTTACGGTAAACTAGGCCTTCCAGAAATGGGACTTATGGGTGCCGGACTGAGTACACTTATCTCACGCATCCTGATGGCTCTGGCCTTTGCCGGCATATTTCTGTACAGCAAACGATATGCTATCTATCTGAAAGGGTTTAAACTGAAAGGATTCTCGCACAGCATTTTCAAACGGCTCAACGAACTTGGCTGGCCTATTGCCCTGCAAATGGGAATGGAAACTGCATCTTTCACATTCAGCACCGTAATGGTGGGGTGGCTAGGCAGTATTGCACTGGCTTCGCATCAGGTTATGCTAACCATCTCAAGCCTCTGCTTTATGATTTACTACGGAATGGGTGCTGCAATAGCCGTGAGAGTTAGTAATTTCAGGGGGCAGAACGATATTGTCAATGTCCGCCGTTCAGCTTACGCAGGCTTTCACATCATCGCGATGATGGCCGTAATCTCAGCAGGATCTATATTCCTTTTGAGGAATTATCTTGGGGGTATGTTTACAGACAGCCCAGAGGTTAGCCAAACGGTAGTGGCTCTTATCTTCCCTTTCCTGTTGTATCAGTTTGGCGACGGCACACAAATTACTTTTGCCAATGCACTGCGGGGTATTGCCGACGTAAAACCAATGATGTACATTGCTTTCATCAGCTATTTTCTGATATCTATTCCGGCAGGTTACTTCTTTGGATTTATACTGAACTGGGGAATTGTGGGTATATGGATGTCCTTCCCTTTCGGACTTTCCAGCGCGGGAATAATGTTCTACCTGCGATTCAGGAAAAGAACGCTATTATAAACAGCACATAACCGGAAGCAGATTATTCGATCTCTCGCCACTGTTTTTTATTTCTTCAAGTTAAATAAAAAAATCCTTGTACAGAAGAATGATTTGTTTTGTACAAAAGAATTCAATCTTCTGTACAAAAGATTACATTCTTTTGTACAAGGAAATATTAATTAAACCTGAAGTTTTTTAAAACCCATGGTTGAAGTTATAAAAAAGCAGCTTATTAACCATCCTGAACCTCTATAAATAGAAGTCCGGCCACAGACTAGCCACAATCTTACTTCAGCAAAGCAGTTAAATTATCACGCCAGTCTTCTCCATTGATAGGCTGAAACGTCATCATACCTAATTCTTTTGCCATTTTAATATTGGCCGGTCCATCGTCAACAACAATGTTTCTCCAGTCAACATATCCGCATCTTTAATCATTAACTCAAAAATGGTTTTTCCGGGCTTTACAGCCTTTAGTTCGTACGAAGTATATATTTTATCAAAATAGTCGTCCAAAGGTCTTCCTGCTATCGTAAATCATTGCTACGAGCCCAGCTCATAACATAAGGATTTGTATTACTCAGAATATAGAGCTTATATTTCTTTCTAAGTTCCAGCAAATACTCCAGACGATATTGAGGAAACATCGAGCATAAAGCCCAGCCATCCTTCTTTAACCTGCTCGTAAGTAAGTTCTTTTCCGGCCAGTTCACTCAGAATAATCCGAAACTCTTCAGCATTGATAGTTCCATCTTCCACTTGGGAGGAAAGCTCCCTTCTGATGATATGCATCCAGTAAATCATTGGCATTAGCCACTCCTATCTCTTCAAACTTCTTCACTGCAGCTTCACGCGAGAAATTCACAATCACTCCACCCCGAAGTCAAATACAATATTCTTTATTCGTTCCATCTTTTTATACCTATGAAATTCACTGCAAAGT
>Ga0268359_12537_pt1 | contig 10002 bp, 11 predicted proteins | sample BioMet11_FD_194416 | JGI IMG/M metagenome (GOLD analysis project Ga0268359, IMG submission 194416) | Sewage microbial communities from Oakland, California, United States - Biofuel 11 (PacBio Assembly) | ecosystem: Engineered > Wastewater > Sewage > Unclassified | place: USA: California | collected...
CGCCGCCGGCTGCGACCGAGTCCCGGATCATCTCCAGCGATTCGAGGTCGCTGATCTTTTCGCCGCCCGCAACAAAGACCGGCACCGAACAGGCTTTGGTGATCTTCGCAAATGCCTCGGGGCTCCCGGGGTAACTGGTCTTGATCAAATCAGCGCCGAGCTCTTCAGCGACCCTTACGCAGTGGCCGATGGTCTGCGGCGAAGTGGGATCGATGCCCTTACCCCTCGGGTAGATCATGACAAGGAGCGGCATGCCCCAGCGGTTGCAGTCCCGGGCAATGAGCGCGCCGTCGGCAAGCATCTTTGACTCGTTTGGCGCACCGAGGTTGATGTGGATCGAGACTGCATCGGCGCCGAGCGCAATCGCTTCCTCGACCGTGCAGACAAGCACCTTGTCGTTCGGGTCCGGGTTGAGCGAGGTGCTGCCCGAGAGGTGGACGATGAGTCCGATATCCCTGCCGTGCCTGCGGTGGCCGCGCTTGACCATGCCCTTGTGGAGGACGATGGCGTTTGCGCCGCCCTCGCTCACATCGGTGATCACTTTTGTCATATCCAGAAGGCCGTCGATCTGGCCCATGGAGAACCCGTGGTCCATGGGGATGATCACGGCGCGGCCGGTGTTTCCGGTCCATGATCCGTTCGATCCTGATCTCTTTTCCAATCATGATACTCATCCCTGGAGGACTTTGAGCGCCTCTTCCACGCTCTTGTTCTGGTGCACGATGCAGGCAGCGGCCCGGACGAACTTGTCCGGGGTCCGGTGCTGGAAGGCGTTCCTTCCGATCGAGATCCCGGCCGCACCGCCCGCCATCGCGCCCTTCTATTAATTCCAGTGTTGTGCGGTCATCCGTCTTTGAACCTCCGGCAACCACGACCGGCACCGGGCAGCCCCGGGTGACTTCGCGGAAGGACTCGGGGTCTCCCGTGTACACCGGTCTTTACGATATCGGCGCCGAGCTCGGCTGCCACCCGGGCCGCGAGCTTGACCTGGTCGACATCGTTGTTTTTCGTGATGTTCTTCCCGCGGGGGTACATCATGGCCAGCAGAGGCATCCCCCACTCCATGCACTGCACCGCAACCGTGCCAAGATCGGAGAGCATCTTTGCCTCGCTCTCGGCCCCGATGTTCACATGGATCGAGACCGCATCGGCGCCCATCTTCAGCGCATTCGTCACCGAGTTCACGAGCACCTTCTCGTTCGGGTCAGGCGCGAGTTTGGTACTCGCCGACAGGTGCAGGATAAGGCCGATGTCCCTTCCCCCCTGCCGGTGGCCGTGCAGCGCAAGGCCCACGTGGCCGATCACCGCATTGGCCCCGCCGTCGGCGATCAGGTTCACGGTCTGGCCCATGTCGATCAGGCCCGGGATCGGCCCGTCCGAGACCCCGTGGTCCATCGGTACGATGATCGTCTTCTTCGTATTGCGGTTCATGATTCTTTCCAGACGGATTTCCTTTCCTCTCATGATTTTTCCTCTCCTTTTTTTCGGATTTTTCACGAATTTGAAATGATCAACAACTCTTACCTCAGAAATTTCCCAAAAAGCCCCTTGTGCAGTGCAGACACAATCAATGGGTCAGCAGGCAAAGGGGCTTACCGGTACCAGGGATAATACCCAAAGCCGGGATAGCCAAAGCTAAAACCGCTAAAACGGTGAAAAGCACCAAAAGCACCAGAGCCAGTGCCCCGAACGGAGCTGCGGCTCGCGGCGCAGATGTATTCAGAAACGCGAACGTTCTATGCGACGGACGGATGCAATGCTCTCAGAGATAAAGACATTCACGAGGGAAAAAACCCTCACGGGCGCTGTTGCACTCTTCCTGCATGCCAGTTAAGTGGGCGGTGCTTGTATTTAATGTTGTGTGCTAAGGGGTAGCATGGTAGAGGGCTTACATTAAAACATCGTTTGTTAAGGGTACCCAAATAAAAGGTTTCTAAAATTAGATCGATTACATTCTAATGTCGAATTTTCAGTTAAATATTTTATATGAGATTCATGTTCAAATTTAATTAAAGCAAAAATGTCTTCTAATGACGAAATAGGATAATTGGAATTATAACATTTTTTAATAACAGAATTAATAATTATATGATAGTAAAAATGAGTGTTCTCGACTAGTCTTGGAACATATTCTGTGGGCTTCCCTTTGTGAGTGATTAAATTTCGAACGCGATAAATGCGCTTTAACTGCAATTTAACTCTTTCATTGTGTATACGCAAAGTTTTTTTCTATGTCTTTGGCTTTCCGAAGTTTTTTTGTCAATTGATATATCCTATTAGGTAACAACGAATTTTTTCCAAGTGTATCACATAACTCTTGTAAAGAATGATCATATTCAGTTAATGAGATACATAATGCAATTTTCTCGGTCTCATTATATTCACTTGGGAATTGGGAAATAAAGTCTATGTATGCAGCTTCAGTTAACTGTTCTTTAATAGATCTTCTTAAATCCTCAATTAATTTTTGTATATATTCACGACCCAAGAACGGAGAAATTGAGGATACAAAATTCTCAATTAAAGAATCATTGTTATTTGGGGGGAGCAGTGTTTCTATAGCGGTCCACAAACATAATAATTGATGATCAGATGTGTTGGATTTCAATGCACAATGATGTGAATTTACCGAATACATTAAATTATAAAATGATGAAGCAGATGAGTCAGAAGAATTCATTTTTATGAAAACGTTCGTCAATCGATTAAGGTCTTGTTCGAAATCCTCACTATTATCCAATATTTTCTCAATTGGCTCAATCGTAGGTTTGGTTCTCATAAAAATTTGTTTTCTTTATAAGTCAATGTTTCATTAAACAAAATTGGTTTTTCTATCCCCAATAAAATTTTATGATTATTATGATTCGCTAAACTGTTGATAAACCTAAGAAAATCTTCTGATTGCCGTTTCGCCGAATATGGATCAAATGCGGAAACTTCTTCACATATTAAAAAAGAGGAAAATCTACTGTTTTTTTCGAAAGAAATAAGTTTTCTTCTTTGATTTTTCGTTTTTTTCCGATTCCAACTCGAGTTTTTCTCACTTTAATTTTAAAATTCTGCATCACCCGTGAGTGTTTTATATTATCAAATTCGGTTGCACCTTTGAATACAACAGTCCAATTCGATTTTGTTTCTGGAAATTGTGAGAAGAATTTCGACATTTGAGTCGGCGATGTTATTCTTTTTTTACCAAAGAAAAAATTTTTGGTAACATGATAAATATATTCTTCTGAATATCCGATGTATAACAATTCGGTAACAAACGAACGCGTTAATAATGTAATTTTTCTTTCTCATTAGGATTATTTGTAATTAGATCTAATAAATCACTCTTTAATTGAGCAAAATAATGTCGATCTAAAATCTGTTTCGCGATTTCTATACTTTTTATATGGGGTGCATATCGATATTCTGTATTATTCTCGGCATTTATTTTGTTTTTATCCGGATTTGTTTTTACTTTCAAATTTTTTAAAGTATCCTCGATATGAGTAATATGACCTTCTAAAATCTTTTTCGCAACATTGTCGTTTTCGATACTATCTAATAATTCATCTTTGATTGGAAGCAACGATATCGGCTTTAAATATCCTGTACTTATTTCATTATTGACATCTACAAACTCATCAAATAGAGAATGTGTGTTTAAAACCGGGGCACGATATGAATCAATAGTGTGATGATTAAGCATTTCTTCAATTAGTTGTGCAAATAGAAGAAATGACTTTAAATTATCAGTTTCATTCCAATTATCGCAATTTAATCTAATCATTAGATAGTACTTTTTGTCTACAAAAAATAATAAATATTACTATATTTAAGTATGCCCAAATTATAAGAGATACGGCACCACCGATCCGCCGCGGGGGCGCCCCGTCGGGGGCGGCGGAACTCCTCGCTCGTGGGGGTGTGGGGGCGACAGCCCCCGCCCGGAATCCCGTCACCTTTTTCCCTCATGCTGCTCTTCGTTACTGATAATGTCTGGCGTTACTCCTAAAACGTCCCCCTCTGCCCCCCTTGATGTGTATACCGACGGGGCCTCGCGGGGAAATCCCGGGCCGGCAGCATACGGGTTCGTCTTCGTTAAGAATAATGAGATTATCTTTGAAGATTCCGGAACACTGGGAAAAAACACCAATAATACTGCGGAATATTACGCGATCCTCTCCGCACTCAAAAAGGCACAGGAATTTGCCCGGGCATCCGTAACGGTGTATTCCGACAGCGAGCTCGTGATAAAACAGATCAATCACCAGTACCGGATCACAAAACCCCATCTTGCCGAGCTCCGGGCAGAACTGGCGACAGAAGAAAAGAAGTTTACGGATATCCATTTCCGGAATGTACCCCGGGAGAACCGGTTCATCCGGCGCTGCGATCAACTCTGCAACCAGGCCCTGGACCGGGAAACCCGGGAGTAAGCCCGGGGGTTTGCCGGGAGCGGATCCCGGGGAGTTTTGGCGAGGCCAGCACAAGCCTCTTGAAGGACAACGCCCGAAATAATCTAAAAGGATATCATGCCATCTGGACGCGGGACCCGGTCGAAGGGCACGAAAAGGGCAAAGAAATCCGGAATAACCTATACGAAGACTCTCGAAGACGCCGGATCCGTGACACCCGCCGGCGTCTGTGAATCCTCCCCCGATGCAGTCGGGACCCGGAAGATCGAGACGCTTCTTTCCGATATCGTAACACGGCTCGACCGGATCGAAGAGAAGATCGATGAGACGGTCTATCCCCCGGAATCGGCAATCCGGCCGGAATTTGTTAAGAGAGTAAAAAAGGCCCAGGCGAATATCAAAAAGGGCAAAGGAAAGATCTACGACTCTGTTGACGATTTTTTTAAGGAAATCGAAGCATGAGTTACCGGGTCATCATCCATCCGGATCTTGTATCTGCCTGCCGGAAGGTTCGTGCCAGAGATCCTGCCCGGTATGAGCAGCTGAAAAAGAAGATCCGGCTTCTTGTGGAGAACCCGGAGTCGGGCAAACCCCTGCATCCGCCGCTCAAAGGGCTGTGGCGGGTTCATATCGGGCATTTTGTTTTAATTTACGAGATTGATGCACAGGAACATGCGATTGTCCTTCTGAAATTCGTGCATCACGATGAGGCGTACTAACGGGTTTACTGTTTTTTAGTTATCCAATCGAAGACGGGTCTGACCAACTGCGGATCATTGAATCTCAGAGTGTGCGTATCTTAGATCCGGCACGCCTCCATCCAGCCCCCCCTCGCACGTGGGGCAATAGGGGCAACCCCCCTCCTGATCTGACCTGTGCTTTTCCGGCCCCGTATTGAGCCCGGATTACCCCATTTTTTCCCGGATCCGACCGTGATCCCTCAAAAACCGACCGTGATACGGGTTTTTGGAGGGCATTTACCGTTGGAGAAAAATATCAGCGAACAGCAGCGTTCATCTGACCGGGATTTTTGGGAACGGGCCTGCGACCGGGATCGTACAGAACGAAGATATGGGGCTCCTGAAGGTATCCCCGATATACCGAACCTGTACACACCGGTCTCTTACATCAGGTTAAATGCCGGGACAACCTATAGATATACATACAAACGGTTTTGAGCATACATACGATCGCCCCCGATCCCTGGTGATTACGGGACTTTGCGACCTATGACCTTCTCGGTAAAACCTATTTTGTAGCAGGAATTGATTAAAACCCGGGGTCGGCAGTACCTATCCCCGACCAGAGCAGTATATCAAAAGAGTAAAAATGGCAAACCAGAAATTAAAACCAGTAGTTGCAGGAACACCCAGCGGATATATCATCCGCTGGACCTGTCCCGAATGTTATACAGAAAACATCATTATCAACAGGACGCCCGGGGAGTTTTTCAAAGCAGCCAGGGAATCTACCTGTAAGAAGTGCAGGAAACGTTCGGTTGTATCGACAACCCGTTTCAATAAGTAACCTGCATGTTCCCGGGAGACTATCGGTATCGGGAGGGCAATTCCCAAAAATCCCGGCCCCAGACCCCCCCACCCCTCCCCAAAATTACCGGACAAGGGGGGTGCCCTCCAGGAATTGTTGCTACCCCCCCTCCCCCCGGGTCATGCACAAAAGGGGAGGGGTGGGGGTCGGACTTGAAGCGGAGGGGTATACCCCCGATCTGGAATTGGGAAAATTGGGGAACAGACACCCGTTTCAGATATCTGGAGTTAATCACGCCACAACCATATTAAAGTCTGGAGTTAATTATACTATACTGTGGATAAAGACTACCTGATCCGGCTCATCCGGGAATTCAACCCGGGGCTCGAAGGGCAGACGTACAGCGTCCCTCCGACACGGCGCGACCTCTATGACGAGATCGGGCCATGGCTTAAAAGGAAACAGGCCATTGCCATCACCGGCCTGCGAAGGACCGGCAAGACAACGCTCATGCGCCAGGTAGAGGAACATCTGCCGGGCATGTCTGTCTTCTTCTCGTTTGACGAAGAAGAGACCCGCAAAAAAGAGGCCCTTGTCTTTGTACTGGATTATGCAATCACGACGCTGAATGCGAAGAATATCCTCCTTGACGAGATCCAGTACGTGGAGGACTGGGAGGGCACGCTCAAGCGCTACTACGACCAGAAAGGGCTCAAGTTTATCCTCTCCGGTTCCGAATCGCTTGACATTTACCGGGCAAAAGCCGCCCTTGCCGGCCGGATCGCAACCTTTTCCCTCCCGCCGCTCTCATTTGGCGAATACCTGCGGCTCAAAGGGGTAACCGTGGGGAGCGGGCCTGCAACGCTTGCTGATTACCCGTCCATGGAGCGGCTCTACCAGGAATGCCTTACCCGGAAAGAATATTTCGAGCAGGAATTTATCGAGTACCTCTACAAGGGGGCGTTCCCCGAACTCGTAGAGGAAAAAGACGCTGCCGTAATCCGGCAATACATCCATGAACTGGCGGTTAAGAAGATCGTATACCGGGATATCCCGTCCATTTTTGAGGTGAGGAGACCGGATATTCTTCTTGGCCTGTTCCGGTATGCAGCCGGCACATCGTCACAGCTCTATGACATCCAGAACCTTGCCCGGCATTTCAGCGTCCATGCTGAAACGATTGCAAATTACCTTTGGTACCTCCAGTCAGCGTTCCTTGTACGTACGGCCGAATCCTATTCAGCGAGCCCGGCAAAACGGGCACGCCGGAACAAGAAACTCTATGTCGCACATCCCTCTATCGCGTGCGCCCTGCTCGGCTATGACCGGACCCAGCTTATCGAACCGGTGCTCGGGCCGTATGTCGAAACACTCTTTGCCGATCGGTATTTCTGGCGCGACAAGTATCAGCGCGAGGTAGACGTTGTCCGTGAGACCAAAAACGGCCTCCTCCCTATGGAAATAAAATACCAGACCTCAATCACGGCCTCCGATACCAAGAATCTTCGGTACTTCATGGAGGAACACCAGCTTTCCCGGGGAATTCTCGTCACAAAGGATCTGATGGACCACAAGAGCAGTGACGGGAAAGAGATCCTGTACATACCGGCGTGGCTTGCGCTTCTTGCACGAGATGTATCGCCCACCGGCTGATTTTGTTTTTGTGTCCTGATAAAATACCCTGCCCGACACATGGCAGGACTCCGGTTAACCCAAAGAAGTATACCCGGCGGTTGCAGGAATCAGAACGAATTTAAGCAGCCGTAAAAGAACGGATGCTCGTAGTCCTGTACCAGCAGGAGGCCCCTCTTAAGAATGACAAAGGCAATCGCAGACAGCACCGGTTCCGGGTATGAATATACCGGGGAGAAAACCCGCGGTATGCATTAAAGATCGGGGAGAGATACGCGGTAATAAAGCCCAATCCGGAAGAACCGGACAAGAAACTTATCGTACTCTTTACCAAAACCGGCAGGAAAGTAATTTTCAAACACTCGGTGGTTCCCCGGGGAACTAAGGCAGTAGCATTCTTTTTAGAAGGAAATCCCCCGATCATGGTAAAATGCGAGGAAGTCCTTGACAAAGAGCCGGAAGGAATACCCCTGCTCGACCTGCCTGCCACGGGTTCCGGCATGGTAAGGACCTGGCTGGGAACCCGGTAACCGACACCCTGCGGGCCGTCCCGGCAAAAAAGTCGTGACATTTCAGGAATTTTCGCTCTGTAGAAACCATTTCCCCCTGAACCAAACCGTATTAGCAAGGATGACCCTCTCTCTCCCCCAAAGGGGATGAAACCACCTTGACCACCCTGCCGAATAAAAATTTTTCAATTGTGCTTCCCGTACACGGTTTTGCTCCACGGGGCGAGCCCCGATGAGGCGGCGAGCACCCGTGGTCCCCTCTCAAACAAAATTCAGGATTTTACTTGCGGTTTTCTACAGAGCCGGAATTTTAAAACCGAAGGCTTATGGGTTTACCCAAAGGTTCGAACAGTAATACCCGGGGATCCCCGGATGCACCCGATACCGTAATATCCACAGGTCTCTCTGGCCGCGACCCGGCAGCAGCCGGGCCTGCCGGCTCATACGTAAAAAGATCGGGGCAGACGACCCCGTTCTCCTCACTCATCGTCATGGGACGGACCGTCGATCTCTTCCTCGTACGTGAACACGTCGTCGATCCCGACACCGAACACGTTCGCGATACGGAACCCCAGCTTTATCGACGGGCAGTACTTCCTTTCTCCATGGAAATAATCGTATTCCGGGTGAACCCCAATGAGCTCGGCAAGCTGCTCCTGCGTCATATCCTTCTCTGCCCGGAGTACCCTGATGCGGTTTTTCATGGTTCTGGAGTGTTAGTACTTTTTGTTATAATACAAATAAAAAGCGCCATATGTGACGAGGATCACAGCAAGAATAGCTCCGATGGTCATCCCCACGAGACCTTTCTGCTCGTTCTCTAAAAACGCCTCGTTCCGGAACTGGCAGTATACCCGTGCCTCGTCCTCGTTCATAGCGTGGATATCCCGGATCGTAACCGTGCGGATCAGGTTCTCGGGCGTCTCGGGACTGCCCGCCCTATAGAGGTTGATGACCATGGAGTCCGTCCCGTTTCCGCTGGAGTACACGCTCCCCGTGATCTTCGGGGTTAAGGTATCGCTGACCGTAAACGACAGGAGATGACGGCTGCAATTGCGCCGGCTGATAACGGCAACTTCGAGGGTGCGGAGCGCGGCCTGCGAATAGATCTTCCTCTCCCGCTCATCGGCGATCACTTCCTCCACGTTCCTCCGGCAGGCAAGGACAACGATCACGCCAAGCGGGATCGCGACTACCGGGACAAGGAAGTTCCCCGCTGCTATCGACCATCCGATCATGGCAGCGACCAGGATGGCGACAAGGAATATACAGATGAGGCTTGTGAACCGTTTCATGGTGCATCATTCCGAATGGAAAATATCTTCGAACTGGACAGATTCCCGTAGATCACAGCATGCTTTGCCGGATCATAGTCATTATTGCTGACATTTATCTGGTACTGGCCCGGGCTGAACTTATACGTTTCAAGCCTGAATGACCAGAGATTGTAGTTCCCGCTCCCCTTCGTAACAGGTACTCTTCCTGTTGCTCCGGCAAAGACTGCGGCCCCCTGAGAGAGAACGGTTCATGTCCGTTTCCCGGGCATCCGTGGAGAAACTGTATCCCGTTTCAAACGATTCGGGGTAAACCTCCACCAGGAGGTCCCCCTCCCGCCGGAAGGCTCGTGGTCCCGGTAATAACCGTGATGTTGTTTACCTGTAATCTCGGGAAGCGCATCGATCGTGACAAATCCCGGGGAAGTCCCGGGCACCGGTTGTGGTGGAGGATATATCGAATTCAGCGGATGCCGAGAGTGCCCCGGCAGGAGACGTGTTCCCGTTCGGGTATCCGGTGACCTGTATCCCGTACCGGCCCGGCGGGATCGTGCCGTCACCGGGCTGGATATCCCAGCGGTTGACCCCATCTATCCCTTCGGTGACCGGTGTCGTGCCGTTGTATGCTGCGGTACCGCCAAGAGTCCCGTTTTCCAGCGAATACATGCTCCATGCAAGCGGCGTGCCGGGAGCGAG
>Ga0268359_10169_pt1 | contig 9975 bp, 11 predicted proteins | sample BioMet11_FD_194416 | JGI IMG/M metagenome (GOLD analysis project Ga0268359, IMG submission 194416) | Sewage microbial communities from Oakland, California, United States - Biofuel 11 (PacBio Assembly) | ecosystem: Engineered > Wastewater > Sewage > Unclassified | place: USA: California | collected...
GCGTCGTGGTGCTCGCGACCGTGGGCATCGCCGTCGCAGCGATGGTGCGCTCGAACTCCCGTCACCACGACACGGACGGACGTCTCGATCAGCGCCGACGGCTCCTCCTCGCGCGAGGTCGTCTCCGACCAGTCCGCGTCCTCCGGCGACTCCGCAACCTCCGCCGCCTCCGACGCAAACGCCTCGACCGCGGCCGACTCCTCCACGTCCGCCAGCTCGAGCGACAGCACGGACGAGGCCGCTCGTCAGGCCGACCTCGAGCTCGACCCCACGCGCACGACCGACTGGCTCGACCACAGCAACGGCGTCAAGACCGTCTACCTCACCTTTGATGACGGCCCCTCGGAGAACACCGAGAAGGTCCTCGACATTCTCGACCAGTACGGTGCCCACGCCACGTTCTTCGTCACGGGCATGAGGTCCGACTACTACGACATGATCGGCGAGGCGTACCGTCGCGGCAACACCATCGGCCTGCACACCTACACCCACGACTACGCCACCTGCTATGCGAGCGTGGACGCCTACTTCAACGACCTCGACCAGATCGGCCAGGTCGTGAAGGACCAGATCGGCTACGTTCCCTACCTCGTTCGCTTCCCGGGCGGCTCGTCGAACACGGTCTCCAAGAGCTACTGCTCGGGCATCATGTCAGCCCTCGCGCCCGAACTTCTCGCCCGCGGCTACCAGTACTACGACTGGAACGTGAGCTCGGGCGACGGCGGGCGGTGTCCTCTCCGCCGACGAGCTCGTCGCCAACGACGGCCTACGGCAACTTCACCAACGTGATCCTGCTCTGCCACGACGCGAGCGCGAAGACCACGACCGTCGAGGCGCTCCCTCGGATTATCGAGTACTACCAGTCGCAGGGCTTCGTCTTCCAGGCCATCACGCGCGAGACCGTGGTCGTCCACCACGGCATTCAGAACTAGCGCCACCCGCCCGGCCTCTACGCGCGGGCGGAGTCGTCGTGCCGCGAGTCGCAGATCCAACCTGCGCAGAGGCAGGCGCCGAGAAGTGCCTCGAAGATTCCGAACACGATGATGGTGATGACGTTTCCTGCGCACATGTCGTTCTCCCTTGCCTTGACGCCTTCTTTTCACGATGCAATCCTCGCATGCGGGCAGGTGACGGGCCATCGAAGTGGCTTACCTTCGCCTTTCGAGTTTGTAAGGTTTGCTAGAGTGGTGTAAGTGGGCACAAAGGCGCCGCGGCGCCGTCCGAGGAGGCAGTCATGGGCAAGAAGAAGCGCATGGGGAAGGTCCGCCACGAGGAGGTCCGCCACGAGGAGACCTCCGTCTCGGACGTGCTCGCCGCGCACCTCATCGATACCTCCAGGCTCTCGCTCTCGACCGAGCAGGACCGTGGCGCCGGCATCGCTCGGCTCGCCCGGACGCTCACCTTCAGCGCCTGCGTGTTCGCGGTCGGCGTCCTCGTCGCGTCCGCGGTGCTCGCAACTACTCGTCGGCTGGGAGCGCGGCGTGCTCGCCATCGTCTGCGCCGTCGACGTGGCGCTTCTCCTCGCGACCATCGTGGTGTCGCTCGGCGCGCAGACCGTCGAGGGCCATGTCCATCTCGGCTCGCCCAAGGACTTCGGCAACGGTCTCGCAACGCTCCTCCGCACCAAGCCCGAGGCGGGCGCGCTCGACGCGGCGGAGATGCTCTGCTCGTCGCTCAACCTCGTCTTCCGAGACCTCCGCGAGACAAACGACGGTCGCCGTGCCGCCGTCAAAACCGCCGCGGCCTTCCTCTACGGGGCGGTCGGCGTCGTCGTGGTGATGGTGGTCCTCCTCTGCGTCCTCTTCTTCATCGCTGGCTAGACCCCATGGCACACATCCACGTGACGGACAACGAGCCGGCCTGGCCGCCCTTCGCGCAGCCGGGAGGCGCGGCATGACCGGTCCCGCGCCTCTCATAGCCGAGTCCACGCCCGAGGAGCGACGCTCCTACGTCGAGCGTCGCTATCCCTGCATCGCCGACTGCGACCTCTGCGGCATCTGTGCCTCCTTCCACGGCCGCGATGCCGTGAGCGCCTATGAGGACTACGTGGAGGGCAGGCTCGAGTTCACCGAGGTGTCCCTGCTACTTCGCGGCTGACCAGGGCGCGCTGCGGCGTTCCTGCGGAGGTCCGGTAGTCCGCTCCCTTAATGTCGCCAGCCGGACCTTCGATGTGGTACCATTCACGCCCTACGAGGGAGTAGTGGCACGCGAACGCGTGTGGTGCGTCAACACACTGGCACACAGCCTGGTGCACCTTAATCAACGAGACTCGTGGCGGGACCGGGGACGGTCGTCGCCACGAGTCTCGTTTTTTATGCTGAAAGGGGACGACATGAGCCTTATCGAGCTCTTCCTCATCGCGGTGGGTCTCTCCATGGACGCCTTCGCGGTGTCCATCTGCAAGGGCCTCGGGATGAGGCGGGTCAACTGGAAGGTCGCCGTCGTCCTGGCGCTCTTCTTCGGCGGCTTCCAGGGTCTCATGCCGCTGATCGGCTGGGCGCTCGGCACCCAGTTCCTGTGGCTCATCGCCCCCGTCGACCACTGGATCGCCTTCGTCCTTCTCGCCTTCATCGGCGGGAAGATGCTCTGGGAGGCCGTCCACGAGGATGACGAGGGGGACTGCAAGCCCGCTGACGCGATCGACCTCGGCGAGTTCACGATCCTCGCCATCGCCACGTCGATTGACGCGCTCGCCGTGGGCATCTCGTTTGCCGCCCTCTCCGTGGAGATCGTCTCGTCGTCCCTCATCATCTGCGCGACGACCTTCGCCTTCACGCTCGCGGGCGTGAAGATCGGCAACGCCTTCGGGTCGCGCTACGAGCGGCCGGCGAGCATCGCGGGCGGCGTCATCCTCATCCTCCTGGGCCTCAAGATTCTCCTGGAACACCTGGGCATCCTCGTTATCTAGCGAGAAGGACGTTTCCTTGGCTGCAGGTCAGTGACCTGGGCATTTGCACAAAGCGCGATGGTACTTTCGTGTACGCCACCGTAGCTCCATCACTTTTTTCGCCAAAGTCGCATGCTTATCCCTCGGGTGCTGGCACGGCGTGGCGGCGAGCGGCTTCGCCCTGACGGCGGATGTCGCCGTCCGGCGCGAGGGGTTGCGCGTGCCCAGGCGGTTCTCGGTCGCCAGCCCCAGAAAGCCCTCGCTGCGGTGAGCTACGGTGGCTTTGAAAAACTGTCTCACGGGCGGCGCGCAGCGCGACGCCACGAGGAACAAGGAGGCCCAGCCTCATGCACAAGAACCGGATCTCCTGCGTCATTCCCTGCTATCGCTCCGCTGGCACCATCGCCGAGGTCGTCGGGCTTCTCGAGGAGACGATCTCCGCACGCTCCGACGAGTTCGACCACGAGATCATCCTCGTGAACGACGCGAGCCCCGACGGTGGCGCGACCCTGGCCGAGCTGCGCCGAATCGCGGAGACGAACGAGCACGTCGTGGTCGTGAACCTTGCCCGCAACTTCGGGCAGTTCCCCGCGATCATGGCGGGCTTCGCGCAGGTGTCGGGCGACATCGTCGTCGTTCTCGACGACGACATGCAGTGCCCGCCTCAGGAGATGTTCCGTCTCGTCGACAAGGTCGTCGACGACGACGTCGACATCGCGTACGCCTACTATCCCGATCGCAAGTTCTCCGCCTGGCGCAACTGGGGCAGCTCGTTCAACACCTGGTGCGTGCGGCACTTCGCCGGCGTGCCCAAGGACCTGCAGATCAACAACTACTACGCCGTCAAGCGCTACGTGGTCGACGAGGCGCTGCGCTACGAGAACCCCTACCCCTACATCGACGGGCTCCTCATTCAGTCCGTCGGGAGCTACGCGAACGTCGAGGTCACGCACCACGCCCGCGAGCAGGGCAGCTCGGGCTACACCCTGAGGAGCCTCGTCGCCCAGTGGCTCGACGGCGTGACGCTCTTCTCGATCGTGCCCTGCGCGTGGCCTCGCTCCTGGGCGCCGTCTTCGCGTTCGTCGGGTTCGTCGCCTGCGTGGTCCTCGTCGTCCAGAAGTTCTCGACCCCACCATCACCGAGGGCTGGACCAGCCTCATGGCGCTGCTGTTCCTGGTGGCGTCATCACCCTTGCGGTGGGTATGCTCGGAGAGTATGTGGGTCGCATCATCTCGGTCAACAAGAAGCCGCAATACGTGGTGTGAGTGCATCGACCGACGCGAGAGAGGGAGGGGCTCATGATCAAGTTCAACGTTCCGCCGTCCATGGACGGAGTTCGACTACATGAAGCAGGCCATCGCGACGGGTAACATCGGCGGCGATGGTGAGTTCTCCATGAGGTGCAAGCATTGGATCGAGGATCGCTTTGGCGCGCAGGCGGCCTATCTCACCACGAGCGGGACGTCCGCGCTCGAAATGGCGCATGGCTCTGCGACATCGAGCCCGGAGATGAGGTCATCCTTCCCAGCTTCACCTTCTCGTCCACCGCGACGGCTTCTGCAGAGAGGCGCCCGGCTGGTCTTCGTGGACGTCCGTCCCGACACCATGAACATCGACGAGACCAAGATCGAGGCGGCCATCACCCCGGACCAAGGTCATCGCCCCGTCACTACGGGCATCTCCTGCGAGATGGACCATCATGGAGATCGCCCGCGCGCACGGCCTCAAGGTGGTGGAGACGCCCAGGGCGTCATGGCAACCTACAAGGGCGCGCGCTGGGACCATCGGCGACTTTGGCTGCTACTCGTTCCACGAGACGAAGAACTACTCCATGGGCGAGGGCGGGCCATCGTCATCCGTGACCCGCGCTCAACGACCGTGCGGAGATCCTGCGCGAGAAGGGCACCAATCGCTCGCGCTACTTCGGGCCAGGTGGACAAGTACACGTGGGTCGACTACGGGTCGAGCCTTCTGCCCTCCGATATGCTCGCCGCCTATCTCTGGGCCCAGCTCCAGGAGGCCGATAGGATAAACGATGATCGCCGTGCCACGTGGGATGCCTACTACCAGGCATTCCTTCCGCTGAGCGAGCGGGGCCTCCTGGGTGTTCCCACGGTGCCCGAGGAATGCGTCCACAACGCCCACCTGTTCTACGTCAAGCTTGCCGACCTCGCCGAGCGCACCGCCTTCATGGGCTTCCTCAAGGAGCACGGCGTGCAGTCGTCGTTTCACTACGTCCCCCTGCACTCCGCTCCCGCAGGCCTCAGGTACGGGCGCTTCTCGGGCGAGGACGTCTATACCACGCGCGAGAGCGACCGTCTCACGCGTCTGCCCATGTACTACGGCATGGTGCCGGCCGATCGGGACAAGGTCATCGAGACGGTCCTGTCGTTCTTCGAGGGCCGGTAGTGGCCGGTAGCAGACAAGGCCATGGCGGCACCCTCCTCGCGCTCCACGTGCTTCTCGGCGTATACTCGCTCTCCGACGTGGCGAGCAAGAAGGCATCGCAGGCCGCGTTCCTGAGCCCTGGGTTCATTGGCTTCTACCTGGTCGTCCTCGTGCTCTTGGCCATCTATGCCATCGGGTGGCAGCAGGTGATACGGCGCATGCCGCTCTCGAGCGCCTATGCCAACCGTGCCGTCACGGTGGTGTGGGGCATCTTCTGGGGCTGCGTCCTCTTCGGCGAGCAGATCAGTGCGGGCAAGCTCGTGGGCGCCGCGCTCATCATCTGCGGCGTGGTCCTCTTCGCCCGCGCTGACAGGAAGGACGCCGGATCCGTGGACGGCGACGGGAAGGCGTCATCATGACGTCGGAGCTTGGACACGTCGTCGTCCTCCTCGTTGCGGTGTTCGTGAGCGCCGTGTCGCAGGTGATGCTCAAGAAGGCGGCGATGCGAACGTATCCCTCCCACGTGGCGGAGTACCTGAACCCCCTCGTCATCGTCGCGTATGTGCTCTTCGTGGGATGCACGCTTCTCATCATCCTGGCCTACCAGGGAATCCCGCTCTCCTTGGGTCCGGTTCTCGAGGCCACGAGCTATCTGTACGTGACCGTCTTCGGGGTTACCATCTTCCATGAGCACGTGGGACGCGAGAAGATCGTCGCGCTTGCGCTCATCGTTGCTGGGATTCTCGTCTTTGCGCTCTGGGGATAGGGAGGCGTCATGAGGGAAGATAACGCTATCACGGCTTCGGGTATCCTCGCACACGGCCCCCTCGCCTGGATCGATCGTCGTGCCCAGCGGGTGAGGGCCTGGGACGATGCCCACCCCGGTCGCGGGAAATCGTCGTACTGGCGTTGCTTCAACCTCGCGTTCGTGCTGCTCGCCTGCTTCTGCGTGGGGGTGTATCTGGTGAACGGTCGGGCCATCCTCTGGAGGACCGATGGCTACGAGCAGTACTATCCCTTCTTCGCCTACGAGGGGGAGTGGCTTCGAGGAATCATCTCCTCCCTCCTGAGTGGCCAGGGGTTGCAGATTCCGGCCTGGCAGTTCGGCCTGGGCTACGGCTCCGACGTCATCATCTCCATCGATAGCATCTTCGACCCGGTCAACCTTCTGTCCGCCCTCGTGCCCGTGAGATACTCCGAGTACCTCTACCAGGTACTCATCATCTTCAGGCTGTGGCTTGCCGGGGTGGGGTTCTCGCTCTATGCGCTGAAGCGTGGTCGTAGCCGCTTTGCCACGCTTCTGGGGTCCCTCACCTACGCGTTTTCGATCTCGCTTCTCGAGGGGCTCGTCTGGCCGGGCTTTCTGGTGGGAGGCGTGCTCTTCCCCTTCGTGCTCCTCGGTGTCGAGAAGGTGTTTCGGCACGAGCGGCCCTACGTGCTCGTGGTCTCGCTGGCCGTCCTGCTCGCTGCCTCGTACTACTTCGCCTATATGATCCTCATCCTTCTCGTCGCGTACTGCGTCGTTCGCGTGGTCCAGATCGAGCACGGCTTCGTCCTGCGACCCTTCCTGGGATGGACGGCCAGAATCGGTGGCGGCGTCCTTCTCGCGGCGCTTCTCTCCTGCGCCGCCCTCGTCCCGTCCGTCCTCGAGGTCCTGAGCCTCAGCCGAGCCACCACGACCGAGACCACCCAGTCGCTTCTCTACTCGTTCACGTACTATCTCGACGTCGTGCCCGGCCTCGTGGGGTCGTACTCCGTGGGAAGCGACTGCAACGTGGGGTATGGTGCGGCGGCCTTCGTCTCGTGCGTGCTTCTGTACCTTTCGGGCAAGGGTCGGCGTGCCCTCAAGGTCGCCCTTGTGGCGATGACGGCGATGCTGCTCATACCGGCCGTGGGAAGTGCCCTCAATGGGTTCAACTACGCCACCAACCGCTGGGTCTTCGCCTATGCGATGCTCGTGGCCTACGTCGTGTCAGTGATGGCCGAGGATATCGGACAGATCGACCTCAGGAGGGTCCTCTCCGTGCTGGGCGTCACGGCGGTCCTCGCGGCGTGGATATTCCTCATCCCTCGCGAGCGCACCGAGGAGAACGTGGCATCGCTCCTGGCGATCGTGCTCGTGGTCGCGCTCCTGCTGGTGGCCGGGTCGAACTTCCGCGTTCGACGTGCCGTGCTCGTGCTGGGCGTCCTCGGCTCCCTCTGCCTGAACATGTTCTACTTCATCGACGCGAACGAGGGCGGATGGGCTGCGACGAGTCTTCCCATCGGCAGTGTCTACCAGCGCTTCGTCGGAGACTCACCGCTCAACGCCGTGGCGCAGGTGGATGATGACTCGTTCTGGCGCTATGACGTCGACCCCGCCAGGTGGTCGTCGACCACCGACTCGTATCGCATCCCCCGAAACGGCTCTTTGCTCTTTGGCCTCAACGGTTACACGTTCTACAGCAGCGTCTACAACTCGTCGATCGATCGCTTCCAGACGGAGCTCGGGCTCAACGACGACGGCATCAACTTCTCGTACAGAAACCTCGAGGGCAGGGCCGTCCTCGAGGAGCTTCTCGGCACCAAGTACTACCTCGTCCCCGATGACGGAGGGGAGGACCACCGCCTACGGGTACGACAACCCCGTCTCCACCACCACGGTCGACGGGCATTCCTACACCGTCTACCAGGGTGATTCCACGCTGCCTCTGGGTTTTGCCTTCTCGGGCGTGATCCCGCGGTCGCAGTACGAGAGCCTCTCCATGCTCGAACGCCAGGAGGCACTGCTCCAGGGCGTGGTGCTGAGCGACGATGACGCTGCGTCGACCTCCGTTGCCACGGCCAAGCCCTCCCTCTCCCACCTCGACCGTCGAGTCGAGCGTGGTGGCGACGAGCGGCTCTGCACGGTGGGCGACGGCCAGGTGGTCGCCACGTCGGAACAACGCCACGGTCACGCTCTCCGTGGCGGGTCTGGCAAACAGCGAGACCCTACCTCGTCTTCAATAACCTCGACTACGAGCCGGAGAGCGTCCCTCTCGCTCATCTCGTCCGAGTCGTTCTCCTCCAAGCGCTGGTACCTCAGGCCAAGGAGCTTGCCGTGGCGCTCTCCACCACGCCTGCCACCGCGTACTCGATCTACGGCAAGGCCGACAAGGGATCCACCAACCGTTGCATCACCAACTTCGTGAGCAGCTCACATATGTACGGAGGCAAGCGCGAATGGACCCTCAACCTGGGCTATTAGCAAGATGCGCAGTCGACGGTCACCATCACGTTCTCGAACGCGGGAACCTACACCTTTGACGGGATGTCCATCGCCTGCCAGCCCATGGATGCCGTGAGCTCCGAGTGTCCGCCCTGGGTGCGAGCACGCTGCAAGACGTCCAGGTTGGCACCAACACCGTCTCGGGCTCCATCTCCGTCGATGCCGAGAAGATGCTGTTCCTCTCGATTCCCTGGTCGCAGGGCTGGAGCGCAACGGTCGATGGCGAGCCTGTCGACCTCCTCCAGGCTGACACGGCGTTCATGGCCATCGACCTTCCCGCTGGCACGCATGACGTCGTGCTGACCTACCGCACCCCCGGGCTCGACCTCGGTCTGGCACTGACCGGTGCGGGACTACTCGTGGCCGTCGGTCTTGTCGTGGTGTGCGAGCGCAGGGTACGTCATCCCAAGGGAGACTAGGTCTCGCGGCGAGGTGTCCTTCGCCAGCCGGACGTGTCATGCGTGTGACGGTGCTGGATGTGACACCTTACTCTTTCTTTACAATTCAGGATTACTCTCCCCTTACAATTGAGGCAGCCATTCATGCCCCCATCGATGGCACGTGAATCGAAAGGCAGAGTTTATGATCACGCTCTCCCAGTTCCTGGGCATGCTCTCCGAGAACCCGTTTCTTCTCATCGTGATGGTGCTCGTCTTGGGTACGATTTTCGTGAATGGCGCGACCGATGCGGCCAACGCCATCGCCGAGGCCGTCGGCACGCGTTCCATCGGCATCGACGCCGCCATCATAATGAGCGTCTTGTGCAACTTCATAGGCCTCGTGGCCATGACGTTCATCTCCACCGCCGTCGCTGACACCATCTCGGGCATGGTCGACTTCGGTGGGGACACCCACGCGGCACTCATCGCGCTCGCTGCGGCGACGGTCGGCATCGTCGCCTGGGGCGTGGGAGCCTGGATCTTCGGTATCCCCACAAGCGAGAGTCACGCGCTCATCGCTGGGCTCACAGGCGCTGCGCTTGCGGTCCAGGGTGGTCTCGGCGGCGTCAACTGGAGCGAGTGGGTCAAGGTCATCTACGGTCTCGTGCTCTCGACGGTGCTCGGCTTCGTCGCGGGCTGGGCCGTCGCCGCGCTTATCCAGGTCGTCTGTCGGAATTCCGACAGACGCCGCCTTGACGTGGGCTTCGGTCGTCTCCAGGTGATCGGTTCGGCCTTCGTGGCGCTCATGCACGGTGCCCAGGACGGTCAGAAGTTCATGTCCACGGCCATGCTCGCCATCGCCCTCTCCGTGGGGAAGTCGGTTGGTGACATGGGTGGCTTCCCGCTCTGGCTCGAGGTGCTCTGTGCGGGCGTCATGGCCATCGGCACGGGTATCGGAGGCCGTCGCATCATCAAGAAGGTGGGCATGGAGATGGTGCAGCTCGAGAAGTACCAGGGCTTTGCCGCCTCCGTCAGCGCCTCCGTCTCCCTTCTCATCGCCACGCTCACGGGGA
>Ga0268359_12206_pt1 | contig 9952 bp, 10 predicted proteins | sample BioMet11_FD_194416 | JGI IMG/M metagenome (GOLD analysis project Ga0268359, IMG submission 194416) | Sewage microbial communities from Oakland, California, United States - Biofuel 11 (PacBio Assembly) | ecosystem: Engineered > Wastewater > Sewage > Unclassified | place: USA: California | collected...
TCCTTGAGGGGGCTTGCGCTCTCGTCCCACTCGTTGAAGTCACCGATCACGTAGACGTCGTGCACGCCAGGGGCCCAGACGGCAAAGTGAAAGCCTCTGGTTCCGTCATCGTCAACGGCAGGGTGGGCACCCATCTTCTCGAAGCTCCTGTACCACTCGCCCTTTGCGAGAAGGTACAGGTCGTCATTGCTGAGATACAGGGAATTGTCACGCGTATCCATACTCGCTCCTATGAGTTCCCTGGCCCGTTACCTGCGGACCGCCTGCCTGACACCGCGTAACGGTGTCAGGAATTCTCCTTGCTGGTAGATTCTATCAATAAAACCCTGCTGTCTATCGGGTTCCGTACGCGTGCGCGGTCATTGATACCGTGCGCGGGCGCCCGGACAGAACGGCGAGGCTGGTATATGCTTCTGGCATCGCTTTATACGAGAGGAGTGAGATGCCCACGGAAACCCAGGGGGCCAGACGCGAACGCGCGATCGAGGTGTGCCGTCGCATGGGCGAAATGTACCCCAAGGTGGAGAGCGCGCTTACCTATGGGTCACCGTTTACGCTCGTAATCTGCGTGCTTCTCTCCGCCCAGACGACTGATGCCGCCGTGAACCGGGTCACGCCGGAGCTTTTTCGTCGCTGGCCGACGCCACGGGCCATGGCGGAGGCAGATGCCGACGAGGTCGGCGAGGTCATACGGACCATTGGGTTCTGGCGCTCGAAGGCCAAGCACTGCATTGAGGCCTCGCGGATGATCGTCGCTGACTTTGACGGCGAGGTCCCTGGCACCATGGAGGACCTCACCCGCCTTCCCGGCGTTGGCCGCAAGACCGCCAACATCGTGCTCAACAAGGCGTTTGGGATCTGCGAGGGCATCGCCGTGGACACGCACGTGTACCGGATCGCCTCTCGTCTCCGTCTTACCGGGGCGCCCACCCCGCTTGCCGCCGAGCAGGACCTTCTCGCCATCATCCCAAAGGACCTGTGGCCACCCGTCAACGAGCAGTGGATTCACTTTGGACGCGAGGTCTGCTCGGCGAGAAACCCACGGTGCGCCGAATGCAGGCTGGCGGACATCTGTCCGTCGGCGGGTCAGCCGAACCGATACTTCAAGGGAAAGTCCGCGTAGCGCGGGTTCGCCCAGCGAGACATGGGGCCTGTCGGACGCAGACCTGCTCCGTGCGGAGGGTTTCTCGCAAGAAATCGTCCGCGCGGCCACTTTCTTGGTGTGAAACGTCGCGTGCGGACGGCTTCTGCATGAAAACCGTCCGCACGCGACGCAATCATCATCAAGACGCACTCGATGCACGTATTAGATGCGAGCAAGCGCCTGGTCGAGGTCGGCGATGATGTCGTCCACGTCCTCGATGCCCACGGAGAGACGAATGAGGTCCTCGGAGAGATGCGCGGCCTGAAGCTGCTCGGCCGTGAGCTGCGAGTGGGTCGTCGAGGCCGGGTGGATGATAAGGGACTTGGCGTCACCGACGTTGGCGAGGTGCGTGAAGAGACGGACGTTGTCGACGACCTTCAGACCAGCCTCGCGACCACCCTTGACGCCGAAGACCACCACGCCGCCAAAACCATGCCTGAGAATGCGAGCGGCGACCTCATGCGACGGGTCGCCCTCGAGTCCGGAATAGCGAACCCAGGCGACCTTGGGATTCTCGCTGAGCCACTTCGCCACGGCGAGGGCATTGTCCGAGTGGCGCTGGACGCGCAGCGACAGGGTCTCCAGGCCGATGCCGATGATCTGGGCGGCGTACGGCGAGAGCGTGGGCCCGAAGTCACGAAGCTTGTTGGCAAGAACGCGCGTGGAGAAGGGCGCGGAGGGAGCGGCGTCGGCGAAGACGACGCCGTGATAGGAGGGGTCAGGCGCGGTGATGGTCGGGAACTTGCCGGGCGTCTTCTTCCAGTCGAACTTGCCCGTATCGATCACGGCGCCGCCAAGCGTGACGCCGTGGCCACCTATCCACTTGGTCAGCGACTCGATGACGACGGCCGCACCATCCTCTGCCGGACGATAGAGATACGGCGTCGCGAAGGTGTTGTCGACGAACACGGGCACGGGCTCGGGAAGGGAGTTAGCCGCGCCGACAAGGGCGGGCACGTCGGCGACGTCGACAAGCGGGTTGCCGATGGTCTCGACGTACCAGAGCTTGGTGTTGGGCTTGGTGTTGGCGACAAAGGCGTCGATGTCGTTGTTCTCGACGAACGTGGTCTCGACACCGAGGGCCGAAAGGGAGTGGAGGAAGATGTTCCACGTCCCGCCGTAGAGCGAATCGGATGCCACGATGTGGTCGCCCGCACCCACGATGTTGGTGATGGCGAGGACCTCGGCCGCATGGCCGGAGGCAACCGCCACGGCACCGGTACCACCCTCGACGGTGGCCACGCGAGCGGCAACGGCATCGGTGGTGGTGTTGGTGAGACGTCCGTAGACGTTGCCTGGCTTGGCGAGCGCGAACTTGGCGGCACCGTCGGCGGCATCATCGAACTGGAACGCGGCGGAGGCGTAGATGGGCAGCGCTGCGGCGCCGGTGGTGGGGTCGGGGGTGAGGCCGGCATGAATCTGCAGGGTGTTGAAGTGCTTCTCGGGATCTTGGGCGAAGGTGGGATCGAGTTCGAAGGCCATGATGGGTTCCTCTCTGTATGTGTGCAGCTGTCGTGCGGATATGGACATCCGACGAGGGGTGGATGGCTCCGTGACCTGAGTCACGACCGCGCAAAAAGGGTTGCTCCATGGATTGCTGAGGGCGACTATGCCCGGACTCGACCAAAGAAGATACGCGCGATAGGTACCCGGAGCCTAGCGGAGTCCGGGCTTGCGCATGAACAGTCCCATGCAGATGAGGGTGTTGTATGTATGCTTCTTCTTCATGGCGAGAATCATAGAAGATTCCTAGGGGATGTCAACCACATCCATGAACAATGTCGGACGCACAACAAAAAAGAGACCCGGCACATACCGGATCCCAACGTACCGAACGAATCATACCGCCCTTGGTGACTAGTAGTTGACGCTCTGCTGCTCGAAGTAGCTCTGCGGATGGTTGCAGACCGGGCAGACCTCGGGAGCCGTGGCCCCGACGTGCAGGTGACCGCAGTTGAGGCACTTCCAGACCTTCACGCCCTCACGCTCGAAGACCTCGCCCTTTTCGACGCGCTCGGCGAGCCTGTTGTAGTGCTCCTCATGAGCCTTCTCGACATCTCCGACCAGGGCAAACCGCGCGGCGATTTCTGTGAAGCCCTCCTCACGCGCAGTGGCGGCAAAGCCGGCGTACATCGTGGTCCACTCGTAGTTCTCGCCGGCGGCGGCATCATGGAGATTGGTGAGGGTATCGGGCACGGCACCGTCATGGAGGTACTTGAACCAGAGCTTGGCATGCTCTGACTCGTTACCCGAGGTCTCGGTGAAGATGTCCGAGATCTGGACGTATCCGTCCTTCTTTGCCTGGCTCGCGTAATACGCATACTTGCGGTTGGCCTGAGACTCACCGGCGAAGGCCGTCTCAAGGTTCTTCTTGGTCTGAGAGCTTTCGAAATCGACTGCCATTGCGTTCTCCTCTTCTCCCCATGGGGACCGAATAGCACATCGTCGGACGCCTACACCTGCCAGAGCCCGTCGCTCAGCTGACACATGCCTTCGTTTTGGAGCTCTTCCAGGATGGAAAGGACCTCCTCGATATGCACGCCAATTATACCCACTCCCATCTCCTCCCTAGACAGCTCCTGCCAAACGGTCTCGAGTTCCACGCCGTCGCAGTGGGCGAGAAGTATGCGGAGCGTCTCGGCACGGCGCTGGCGATGGGACCCCTCGAAGCGCGACTGCCGCACGTGCGTGGACGACCTTCTCGACGGGTTGGGCACGTTCCTCTTGAGCCAGGCCCCGTAGTCGAGAAGCGCGTAATACCAAGAACGCGGATCGTCCGCCGGGTCATGGGCGTCAGGAGGACAGCAGGTACGCACGAGTGGCACCAAGGCTGTGTCGGATACCTGCTCTGACGTGGGAAAGAGCTCGTGCAGAAAGACGGTGCGCACGTTTGTCTCGAGGTAGGCGGCCGGCAGATCGAAGGCAAACGCACGAACGCCCGCAGCCGTCGCTGGACCAACGCCCGGGAGCGCCTCGAGGGCATCCTGATCGCTCGGCACCTCTCCCCCAGACCCGGACACCACCTGCGCGGCATGAAGGAGTGCGATGGCACGACGGTTGTAGCCGAGTCCCTGCCACTCCTCGAGCACGTCGGCCGATGACGCGGCGGCAAGCGCATCCACCGTGGGGAAGCGCTCGAGCCAACGCTGCCAGCGGCCATCCACGCGTACCACCTGCGTCTGCTGGAGCATCGCCTCCGAGACCCATACCGCATAGGGATCGTGGGTTCGGCGCCATGGAAGGTCGCGGTAGAGTTCCGTTCCGCGCGCGAGCACCCGCGAACGGAACTCGTCGAGACGAACGTCTCGCATGCAGCCTAGCCTTCCGCCGCCACGGCCGCCCCATCCGGGCTCACGAGATCGAAGCCGCCCGTATAGCGCGGCACCCTGCCGCGCACGACCACATCGTACAGGCTCACAGAGGCAAGGAACTCGCGAAGCATGCCCTCGGCACTGCACCACACCGGATTGAAGTGGCATTCGGGCATGAACGGACACGGTTCGTTGTTCTCGCCAGCGTATTCGCAGGTGGAAACCAGAATCGGTCCCTGGATGGCCACGACGAGCTGCAGGAGCGTCGTCTCCTTGGGGTCGATGGCCAGCTTCATGCCACCCCGAGCCCCACGGAGACTTTCGACGATTCCTGCGAGCGCGAGGTCATGCTGAATGGAGCGAGCGAAGGAGTAGGGTATGTCGTTCTCTTGGGCGGCAGCGCGCACCGAGACAACACAGCCGGGAGATCTCACCAGATCAGAGAGCATGCGCAGTGCGTAGTCGGTCTTTCTCGAGATTTCCAACGCTCCTCCTCAACCTATCGGCGACCAGCGCCGGATCCTGCTTCTTTGTCTTCCTCGTCCCAGTCCAAGACCTGCCAGTCGCGTGCACGCGACATCTCCGCCATCGCATGATTGGGACAAACCGCAAAGGAACCCTCACGTGCAACCGAAAGGATGCCCAGGTCACTGCGATGATCGCCGTATGCGTAGGCAAACTCCCAGGCACCAGGACCATAATGGGCATCACACCAGCGCACGGACGCCCAGACCTTCTCGGCGCCCTCGACTACGGTCCCAAGCACCCTGCCGGTATAGTTCCCGTGCTCGTCCCGTTCCATCTCGGTGGCGATGTATCCGTCGGCGCCAACCGCAAGGGCAGCCCTGCGAGCGATGCCGGAGAACGTTGCCGACACGAGTAGCGTCTTGCAGCCCTCCTCGTGTCTGCGGGCGATCTCGCGAACGGCCACTGGCCTGATGCGATCCGCCATCACCTCGTCGTAGAACGAGGAGAGGAGATCGTCCACCTCGTTTGCGGGATGGCCACCGAATGCCCCGAAGACAAGCTCACGGGCCTCGTTCTGGCGTTTCGGAAGGCCGAGCTTGTAGCGCACCCCCCACCACCCGAGGGCGACCACGCGCTTCGGAGAAACCAGTCCATGACGCCACAGATATGTGGCAAGAAGTGCGCCCGACTGACCACGGACAACGGTGCCATCAAAGTCAAAGACGGCCACGCGCACCATTTCTAATCTGCTGCCTGTCCCCACGAGCCCCCCAACGTCTCGTCCGCGCACACGGATGGCGTATATATGTTAGTTTGGTTCCCACACAATGGGAGTCCGCTTGTGTCCCATCGCATAAATTGCAGATACCACATAGCAATTGTCGGATACACCAGACCCGCTGCAACATGGAAAAGGAGCCCCATCTCTGGGGCTCCTCGTATGTGCAATGGCGGGATATGCGGGGCTCGAACCCGCGACCTCCGACGTGACAGGCCGGCGCTCTAACCAGCTGAGCTAATACCCCGGGTGCCTTGCGCGAACGTTATTCTACACAGAAGAGCACGATCATGTCTAGCAGCTAATCAAAAAACTTGCCTCGTCGCCATAAAACCCATCCCTACTCAAGCGCAACGTCCGTCGTGGCGCCCGTGGAGTCGGTCACATGAACCGTGGATTCGTTGAGCACGGCCGCGGTTATCTCGCCCGAGCCAGAGACGGTGTCTCCATCGGAATCGGTAACGAGGGTGGGCAGGGAGTCCGATCCCAGCATGTAGGCCGCGACATCCCATGTGCCGTCCGCGTTGTCCTCGGGAACCACCAGAACGTTGTTGTAGATGAGCAGCGAGAATGGCGTACCGTCGACACCGAAGACGGTTGCGGGGCTGTTGACGCCGTCGTCACCGACCACGGTCCAGAGACCGTCGCTCTGCTGCGAGAGGGTGAAGACGACTCCGTCGTACGTCACGCCGCCCTCCGGCACGACAACGGAGTTCGAAGACGAGCTCGATGATGTCGTCTGATCGGTGCCAGTGGAGTCGTCCGACGAATCCTCGTTGCCCGTCGCGCACTTGACGATGGAGAATATGGCGACCAGCACGAGAATGGCGGCGGCCACCACGATGACGATGCGACGTGGATCGATGACGGACCTCGAGCCGCGCCCATGACGTGTCTCGAAACGGTGCTCGGCGTTGGCGCGCGCCCTGTCGGCCGCTTCGGAGGCGTTGCCTCGATTGGTCACGCGAGCCCCCTGGCCGGCCGAGAGCGTGTCAAGCATATCGGCACGAGCCGCAGAGGCACGCGTCTCGCGCTCCTCGTCCGCGCGCGTCACGTCGATGGGCCGACCGGATGCGGAAACCTCCCTCATGCGTGGCGTTGACACAGAGCGGCGTGTGGGCGCGGGCTGACCCGCAGTATGACGCGCATGTCTGCCTGCGCCCTGGTTGCTATCGTTTCTGCTGGTTGCCATGGTGGCTCCCTTCGTTCATCCTGCTAGAGCTCGCGCCGCGCCTCGATGGCACGACCCAACGTGACCTCGTCGGCATACTCGAGGTCCCCACCCACGGGCAACCCACTTGCAAGCCTTGTCGCCCTCACGCCCAGGGGCCTGATGATGCGCGAGAGGTATGTCGCGGTCGTCTCGCCCTCCACGTCGGGGTTCATGGCCAGTATGACCTCCTGGACCTCCCCTGACGCAAGTCTGGCGAGAAGCTCCCTCACGTGCAGCTGCTCGGGTCCGATCTTGTCCATGGGTGAGATCACCCCGCCCAGGACGTGATACAACCCATGATACGCGCCCGTACGCTCCACCGCAGAGACGTCACGCGGTTCGGACACCACGCAGATGACGGTCTGGTCGCGCGAGGAATCCGCACATATGTCGCAGGTATCTCGGGTCGCATAGTTAAAGCAGGTGGGGCAGAAGTGCACCTGCGCCTTGACCTCGAGGATTGCCGACGAGAGACGCCTTGCCTCCTCGGAGTCGGCCTCGAGGATGTGGTATGCGATGCGCTGGGCCGACTTGGGACCAATGCCGGGTAGTCTCCCGAGCTCGTCGAGAAGACGCTGCAGGGCGTGTCCGTCGCTGGTTTCGAGTTTCACGACTAGAATAACCCCGGTATGTTGAGACCGTTGGTGACGGAGCCGATCTGCTGCTGTGCGGCGGCATCGGCGGATTCGAGGGCCTCGTTGACAGCGGCTACGATCATGTCCTGGAGCATCTCGACGTCCTCTGGATCCACGGCCTCGGGGTCGATGGCTATCTCCTTGAGCCGCAGGTCTCCCGTCACGGTCACCTTGACCATGCCACCACCTGCCGAGGAGGTGACCTCGGTGGATGCCGCCTTCTCCTGCGCCGCGATGAGCTGCTCCTGCATCTTGCGGGCCTGGGCCATCATCTGGTTGCGATTCATGCCACCCTGCCTACCGTATCCACCCTTTGGCATATCCGTTCCTCTCGTCGGATGACAAGACGAGCCAGCCGTTCGCGGCTACTCGTCATCGTCCTCGTATTCTTCCCCGTCGTAGACGGGCTCGTCAGCGTCGGTCTCGGTGGTGTCATCTACCATCTCGTCGGTGCCTTCGCCATTCTCCTCGATGACCGTCTTGATGCTCTGTCCGAAGGCGTCCTCGAGCATCGACGCAATGCTTGCGAGCTCGGTGGGAAGCGGGGCGTCATCGATGGGCGCAGGCGTGACGGCGGGCGCAGGCGCAGGCGTGGGCTGCGGGGTTGGCGAGACGGGCACCGGGTCAAGGTCCTCCTCGTACGCCGTCGCGTCCCCGTCGTCATACGGGACGGGATCCTGTGCGACCGCGGGAGAGGACTGCGGCGTCGGGTCCCATGGCATCGGGTAGCTCTGGACGGGAGCGGGCGTCGGCTGCGGGCTGACCGTCGGCCGTGTGGTCGGCTGAGGGGCTGGTTGCGGGACCTTTGCCCTGTCGGCGCGGGCAATTGCCTGGTTGGCAAGGCTTGACTCGACGTACACGAGCTCTCGGGGACCGACGATCCGCGAAACGACGGGAACGATGACGTCGCGAACGTCGCTGCGCTCGAGCATGCGCGCCGCGAAGTGCGAGCCCTTGGGGAGCGAGATGGTGAGCTTGGACCCATCATCCGAGACGGCCGAGGAGCACATGAGCAGGGAGCCCTTCGAGGGGACCCGGGAGACGAGCTCGTTGACAACGTCACGCCACGTGCGTTGGAGCTCGCCATCGTCCATGGGAGCGGCCGTCTGCGCGGGCTGTGGACTTCGTACGGGCTGCGGGGCAGGTGCCGCCTGCGGCCGTGGCGCCTGCGTGGGCTGGGCCTCCGGCTGCTGCACCGGCTGGGTTTTCGGCTGGGGTGCGGGCGTCGGCTGTGCGGCGGGATGTGCGACCATGCCGGGTACGGAGAGCGCGGCCACCTGCCGTTCGAGATCCGCCACGCGCTCGGCAAGTCCGTCGAGCGAGAGATCCGTCTCCGGTCGGGCGATTCGCGTGAAGGCAATCTCGAGAACGAGACGCTGGTTGGTGGCTATACGCATGTCATTGGATGCATCACCGAGAATGGCGAGCACACGCGCGACGCGATCCACGGAGCCAAACTCGTGGGCCTCACGCTGCAACGACTCTGCGTCAGCCACCGAACCCGCGATCACGTCCTGCGACGTGCCCACAGCAGAGACCACATAGACGTCACGCACGTGCGCCGCGAGTTCGCGGGTGAACTGCATGAGGTCGCGTCCCTTGTCCACGAGCCGCCCCACCGTCTCGAAGAGCGCGGGCACGTCTCGGCGGGCAAGCGCCTCGGTCACCGACCCAAGCACCGAGCCCGAAACCTCGCCGAGAAACTCCTGTGCGACGGCGCGCGAAACGTCACCAGCGCCATACGTGGAGATCTGCTCGAGAGACGTGAGCGCATCCCGCATGCCACCGTGCGCGTGCCGGGTTATGAGCTCAAGGGCCTCCTCGTCGTAGGTAAAGCCCTCCTGCGAGCAGACATAGGCAAGATGGGCCTGAATCTCGTCGGCGCCGATCGCGTGGAAGTCGAAGCGCTGGACGCGAGAGAGCACCGTGGCGAGAATCTTCTGCGGATCGGTGGTGCACATGATGAAGACGACGTGGCTTGGGGGCTCCTCGATGGTCTTGAGCAGCGCGTTGAACGCTGCCTGCGTAAGCATGTGGACCTCGTCGATGATGTAGACCTTATACGCGCCGCGCACCGGCGCGTAGTTGACGCGCGAGATGATCTCCTCGCGCACGTTGTCGACGCCGGTATTGGAGGCGGCGTCAAGCTCGATGACATCGGGGTGGTCGCCCGCAGCGATGAGACGGCAATCCTCGCACTCGCCGCAGGGAAGCCCATCAAGACCGCTCTTGCATACGAGTGCCTTTGCGAGGATGCGCGCCATGGTCGTCTTGCCCGTGCCGCGAGGCCCGCAGAACAGATACGCATGGCTCGTACGCCCGTCGAGCACGGCACGCTCGAGGGTCTCAACGACGTGCTTCTGGCCGACGACCTGCTCGAAGGTCGCTGGGCGATACTTTGGT
>Ga0268359_11934_pt1 | contig 9945 bp, 7 predicted proteins | sample BioMet11_FD_194416 | JGI IMG/M metagenome (GOLD analysis project Ga0268359, IMG submission 194416) | Sewage microbial communities from Oakland, California, United States - Biofuel 11 (PacBio Assembly) | ecosystem: Engineered > Wastewater > Sewage > Unclassified | place: USA: California | collected...
CGATGGCATTGCTTTTCGCGCTTCGTGCTTGATACGACAGAACGTGCCCCGTGAATGAAGACGCGACGCAGATAGGGGTTTCCGCGTTTACTGATACCCAAGAGTCGCGACTTGCCGCCGGTGGAATGCTGTCGCGGAACCAGCCCAAGCCATGCGGCGAACTCACGTCCCTTGCGGAAGGCCGATCCGTTGCCGATGGCGGCCACTATGGCGGTGGCGACCAGTGGGCCAATGCCGGGGATCTCCCTTAGTCGCTGGCATGCCGCGTCGGCATGCGCAATGCGTTCGATCTTGCCACTCTCCGCCTCGATCTGCAATTCCAGAGACTTCCACTCCTCCCAGAGATGATCGAGCAAGCGGCGCATGAGTGGAGTGAGGTTCAGCATATCGTCTTCGAGGATTGCAGGGATTTGTTGCCGCAGATGAGCTCGTCCTTGGCGGAAGGTAATGCCGCGCTCTAGCAGAAAGGCCCGTAGTTGGTTGATAACGGCAGTTCGCCGGGAAACAAGACGATCCCGCACCCGATGTAGCGCTTGGAGATCGAGTTGATCGTCCGTTTTGATGGGCACAAAACGCATGTTGTCGCGTTGCACGGCTTCGGCAATCGCTTCGGCATCCAGATAATCGTTCTTGTTCGACTTAACGAACGGTTTCACAAACTGTGCGGGAATCAAGCGCACATCATGCCCTTGCTTTCGCAGCGCCGTGCCAAGGAAGTGCGCTCCGCAGCAGGCTTCCATGCCGATCAATGATGCTGCAAGATTGGAGGTGTAGAGCAGCAGTTCTTTTCGGGAGAACTTCTTCTTCAGAACCACCTTTCCTTGCTGATCCAACGCAACCAGATGAAAGGTTGTCTTGCCCAGGTCGATACCAATGGAACGAATCTGCATGGCGATGATCCCCCTGTCGAGTTTCCATCAAGATTGCTCATGCTTGCTGAGTAATCAAGCGGCGGACCATCCCATTAGAAAGGCAAGCAGTGGTACTTCGGTATGAAGGCGCACGTGGGCGTGGACAGCAAGACGAAGTTGATTCATTCGGCGGTGGCCACGGCGGCCAACGTGGCCGACTCTGCGGTGATGCCGGACTTGCTGCACGGCAAAGAGGCGAAGGTCTGGGGCGATCAGGCCTATCGTGGACAGAGCGCGGCGATCCATGAAGCCGCGAGTGCGCTCGCGGGTGGAGCACGTGTTTCAGATCATGAAGCTGCGGTTCGGCTTCGTGAAGGTTCGCTACCGAGGGCTGGGCAAGAACGCCAACCGGCTGTTTGCCACCTGCGCACTGGTCAACCTCTTCACCGCCCGTCGAACCCTGCTGCGGCAGGCGCTGGCCGCGTAAGAAGCAACGCTCCGGTGGGAGCCCTCGCCTCCCGCCAGAGGCCACAAGCAAGCAACAACCTGAGCTAACAACCGCCACCGCCACCAAAACGACTAACGTGGAGTCAGGGCGAGAGCTTGTTCAGAGCGTCCCTAGTTCAATTCCTTGTCGAGGTGAAATATGAGCCGAGAGAGACGGGTTATTATCGTCTCAAACCGTCTGCCAGTTACTGTGCGAACAAGCCACGCTGGTCCAAAGCTTGAGCATAGTTCCGGGGGACTCGTTACGGCAATGTGTCCCGTACTACGACAACATTCCGGGTACTGGATCGGATGGACAGGCACAGAGCGTACTGAGGAGATTGTCCAGCTGTTTGATGATCGTCGGTGCGACAACTACAAGCTAGTGCCCTTATACCTGACCGGCGAGGAAAGAAATAATTTCTATCTTGGATTTTCGAACGAAATTCTCTGGCCGCTATTTCACGATCTGCAGTCGCGATGCAATTTCGATCCTGCTTACTGGAAAACGTATGTTGGAGTGAATGACAAATTTGCGGACACACTCCTTAAAGTGGCGGAACTGCATGATTTCGTGTGGGTCCAAGATTACCACCTCAAGCTTGTGGCGGACTCTGTGCGAAAAGTCGGCGCTAATTTGGAGCTGGCTTACTTTCATTACATTCCGTTTCCTTCACCGGATATATTTGAAAAGCTGCCGTGGCGTGCCAAGATTCTCCACGCGTTGCTGCAATACAACCTGCTCGGTTTTCAGACGAAGCGGGACCTCAAGAACTTTGTGTCATGCGTGAAGCTGTTTGTTCCGGACGCGGAAATCTCGAACGTTGGCGATCAAACCAGTGTGTCCCTTGCGGGGAACCGCTCGCTTCTTGGTGTTTTCCCAATTGGAATCGACTTTTCGGAATTCGCAGATGGTGCGGAAGATGCACAGGTAATAGCGCGAGCTGCACAGATAAAAAAAGACATCTCTGGCTGCTCAATGCTCCTTGGGGTTGACCGGCTCGACTATACGAAAGGCATACCCGAACGACTCCGTGCATTCCGGTACTTGCTGGAGTCGCAGGCGTCCATTTGCGAAAAGATCACGTTGGTGCAGGTCGTTGTACCGAGTCGAATCGACATCCCGAAATACTGCGAACTCCGGCTTGACATCGAGAGGCTCGTTAGCAGCATTAACGGGCAGTTTGGAAGCCCCGGGTGGGTGCCGATTCACTATATCCATCGAGAACTTGATCGGCCTGAGTTGCTGGCGTATTACCGGGCTGCGGATATTGCTGTAGTCACGCCCCTAAAAGATGGCATGAATCTCGTGTGCAAGGAGTACTGCGCTGCACAAGTTGATGAGTCGGGCGTACTCATACTGAGTGAATTTGCCGGAGCTGCCAGCCAGCTGAAAGACGGTGCCCTACTTGTAAACCCAACCGATCTTGAAGGCGTCGGGAAGGCAATTCAGTCTGCCATCCAAATGAGTGTCGTGGAACGACGCCAGAGGATGCAACGTCTGCGAACAAACATCAAGAATGAAGACGTGTACCAATGGGCAAAACGTTTCTTTTTCGAGAGCAGAAATGTGCAGAGGAGTCTAGCGCGTGTTTCAAAAACACCTCCGCAGGATGATCCAGAAGCAAGCAATGTAGAAGAAGGCCCGATAGGTGGAAAGCAGATGCTCGTGACGAACCAGCAAGCGACGAAACTGACCGAGCCAGGCATTGGTGCGTTCCACGATCCAGCGGCGCAAGTAGCGCCGCAGCTTGCGACCGTCCTCGTAGCGCCGCTCTTTGTTGTTCTTCCGATACGGAGCGATCAGCTCGATGCCCCGCTTCTTCAGCCGCTCCCGCAGCGGGTCGGAGTCGTAGCCCCGGTCGGCGATTATGCGTTTGGGCTTTTGCCTCGGGCGGCCTTTCGGTTGCGGGACGCGGACTTCGGCGAGCGTGGCTTCCGCAAGCGTAACTTCACTCGGAGAGGCACTTTCCAGCCGAACTCCCAGCGGAAGACCTTCACCGTCGGCCAGTACCATCCACTTCGTTCCCTTGCCACGCTTGGTTTTGCCGACGGCTTCGCCCCCTTTTTCGCCGGGGCGAAGCTTCCGTCCATGAACGTCTCGTCCCATCGCAGCAGGCCTTCGGCGTCCAGCGTCCCCAGCAGGGCACGCCAGGCATCAAGCCAGACGCCTTCGTCTTCCCACTGTTTCAGCCGCCGCCAGCAAGTCGAGGGAGAGGGAAACTCGTCGGGCAGGAATCGCCACGCCGCGCCAGTTTGCAGAATCCAGAGAATGCCCTCGAAACAGGCCCGGTTGGGGGCCGGCGGCCGGCCACGCCTGTCCCGGCGCATCTTCGGCCTAAGGACGCTCTGCACAGGTTCTGGAGTTCGCTTGCGATTCGCCATTTTTCGGTAAAGCGGGTACAGTTCAGGAGTTTTGGATACAAGTTCGATATGGGCCGGGTTGTTCCGGCGGTTCTGAGCGGTGCCCAGAGACACTACGCCGCCGAGGTGGACAGCAATCTGCCGCGCGAGACGAACAGGTTGCTCAAGGCGCACAGCGTAAAGACCTGATTGGCGTTCTTCTTGATGCCTCGGTAGCGGACCTTCATGTAGCCGAACTTCAGCTTGATCACCGCAAAGACATGCTCTACCTTCGATCGTACTTGCGACTTGGTGCGGTTCTTCGCACGCTGCACTTCGTCGATGTGGTCTTTGTAGCGGTATTGTTTGTTGGTCATGTCCTGCGCCCGTGGCGCGACTTCATGGATTGCTTCTGTCTGTCCGCGATAGGCTTGATCGCCCCAGACCTTCGTTTCCTCGCCATGCAGCAACTCCGGCAGCACCGTGCAATCGGCGACGTTGGCTGCCGTCACTACCGCCGAGTGGATGATCTTCATCTTACTGTCCACCCCAACGTGCGCTTTCATGCCGAAGTACCACTGCTTTCCTTTCCGCGTTTGGTGCATCTGCGGATCGCGCTTCTGGTCGCGGTTCTTGGTCGAACTAGGAGCGTGAATAATGGTCGCATCGACAATGGTGCCGGTGGCGATCTTGATGCCACGGTTTTGCAAATGAAGGTTGACCGTCTCCAGCATGGCTCCGCCAAGGTTGTGTTGTTCGAGAAGGTGGCGGAACTTGCAGACGGTAGTTTCGTCGGGTACAGGTTCGTTGCCAAGATCGATCCCGGCGAAGCCCCGCATCAGCGGCGAGTCGTACAACGCTTCTTCCACCGCTGGATCGGAGAGGTTGAACCACTGCTGAAGAAAGTAGATTCGCAGCATACGCTCGATACCCACAGGACGGCGTCCGTTGCCCGCCTTCGGATATGCGAGAACGCAGACCGCCACTACCTTCGCATACCATGGAACTCTTGAATCCTTCGAGGCGAGGTACACTGCATGTGCTTCCCGCTTCATTGAAAAGGCGTACTCCCGCCAACGCTGAATGAATTTGTCAATCATACGACTTGTGTTTCGGCAATCACGGCGCGGTGGAAGTCATCTTCCTAGCATTGTTGTATGACGAAGCATAGGGCGGATTGCGTTCTCTGCACGTACTCGTGGGCTACAACATCTGATTTCCGCTCACATCCCCTGCTGAAGGCTCACCAGCCTACCTCTGGGGCATTTGTGAAAGATTCCCCACACGAGCCAAAAGCAGGTGACCACGAACAGCCACCGTAGCTGACGAGATTTGCATCTCGCCCGGCTCACGTGGGTTTTGCTAAGGCGTCAACGGCTCCAGTGCTTCTTCGTTGTAGCGGTCGAACGTCGCGGCCAACTCGCGTACTTCCTTGAGCGTGGTGCGAATCTTTAACTCGCCGTCTTCGAAGACACTCCGAAGGACGTTGCCGTAGGCCATCTCCTCGTTCGAAGCGATAGTCACGTACTCGCCATGACCGTTGGCGATTAGGTTAAGACGGCCGCCGATCGATGCCTTGGTGAGGTCGGTCTTCGGGCTCTTATGGACTTCCTGCCAGACGCCGTTGCGGCGGATGGCCGAGCACTTGATGGCGAAACGCATCGTGTCGCGGTTCAATTGCTGCAACAGAGCACCGCCCATTCCGTAGCCCCAGTTGTCCATCGACCAACCCGCACGGGTCAGCGCGGAGTTGATGCGCAGGATGTTTTGGTAGTTCACGCCGTCGCCTTGGATGACACGGATCTGCTTAGGTAGAACCTTCCAGCCCTTGGTGTTGGCTTCGAAGCCGAACTTCTCAGCGACCGCATTGAAGATATCTTCCATGACCACAACCGGGTCGCCGGAGTCTGGACGCAGGACAAGCTTACCGTTGCGGCGGAGTACCTTCTCGCGAAGCTGGTTGCCAAAGATTTCGGCCACGGCGTTGTGCGTGTCGTAGCTGTCGATGACGCAAGCCACAAGGCCATCCGGGCTGCGGTCGAGCATGTTGGCATATGAATCCGCCTCGTGCTCTTTGCCCCACGAAGTCACCGTCGAGTGTTCCATCGCCGGAATAGAGAATCCGGGCATCTCATCAGCCCCGTAGAACTGCTGGAGGTACTCGATTGCCGCCAGCGTGTCGGTGCCCATAAAGTTAATCAGGTGGGCCGCACCGCCGATAGCGGCCGACAACTCGCTGCTGACACCACGGTAGCCGAAGTCGTGCAGCTTAAACGGCAGGAGGCTCGGGTCACCCGTACGAACCAAATCCTTGCCGATGACTTGTTTGATTTCAAACGAGAGGGTGCCGACCGTAATCGGGTACCAGACCTGCATCAGGCGGGTCTCCGCCCAGTTGGTCAGCCACGGAAACTCGGGATCAGTGTTCTCGATGGTCATCAGGCAGTTCTTGACGGGCACGAGGGTGCCCTCGGCTACCGCACGAATTTTGAGTGGCAGCTTGCCGCCATGTTTTTCGAGCAGACGCATCCACCCGGCGTAGTTGAATGCCTTATCGTTGCCGAAGTGGGCAAACATCTTCTTCCGGGCGTCTTCCACATCTTCCTTCGTGAACACCTGTCCGACGAAGAACTGGAGCAGAATGCCTTGCAGCCCGTTGAACAGAGTGTTCTTCCAGAAGCCGCCGCGTGACATTAAGTGCGAGTAGATGATTTCCGCGTCCGGAGGGTACTGCCACCAGTGCGTGATTTTGTAGCTGTCGGTGCCGATGATGGGATTAACTCTAAGCTGTTGTGGCATTTAGCTCCTCCAGTTCGACGTGGCGTTTCACAATCTTTTAGATGATCGCCTGAACGAAGAGGCCAGCGAAACTCGACTTGGTGTGGCACTCGAACAAGTTGTTGAAAACGCCGGTCACCTTATTGAGACATTCTGTTCGACTGCACGGTTAACCTTTACGTAATGCCATTCGAGGCCGATATTCGCGACTGCCACGGCAAAAAGCGTAAGAACGCATACGATGATGCAGCGTACCCAAAGGCAACAGACCTCACAGAGGACGAAAGGGCTGAGTATGAACTCCGTTATGGCCATCGCATTCTGAAATCGTGGGTGCTTTCAGCGACGCTGCACGATGTAAAGGTAGACTCCGAGGAATTACAGGTTGCAGATACGCCTCTTGGGTTCGGTTTTCACGTGGTGGGCACCAGCACCGTGGTTTTCAACAATCTACGGGTTTCCGACAATGACGTTGCGTCGCGATTCTTCAAAGAGGTGGTCTCGGATTTCCTTAAGAAAGTCCCTGAGGACCTGAAGAACACTGGTGGGCTAAAGGCTTTTGAAGCCGTGAGCGTCTCCGTAGTCGGCAGCTCCAAGAGTTTCGCCGATGAGTACGCGATTGGAATTCCCTTTACAATCACCTACACCTTCAATCTGTCTGACATCGAGAGTTTCGCGTCGGACAAGATTGATGCTCAGCAATTACTAGACCGCGGACAGGTAAAAGATTCTCGAACCGGGCGAGTAAAGGTGCTGCTCACTTCCGCTCACTAAATCCATCAATCAGGATGCCTGCCATCGACAGTTCGGTGGCAGGCATCCTGATTGATGGGTCGTTGCCTCATCCAAAATGCTGCTCGACGTGAGTACACGTCGGGAGCGGAGATAGGGACGATTCAGTTGGCGCGGATGGGAACGAGAAGCCCGAAACCGCCTCACACACAGAGTGAAGCTCGAAGTTCCTCAATCCCAAGTTCAGAATTTTGTCGAATCTCCCGCTCCAAGGTGAGGTTCTCTCCCATATATCCAATCTCTTGAAGAATGCGCTTTACGTGCCCAAGCAACTCAAACGAGAAGCTTCCGACTCTCTCCACCTCACCCGGAAATGAATCGTACGCACCCTGCAGAATGCGCTCGCGTTTGGAAGTCAGTGCGCTGTATATGACCTGCGCATCGGCAGTATTCAATTTCATCCTTGGATTAGTCAGTCGCTCGCCGTTTTCGCCGATGCGTAGCTGTACGAAGCGAGCGCGTGCGAGCCCAAGCGCATGATAGATTTCCGCGCAGTCTGCCCTGCTCAGGTTACAGTTCATCGCTGCCCCCACGTCACATGGTTTTAAATCCGGTATACAGAACAGAGTAGCGGAAAATTGTTACTTTTGGGAGTGTCCCACCGAAACTTTACAAATGAGTTCGGTTCAAGGCGGCGTTCAACTCCTTCTCCGCCTTCCGCAGGATGCGCTCAGCCGCCGCAATGGCAGCAGTTCTTGCTGAACTCCGCTTTGCCATGACTGATAATCCCACTTGCGGTTGAACTACCCGTCCCCACCTCGACCTTGCGGGGCGAGACAAGAGCGACTCGAAGTTCATCGAGCAGCCTGAAACTGAGCTAAACGGACGGGTAAGTTCTTTAGGCTCGATTGAAACCGCCGGGGGCTCCTGTTTTCACGGGAAATAGCCTATTTCTCATTTACAGCCAGTCGCCGAGAATTTTGCTTTCACCTTGGTTATCGACTTGTCGTTCACATTTCGGAACAAGATAGCTTGCCAGTACAGCGCGGAAACGTAAGCTTATCGAACCTCCAGTTTCTCAATGCCGTACTCTATGTTGCCGAGCACGGGTGCAAGTGGCGCGCGGACTTCCCAAGCGATTCGGGAACTGGCACACCATCTACACCCGCATGAACCGCTGGTCGAAGAACGGGGTCATGGACCGCATTTTCGAGAAGCTGCAGATGGAGCAGATCGTGCGTATCCGCATTGAGGCCGTCAGCTTCGACTCCACATCGGTGAAGGTGCATCCAGATGGCACTGGCGCGTTAAAAAAACGGGCTCCAGTCCATCGGCAAGTCCTCGCGGCGGATGGACCACCAAGATTCATATGGTTGCCGCGAATGATCGAACCGCAATAACCTTCGCACTCTCGCCGGGCAACGCCCACGATGCGCCCGAAGGCCGCGAACTGCTGCGCGAGCTCGGCTCGTTTCACTGGTCAAGCAGTTCCTCGACCAGATACTCGTGTCCATCCAGCCGAAAGCGAACTGGTCGTTCGTCAGCCTTGTATCCGGAATAGCAATCAACCTCGATCTGCATTCCCGTCATTTTCGCATGTTGACTTGGTGGCTGGCGTGGATTGCGAGAAGAGAAGGGAATGGGGTGCTGTGCTCATTCGAGGAACCGAGCGTACCGGAACAGGGGAAGCTCTATCGAACGATGGAGAGGTATTGCTACAACAATGGTGGTACGTTCTGCTTTTCGCGCCCGGTCTACGATGATGCGTCGAGCGTTCCTCGATGGCTTGAGTTTGGTTTGCTGCGGGACGACGGCAGTCTTTGGGTTGAGGTTTTCGAGAACTGACGGTCTTGCCGCTCCGCATCCCGAAACTTTAAAATCGTTATCTCGACTTACGCACCTGACGAGTCGGTTCGCAATGATGGTTCTCTTCCGCCATTCTCAGACTTGCAGGAGTTGGGCTCGCAATTGTCTTCGAACAATGCAGACAGGTCGTGACAGTGATTCCATTCGATAAAGCTCGATGAACAAAGCCGGGGGAAGGCGAACTGAGGCTTGGTGCGTTTGTTTTCTTCATGAACTACTAACGGCTGTGCCACTCCCGCACCCACACGTCCGGGCTGTTCAGCTTTCGTCGTTACCAATATACCAACGAGAGGAGACTCGACCACGGTACATCACAACTCGACTGTTCAGGGGCGATGACACTGCAGTCTCCACCTGAATGAATTCCACTTGCAACTATTCGCGGATGCAACAGCATCTACCCACATAACAGCACGACCACCGGGCATTTTTTCCGCAAAGTTTGGCAGCCTTTTAGTCCGGCTGCTCCCTTCCCAAAGTCGTAACCTTCCAAATTGAAGTTCCCCGAAAGCTTTCTCGCCAAAACCTCCCGCCCGAGGTGTGTCCGAACGAGGTCAAAGATGCGTAGAGATTAGAATCGCTTGTTCAGGATTTTCCTAGAATCAAGTCGTTGTTCCAAAGTGCCAGCACAACGTCCATTTGGCTATTCTCGGCCTTATCCACGCCATTCGTTACCGCTCGCCACAGCGATGTCCTAGACCAGTGCTGAGTCCCTTCGGTCAGCAGAGCCACCGCACGCACCGCATACTGCTTGTTGGCTTGCGACTTCGTATAGCGGCCAGCAGGGATTCCCTTAACCAGCCCTTCTTCACAGAGGCCGAGAAAAGCTCCACGAGGGCAGCCTTTGTTCCGCGCTGCGGGACTGGTCGGGTACAACTTCTGCATCGAG
>Ga0268359_12902_pt1 | contig 9932 bp, 4 predicted proteins | sample BioMet11_FD_194416 | JGI IMG/M metagenome (GOLD analysis project Ga0268359, IMG submission 194416) | Sewage microbial communities from Oakland, California, United States - Biofuel 11 (PacBio Assembly) | ecosystem: Engineered > Wastewater > Sewage > Unclassified | place: USA: California | collected...
AACAATTTTATCGAAAACAATTTATCGAAAACAATTCTTCTTTTGCTGCTTGTTCTCTGCCTGGTGTCCTCAGCCAGTGCGAAATATTCACTGGAAGGAGCTGAGGCAAATATAATTGTTAATGCCAGCGGGATAACCCATGTTGAGGAATCGGTTTCATATGCATTTGATGGAGACTACATTGATATACATAAAGAACTCAAAGCGCTACCCGGAGAATCTATCCGGAATGTCAAGGGACGCTGCTCAGATAAAGCATGTAAACTCAGGGTTGAGTCGATTCCAGAAGGATACAGGTTAATAGGCAAGCTTTCAGATCCTGCTCCGAAAAAATTGACGCTTTTTATTTCTTACGATTACTATGGTGCAGTCAAATTTCACAGAGATGTTTCTGAATTCAGTTATAAACTGTGGGGAGGAGAATGGGAGAAACCTCTGAAGAGCTTTAAAGGAAATATTATGCTTCCGGTGAAAAGCAAAAGCGAAATTCGATACTGGACTCATCCGGTTGCTTATACGCAGGAAGTAAACATAGAAAATAATGTCATTAGTTTAAGGACAGGAGAGATCCCTTCTACTCAATGGTATGAAATTCGAGCGGTCTTCCCAAGAATTGCATCTTCCAGTTTCGGTTATGTCAAGATAGATGATGCTGAGGGACTTGAAAAAATATTAGCTACTGAATATGTATACCAACAGAAAAACCTGATATTAAATAGCCTTTATAGGAAGACCTTTCTATTTGCACTCTTTGTCCTGGCATTTCCTTTAATTATATATTATATGTATGGAAGAGAACAAAAAATCGATTATGAAATAATTTCTGAAACGGAAGTGCCTGATAATTCCAAACCTGCAGTGGTAAATGCTATTGTAATGGGGAGGATGGGTATTCCCACAATAGACGGATTTACAGCTACGGTTATGGATCTTGTTAACCGCGGCTATATCTCTTTGCGAAATTTAAAACCTGAAGAGATAGGCTCACTTTATACTCCGGAATCAGACTTGTACCATAATCCAGAATCGAACTCGTCCCATATTCCAGAATCAGACTTGTACCATAATCCAGAATCAGACTTGTACCATAATCCAGAATCAGACTTGTACCATAATCCAGAATCAGACTTGTACCATAATCCAGAATCAGACTCGTCCCAGATACCAGAATCCGGGTCAAAAGATTTTATGGTTGAACTTCTTAATAATGAAATATATTCGGAGGCGGAAGGAAGTTTATCCGAGCTGGAAAATTTTGAAAAAGATGTGCTCTATCTGTTAAAAATTCATGCTCCCGAAAGAAAAATCTCTTGGAAAAAACTTGAAAAGGAACTGCAAAGCGGAAATAGTTTCTATCAATTCTTAACTTCCTGGAACAAGAAAGTTCAAGCATACACTGCATTTGATAACTATTTTCAATTCACAGGAAACGTATATATGTACTGGTTTGCCCGAACCATTCTAATAGCTTCAATTGTTTATTATATTCTAATTTCGGGATTTTTCCCTACAAAGGCGTTTCCTCTGGCTTCAAAGATAAATGTAATGACCAGTTTAATCGGGATTTTCGGGTTCGTTATTATAAGGTGCTCGGGCATGTTCATAAAGATATTTGGGCACTGGACCCCCGAAGGAATCCTTTACTATAAACAATGTGATAATTTCAAAAAATATCTTACAGACCTTTCTGCTCTCAAAGAACATTCTCCTGAATCAATAGAGGCCTGGGATTCTTATCTGGTGTATGCTATCTCTCTCGGAATTGCAAAGGAAATGCTTCAAAATATGTCTGTGATCGTCCCATCTGAACAGTTAAGAGAGAGCCGCTTCTATCCTATAAGCTTAAGTTATAGTAAATCAGAACGCAGTTGTGAAAATGCCTCCTCTTCATCATGTTCCGGAGATCTAAATAGAGAATACGATATCGAAAAAGACAATATCGAAGAAGACAATATCGATGGCGGCTCTGGATAAAAATGTGCCAGTAAGAACTTTGAATAAAAGGACAGTAGACTGTCCGATCATAGAGAAACTCGTAGAAATAGATATGAACGGTACAGAAATAGATGTGAAAACTACAGAAATAAGCATGATAAGCGCAGAAATAGATGCGAAGAGTACAGAAATAGACATGGAAAGCGCAGAAATAGATGCGAAAGGTACAGAAATATATATGAAAGCCCACCGAAAAAAATGTGGAAGACATAAGAAAGCTGTGCCGAAAGTTTCTTGCATTTTCTGACCATAGGGATTTCAGAGTGTTGAATAGTCGAAAAAATAAAAGAAAAAAACAAAATAGTATAAAAATAACATTTCCCGGATAAAATAAAACGGTGCCGAAAAAAATGGACATTTCTCACTTTTTAGATCAGATAAAAGCTTCCAGCCGCTATGAAAACCAGATCGTTCATAATGAGAAAATTCCTGCAAGGGAAGCTCTGTATGCTCCTCTTCCCCTTAAACCGCGGGTAAAAACAGCCCTTTCAGGCATCGGAATCGAAGATCTGTATGTGCATCAGGCTGAAGCTATAGAAAAAATCCGGGAAGGAAAGGATATAGTACTCTGCACGACCACGGCAAGCGGAAAATCACTTACTTACATGATTCCTATTTTCGAAACAATTCTCAATGAACCTGAAGCAACTGCCCTTTATATATCCCCTTTAAATGCGCTTGTAAATGACCAGTTAAAGTCCTTTCTGGAATTTGAAGAGAAGCTGAAATCAGGTGCGGGCATAGCCCGTTATACAGGCGCCCTTTCAGAAGCCGAGAAAAGGAAGGTGAGAGAAGGGCAGACCAATGTGGTCTTAACAAACCCTGAAATGATTCACATGAGCTTTCTTGCCTGGCATCATCTCTGGCGGCGCTTTTTCTCAAATCTCAGGCTCATAGTTGTTGACGAGAGCCATTACTACCGGGGAGTTATTGGCAGCAATATGGCAAACCTGCTCAGGAGGCTTTTGCGTGTGGCTGAGTACTATGGAGCGTCTCCGCAGTTCATCTGCTGTTCTGCAACCATCGGAAATCCGGAAGACCATACGGAAACTCTTATCGGAAGAAAAGCAGCAGTTGTTGATAATAACGGCTCTTTTCAGGGCAGCCAGCAATTTGTTTTCTGGAACCCTCCACTTTATCTGAATAATAAGGGATGTACACTGAGGAGAAGCAGCTTTTCCGAAGCTTCCTCGCTTTTTTCAAAAGCTGTGCAGGCAGGTCTTCAGACTCTGGCTTTTACCCGGTCCAGGCAGGGAGTTGAGAGGATGTACAGGAGTTGCAGGGAGCTATTAAGGAGCAGAAATCTCTCTCCTGCCATCTGCTCGTACAGAAGCGGCTATTTTGACAGAGAAAGAGAAGAAATAGAAAAGAAAATGAATTCAGGGGAACTTCGAGGGGTTATTTCTACAAATGCGCTCGAACTCGGGATAGACATAGGAGGGCTTGACGCCTGTATTCTTGATGGCTATCCAGGAACAGTAATGAGTGCCAGGCAACAGGCAGGCAGAGCAGGCAGGAGCGGAAATGAAAGCCTTGTTATCCTTGTTGCAGGCACAAACGCCCTTGACCAGTATTATATGAGAAACCCAGCAGACTTTTTTACACGAAGCAGTGAAAATGCGGTGCTCAACCCCAAAAATCCGTATATCCTTGCAGGGCACCTGCTCTGTGCCGCAAAAGAGCTTCCTCTGCAGGCTTCAGATGAAAAATTCTTTGGTAAAGGGTATCCAAGAGTTGTGGAACTTCTGGAAGCCGAAGGCCTGCTTGCAGGTGGCGACCTGAAGTATTCAACAGACCCGTTCCCGTACAAACACGTTTCTCTCCGGGGGATCGATAATAATACTTACTCTCTCCTTGCTTTTGAGGGGGAAAAGCGCTTCCCGATTGAAAAAGACATTGAGGAAAACCTTGCATTCAGAGAATGCCATCCAGGGGCTGTTTATATACACAGGGGAGAATCCTACTATATAAATAGGATCGACCACGAAAAGAAGGAAATCCATGCTATAAAAACGCATGATACCTATTATACGAAACCCATGATCGACTCGTCTGTGCTTGTGCAGGAAACTTATGCTGTAAAGCCACTTTCGCACGCGTCGGAGGTCGAAGTTGGGCTTGGGGAAGTCGAAGTAACGGACAGGGTTATAGGGTACAGGAAAATCCAGACCCAGAGCAATGATGTAATGAGCGCCCATCCCCTTGAGATGCCTCCGGTCAGCCTCCAGACAATGGCTCTCTGGCTCAAGCTTCCGGACAGGTTGCAGGAGCTTGTAGGAGAGCATAAACTGGATTTTGCAGGCGGGATCCATGCTATAGAGCACGCGATGATTTCAATGTATCCTCTTCACCTGCTTGTGGACAGGAGTGATGTAGGCGGAGTTTCCACACCGTCTCATCCTGACCTTAGAGGCAAAAGTGGGATATTCATTTATGACGGTCACCGGGGTGGTGTAGGGTACGCCGAAAAAGGCTACGACCTTATAGAAGAGGTGCTCGACGGCACCTTAAAAGCAATAGAGAGCTGTCCATGTGAAAGCGGCTGCCCGAGCTGCATTCAGTCCCCAAAGTGTGGAAACAATAACGAACCCCTTGATAAACATGCTGCAATCATGCTCCTGCACGAACTCCTTGGAAAAGCACCTTATATTCCGCCGGAGAGAAAAGAAAAACACCTCTCCGAAGTTAGAGCCTCAAGACCAGCTCCTGAAAAAAGGAGCACAGAAGATGCTCTGAGCAGGGTCAGGCGTCAGCTCAGGCGGGAAACCATAAAACAGGAAACTCCAGCAGTGCAGGAGAAAAAGGAAAAAACCTTCATTGCTACGGATGAAAACGGAGGAATGATAGGAGTAATCTCTGCCCCTGCCCCCGAAAAAGCTGCCGCAAAAACTTTTCACCAGAAACTCCGAGGAAAAAAGAACCTACAAGGGATAAGCCTCTTGAAATCTGCATTCGAGACCTTGGAGCAGGCAACGATTATAATTTCCGGCTCTGGATTGAAGTTTCAGAAAATATTTCTGAAAATAAAGGAAAAACAGCTCTTAATGAAGAGGATGAAAAAAAGGTTGTAAAGAGACTAATTATCAGGAAAATGAACTAAAGAATTAAAGGTCCTGTAATAGTTTTCAAATCTGGCCAGCAAGGCTAAGGATCTGTTTTGTGGGAAAGTAATTAGAAGAGTTCATATTTCAGACCTGATCAATTACGTCCTATTTTTCCCTTTAGCCTTGACATCCCTTAGCCCTGACATCCCTTAGCCTTAACATTTTACTGATTGATTTTTTGAAATAAGATGTTCATTCACTTCAAGTGACTGTAATATACTGAGGCATAATTCTGGTATTACTACCGTTTTCATTCGTTACTGTAAGGCTCACATCGTACTTTCCCGGTTTAGTAAATGTGTGCGTTGCGTTTAAAGCGTGTTTTGAATTAATGCCGTCTCCGAAATCCCAGTGCCAGAAGATCGGTGCACCTGTACTGTTGTCAGTAAATAATACTTTTAAAGGTGTATTTCCTGATGTTATATTCGCAAAGAAGCTGGCAACAGGTGTTTTTAGTGACGGCTCCGCTTCCGAAACAGTACACATGTAAATATCAGAATTTGTGTATGTAAGACCATGGACCGTATAATCATTACGTGAATCCGTCCAGACTATTCTGTCACCATAGATTGCAGGGCTTGACTGCGATGATTTATTTGAAGTAATTTTAGTTTCCGTATTGGTAGAGAGATTGTACATATAAATGTCAGCATTTCTATTGCGATCAGCCACCCATGTTATCCTGTCACCATAGATAACGTGATGTCCCTGATAGCCTGCACTGATAGTGATTCGAGACTCCTTAGAAGTTGAAAGGTCGTACATATAAATATTCGATCCATTGCGAGAATCCTTCCACACTATTTTGTCCCCATAGATAGCAGGAGAGTATTGATTCGAATCGTCAGCAGTAATTTGAGTTTCCGTGGAAGTGGAGAGGTCGTACATATAAATATCTCCGTTTCCGTTGCGAGAATCTTCCCACACTATTTTGTCCCCATAGATAGCAGGATTATCCTGATGTGATTCGTTTGTGGTTATTCGGGTTTCTTTTGATGTGGAAAGATCATACATGTAAATATCTCCGTTTCCATCGCGAGTATCCGTCCAGACTATCCTGTCCCCGTAAATGTCAGGATAGAATGCTTTTCCGCTGTTAGTAATCTGAGTTTCTTTGGAAGTGGAAAGATTATACATATGTATATCGGTTCTGTCCAGTACATCGGGACGACTGGTACTCCGATACTCCTGCCAGACTATCCTGTCCCCGTAGATTTCAGGCCCTGTATTATAGTAATATGAACTATTGGTTGTAACTCGAGTTTCTTTGGAAGTAGATATGTTGTACATGTAGATGTCGTGGTATCTCCATCCATTGCGGTCATCTAAATATACAATCCTATCTCCGTAAATGGCAGGCATCGTCTGATTAGATTTGTTTGTGGTGATCTGAGCCTCTTTGAGAGTGTATTGAGGCCTATCGGATGCTATTATTGGATATATTTTTGAGAAAGTACCGTTTGCGTTGCTTACTGTAAGGTTTACATTATAGGTACCGGATACCGGATACACATAAACCGGTGTTTTATCTTTAGAATCCGTGATTCCGTCATTATCGAAATCCCATGCCCTGGATGTTGCATTTTTCGAGAGATCTGTAAACAGTACAAAAAGAGGTACATAACCTCCAGTTACGTTGACCCTGAAATCTGCAACAGGAAATGTTGGCTGCTGATTTTTAGAGATCTGATCTTCAGGTACAAAGACAAGAGGAAGATAATCATACTCAGTTCCATTGATATTATAAGGTAAATCACCAATTCCATCCCCGTTCCAGTCATTGCAGTTTTGGGAAAAACCAGTTCCATCAGGCTTTGCCCAGTAATTGCCTCCCAGGTACGGGCCTCCTACAATATTTTTTCCAGGGGTTTTTGTAGTGTTCCAGACAGCCTCGTCCAGGCCACTTTCTGGATATACGATTTCAGTATTATTGAAGAGATTAACTGTGTTATTGAAAAAATTGTTGTAAATCAAAATGATACCAGTAGAAGTAGGATCATTGGAGGATAAATCCAGAGAGATTCCACATTTTCTATTTCTCTTAATTCTATTGTCAATTACCAGAGCAATGTCCCCCAGAGATATACCAATATCGTTGTTTGAAATTGTGTTATTTTTTATTGTATCCCCTGAAGAGTAATGAGCAATAATGATCCCTTCAGTGTTTGAGGTCAGGGTATTATTTGTAATCTGGTTACCACTGGAGATGAAAGCTGCAGAAATACCGCTGAGGCAATTGGAGATTGAATTATTGTCTATTATATTATCATGTGATTCACTAATACCAATTCCGCATAGAGAATTCCCAGAGCCTTGTATAGTATTGTTTAGAATCTTATTTCTACTGCAGTAGTTGATGCCGATCTGACCATTCAGAAACGTATTGTTAATTATAGTAATGTTAATCTCGCTGCCTCCTGAACTTAAGTGAATACTCGAATTGGAAAATCTATTGTTAGAAAAAATACAATTATAGCATTCACTACCCCTGATGCCTGCTTCAGTCCCTATAATTATATTTTTTCAAAAGTAGAATTGCAACAATTATCGAGAAGGATACCTGAACTGTTTTCTAAAAAAAGGTTATTTTTGACAATACAGTTCTCGATAAATCCCTGACCAGATGAATAAAAAGGCCTCAAACTAACATTCTCGTGTATGCTAAACCCACTGACAACAGTGCTGTTAGCCGCCAAATTGAAAGTCTGAATAACAGTATCTTCAGGTTTTTCGGAAGCAGAATGAATGCTCAGATTATCTATTCCTATATCTACACTCTCATTATAGATACCCGGATAAACAAGAATAATATCTCCTGGAGATGAATTGTTTACCGCTTCCTGAATAGACGGGAAATCTGCACCTGAACCACTATTACCTACCAGAATCTCCCTTGCAGATGCAGGGCTATGAATTAGAATCGTGAAAAAGATAGTAACTACTAAAAGGATTATGAATTTATTTACCCACACCTTTACTTCCCCCTTTAAACCAGAAATATAATACGAGCCTATCCCATAACTCAAAACTGCTTCCCCGAATCTGGAATTAAGAATAATCAATGAGTTTTTGATCATGGGAAATCTTTCTGAAACTCCTATCAATTGAGTATAAAGCTGGTTTTGGGATAAGCTCTACTAATAAGATCCCAGATCCTCAAAGAAGATATATGATTTAAGGACTAATAGAGTTTATTTTCTTTATTATATATTCTTGACTACTTTCTCAGCAAAAATAAGGTATGTTGCAGGGTTATATGTAATTTTAACAGCTTTAAATTTCTAGATTTAATTTCTGTTCTACTTTTATCCTTAAATTCTTTTATCTGGTCCTTGATCCTGATATACAGACATTTCAAGTTACGTCTCAAGCTATATTTCCAGCTAAATGAAAGTTTTTTATACAGACAGTTTCATAGCTGATTAATACTTAATCATGTGTAGAGGAAAATTGCTTTACGGGAAGAACCGTTTGCGGGGAAGAATCATTTTCAAAGACTACCTCTGTTGCAGGTTTTTGTTAATCCTTTATAGCTTGTATTTTTCCGGCTTTCTTTGATTCGGCACATCTATATGTATATAGAAATAATTTGAATTCAGGTTAAGTATAAAATTGATTTTTTAGTACAAGAAAAGCATAAAAGGCAATTTAAGAGCTATTTAAACATTTGTTTGAGATTCGGGGATTTACAGAAGGGGTTCTTAACAGATTTTGTTTAAATTTAGTCATAATTTTCAGGAATTTCAATTTCTCATATGGAAATGTCTAAACTGAAAACTTCAAGATTGGAATTTTGAGGTTGAAACTGTCTGAAATTATAAACTTTAAAATTGAAATTTTGAGATTATAATTTTGAATCGGGATTTGAGATTGAAATTTTAAGATTGAAATTTCAAGATTGGGATTTTGAAACTGGAAATTTCTGAAACTGGAAATTTCTGACTATTCTAGTGCTTACAGAAATAATAAAGGGTGCTAAACATGGAAAATGAAAATAAACTGTCCGAGAGAGAGGAGATAAATTTGGACTACGATGTAATAATCGTAGGGGCAGGGCCCGCTGGAATGTTTGCAGCTTACAAGCTTGCGGAATTTAAGCCATTGAGAATTCTGATTGTGGATATGGGCAGGGACATAGATGAACGCTTCTGCCCCATGAAAACCCAGACGTACTGCATGCACTGCACGCCCTGCGATATTATGTGTGGGGTTGGGGGCTGTGGGACTTTTTCAGACGGAACCTTAAACCTGCGGCCTGATGTTGGAGGAGACCTGGCAGCCCTGACAGGTGACCAGACCGAAGCCTGGCAGCTCGTAGAAAAAGTTGATAAGGTCTTTTTGAAATTTGGGGCTCCACAGGGGGCTCTGCTTACCGAAAGCCCAGAAATAGAGGAGCTTAAACGCAGAGCGGCATCAGTAGGAGCCCGTTTTATAGAGATAAAGCAGCGGCATATAGGCTCAGACAATGCTCCTGCAGTTATAGGACGATTTAAAAGGAACCTTGTTGACAGAGGAGTGGACTTCCTGCTTGAAACCGAGGTAAAAGATCTGCTGATTGAGGACGAGACCTGCAGGGGCATTATACTTTCTGACGGACGAGAACTCCGGGCCAGTTATGTGCTTTTATCACCTGGAAGGCGGGGCTGCAACTGGGTCTCAGATATGATTGAGAAGCACGGAATCGAAGCACGGTACGGAGGAATTGACATTGGGGTAAGGGTAGAAGTCCCCGCAATCGTTATGGACCCTGTAACAAAAATCAACCGTGACCCCAAGTTCCATATCCAGAGCCGTCGTTACGACGATTTTGTCCGGACCTTCTGTACAATATGC
>Ga0268359_12082_pt1 | contig 9931 bp, 7 predicted proteins | sample BioMet11_FD_194416 | JGI IMG/M metagenome (GOLD analysis project Ga0268359, IMG submission 194416) | Sewage microbial communities from Oakland, California, United States - Biofuel 11 (PacBio Assembly) | ecosystem: Engineered > Wastewater > Sewage > Unclassified | place: USA: California | collected...
AGCGGCCACTCGGCATACGCCTGGCGGAGCAGCATGAGGTCCGCCGACCTTCTCGCAGGCGGTACCGAGCCCATACCAAGCGGCAATGTTCAAGCGTGCCTGCGACACGAGAAGATCCATGGGATGGTGCGCAGGTCATCGAGGGACTTTGCGCCAGACCACGCTTGGCGGGACGGCTGCCGATGGGCATGAGGCCAATCTCTGTGAGGGGCGTGACCGTGGAAAACCACTCGGTAAAGCCCTCCGTACCAAGAAGATCGAGGTAGCGTTCGCGCGAGGCGGCATCGAGCGCGGAGGCGAGCCCATCGTAGCGTTCGGTCGTCTCGGTGTTGACCCATTCGACGGAAGGCGCGGACTGCAGGAGCGTGGCACCGGCGACCGACTCCACGTGACGGCGGGCGAGCGTGGGGTCCCCGTAGCGCGCGAAGATGACCTCGCCCTGCTCGGTGAGCTTGAAGCGGCAGTTGACCGAGCCCTTCGGCTGGGAGAGGACGGCCCTGTTGGCGGGACCGCCGCCGCGGCCGACGGCGCCGCCACGGCCATGCATGAGTACGAGGTCGATGTTGTTGTCCGCGGCCCATCGGGCGATGGCGGCCTGAGCCTTATGAAGGACGAGCGTCGCGGATGTGGGCCCCGCATCCTTGGACGAGTCGGAGTAACCGAGCATGACCTCGAGGCGGCGTCCCGTCTGCGCGAGACGACGCTGCACGTCAGGCAGGCCGATGATCCCGTTGAGCGTATCGACGGCGTTCTCTAGATCGATGACCTGCTCGAAGAGCGGGATTACGTCAAGCGTCGGCACGTCCGTCTCGTGGGCGAACGCGAGACGGGCGAGCTCGTAGACGTCGGCCACGTTCTGGGCGCTCTGCGTGAAGGAGATGATGTAGCGGCGTGCGGCGTCGATGCCGTTCTTGCGCTGGATGGAGCCGATGGCGCGGAAGGTGTCGAGCACCTCGCGCGTCATGGGATCAAGCTCTCCCCTCTCGCCCCAGCGGCCGTGCTCGCGTATGTCCTTGAGAGCGCGCGCGTGAACGACGGAGTGCTGGCGGAACTCCATCTCCACCATGTGAAAGCCGAAGGTCTGCGCCTGCCAGATGACCTTCTGGAGCGGACCGTAGGCGGTGCGGGCAGCACCGGCCTTGGCAAGCGAGCGCTGCACCACGAGCAGGTCGTCGACGTACTCGTCGGCGCTGTGGTACATGACGTCCGCCGTTCGGTGGATGGTGGCCTCGAGACGGTCGGCGATCACGAGCGTGGCGGCGCGATGCATCTCGTCGGCGGAGATCTCGAGCGCATGCGAGGAGAGCGACTCGCTCATCTCCACCTGGTGGTTCCAGAGGTTGACGAGCTGCTCCGACGGCGGCGTGGACATGGCGTCGAGCGTGAGGTTGCGTCCCACGTAGCGCGTGCGCTCCTCGAGCGCCTCGAGCATGTGCGTGCGAAACTTCTCCGCGACCTTGCGACTCACCTTCGCGGTGACGTTGGGGTTGCCGTCGCGATCCGAGCCGATCCAGCTGCCGGGGTGGAAGAACGCGGGACAGATGGGCGGCACGGTGCCGGCCTTCTCGCCGAGCTCCCAGTCATCGAAGCGGCGGTAGACCTCGGGGACCATGTCGAAGAGCGTGTTGTCGAAGATGTCGATGATCGTGTCGGCCTCCTCGACGGGGGTCGGCTTCTTGTGCGCGATGGGAGACGTCCGAAAGAGCGCGTCGATCTCCTGCAGCATGAGCCGCTCGTTCTCCCTGAGCTCGATGCCCGAGAGATCGGTGCGCTTCTCGAGGAGGATGGCGATGCGGCGAATCTTGCCCTCCACGGCCTTGCGGCGGGCCTCGGTGGGATGGGCGGTGAACACCGGGCGGAACTCCAACCGGTCGAGAAGGGCGATGGCCTTGCCGCGACCGCACTCGTCGACGAGCCTGCGGTAGGCCACGGTCATGTCGTTGATGGGGTCCTCCTCGGCCTTGACGGGCACATCGTGCTCGCGTACGCGCAGCGAGGAGACGCGGTAGTTCTCCTCGCATACGTTGGCCAGGTGGAAGTAGGCGACAAACGCTCTCATGATGATCGTGGCCTCGTCAACGGGCATCTCGTCGATGGAGGAGACGAGACGCACGAAGGCCTCGCTCTCGTCCTGGGTCTCCTCGCCATCGTCGGCGTTGGCGGCGATGGCATCCGTGAGCAGGGCGTCGAAGGCGGAGCGCAGGCTGGGGTCGTACTCCTCGAGAACCTTGCGAACCAAGCGCAGGAAAAGGGCCAGGTTGTCGCGAATCTTCTCGGGAAGGTCCACCTCGGCGAGGGTCACGCGGGCGGCGACCGTCTCGACGTCGGTTCCCTCGGGCAGGTCCATGTGCTCAATGATCCTCTTGATGTCGGACAAGACGTCCCCCTCGTACGTTGCTCGGCTTTCGTGGACTACGCCAACCATACGTGCGGAACCCAGCAATGCAAGCGCCCTTCACATCGACGAAATACGCGCGACACGCTTTTGTCCGCGACGACTCGTTCTCGTCCTCCACGGCAGACCCGCGTCACGGAGGCGAGGTACAATCATGCTTCATTGCAACGACCCTACCCACGGAAGCCGCCATGCCAAAGAATCCGTTTGCAAGGCACGAAAGAAGCGATGGCACCGACGCCGTCGGAGGCGTACATCACGCCACGCCACGCTACGGCGAGCGTTACCAGGCATCGGGCGGCAAGCCGAGCGGACGGGCCCGTCGCAGTGGCAGGGCCGCGGAGAGGACCGCCGAGCCGAGCCTGCTCGCCCGCACGGTCAACCAGTGGTGGAACCGACTTCTCGGTGCCGTCTACTCGAGGTCGTTCTCCGAGCAGTCCGAGCAGTACATGGCCCATCGAACCACGCGCGACTACGTCTGCAACACCATCGGCCAGGCTGCCTGGGGCGGGCTCTTCCCGCTCCTCACCATCGTCTGCACCCAGCTCGTGGGCGCCGAGCAGGCAGGCTACTTCTCGATGGCCTTCGTCGTGGGCACGCTCCTGCTCTTCCTGGGCAACTACGGCGTGCGCACCTACCAGGTGTCCGACCTCGACGAGATGGAGTCCTTCTACGACTACCAGCTCAACCGCGTCATCACCTGCGTGGCCATGCTCGGCGTGGGCCTGGCCTACTGCACCATCCGCGGCTACGACGCCATGATGGAGTCCATCTGCATGGGCGTGCTGCTCTTCCGCGCCGTCGACGCCCTCGCCGACGTCTACGAGGGACGGCTCCAGCAGAAGGACAAGCTCTATCTGGCCGGACTCTCGCAGGCGATTCGCTGCGCACTCGCCTTCGTCGTCTTCACCGTGGTGCTCTTCGTCACGCGCAACCTCGTGTGGGCCTCGTGCGGCATGGCCATCGGCGCCGCCATCTCGCTTGCCCTCTTCACGCTGCCACTCGCCCTGTTCGAGACCGACAAGAGCCTGCCGCTGTCGCTGCGCGGCGTGAAGGAGCTCTTCGTCCAGTGCTTTCCGCTGTTCCTTGCGCTGTTCCTCTACAACCTTCTCGACTCCATGCCCAAGTTCGCCATGGAGGGCGTGCTGTCCTACGACAACCAGCTCTACTTCAACGCCATGTACTTCCCCGCGCTCTCCATCCTCATGATAGTGGGCTTCATCTACAAGCCCCAGCTCGTACGGCTGGCCAACATCTGGGCCACACCCGAGGAGCACAAGCGCTTCGACCTCATCGTGCTGGCCATGTTCGTGGTCATCGCGGTCATCACGGGCGTCACGGCGCTCATCATGGGCTGGATCGGCATCCCCATCATGAGCTTCCTCTACGGCGTCGACTTCGAGCAGTTCAGGCCGCTCGTCTACGTCATGGTATGTACAGGCGGCGTGTGTGCGGCGATCGACTTCCTCTACCAGATCATCACGGTGCTTCGTGAGCAGCAGTCCGTCATGAGGCTCTACCTCATCGCCTGCGTCTTCTCCGTGCCCGTGGCCCTGCTGCTCGTCAACTTCTCCGGGCTTGTCGGCGCCGTCGTCTCGAGCATCGTGATCATGTCCATGCTCCTCGTGCTCCTGCTCAGCGAGTACGTCGTCATCCGCAAGCGCGCCGAGTCATCCCTGATGCTGTAGACGGGTGCGGGCGTCTCGTCCGTACCTCGGCCCAGGGAGCGTTAGGCGTTGGCGATGACCCCACCCAGTCGCAGCCCGACGATGACGGCGATGATGCACACGCCCACGTTCACGACCACGTTGATCACGGCACCCGTCCAGTTGCCCGCCTCCACCAGCTGGATCGTCTCGCTCGAGAAGGTCGAGAAGGTGGAGAGGCCGCCGCAGAGGCCGACGGCGAGGAACAGCCGTAGCTCCGCTGGCAGGGGGCTTGCGAGGTCGACTCCCGTGACCACCCCGATCAGCAGGCCCGCAATGACGTTGGCCACGAACGTGCCCGCGGGAACACCCGGAAGCAACATGCGAAGCCAGATGCCTATCCCCCACCGGCTGACGCTGCCGATGAACCCACCCAGGCCCACGCTCAGAAACTCCCTCATGTACGTTCCTCCTAAGGAATCGGGCCGATAGCCCGTCTACGGCGCACGTGCGCCCCGACAGAAGCCATCAGCCCGAGGGCGGTTCGACCATTGCGGCCAGGGAGGCATTCTTTCCCCACGTCAACGCAACCAAGACGCCACATCCCTAGAGGAGCCGGAGCGAGACCTCCTTGAGCTGTGCGCCGGTGATCTCGGAGGGCGCGGCACTCATGAGGTCGCTGCCGCTGTTCGTCTTGGGGAAGGCCATGACCTCGCGGATGGAGTCGGAGCCGGCGAGCAGCATGCACACGCGGTCGAGCCCGAGCGCGAAGCCACCCATGGGGGGAGCACCGAACTCGAGGGCCTCCATGAGGAAGCCGAACTGGGCGCAGGCACGCTCCTCGGAGAAGCCCAACAGCTTAAGGATGCGCATCTGCAGCTCTGCGTTGTGGATACGCATGCCACCGCCACCGGCCTCGTAGCCGTCCATGACGAAGTCGTAGGTGTGCGAGCCCACGGAGAGCGGGTCTGACTCGAGGCGGTCGATGTCATCCTCGTCGGGCTGGGTAAAGGGCTGGTGCTCGGCGGCGTAGGCCTTGCGGTCCGCATCCCAGTGGAACAGCGGGAAGTCGACGACCCAAAGGAAGTCGTGGCCCTCGCGCGGCACGTCGAGCGCGTCTGCCATGTGGCAGCGCATGCCACCGAGGATCTCGTCGGCATGCAGACGGGACTCGACGGCAAACATGACGAGGTCGCCGGGCTCCACGTCCATCTCGGCACGGAGGTCTGTCATCTCCTCGTCGGAGAAGAACTTCACGATGGGGCTCGTGACCGAGCCGTCCTCGCGGAAGGCGATGTAGGCAAGGCCCTTGGCGCCGAATCCCGACGCGACGTCAGCGAGCTTGTCGATCTGCGCGCGGGGCCACCTGCCGGCACCCTTGGCGTTGATGGCCTTGACGTAGAGCTCGGGGTCTGCCGCGGCGGTGGCGAAGAGTTTGAACCTAGAGCTGCCAAAGATCGGGGTGACGTCGTGCAGCCTCATGTCATAGCGGGTGTCGGGCTTGTCGATGCCATAGGTGTCCATGGCGTCCCAGTACGAGATGCGACGAAGCGGCAGCTCCATCTTGACGCCCATGCGACCGAAGGCATCGGAGAACACGTCCTCGAGGGCACCCATGACGTCATCCTGGCGCACGAAGCTCATCTCGATGTCCACCTGCGTGAACTCGGGCTGGCGATCAGCGCGCAGGTCCTCGTCGCGGAAGCACTTGGCGACCTGGTAGTAGCGCTCCACGCCGCCCACCATGAGCAGCTGCTTCAAGAGCTGCGGAGACTGCGGGAGGGCGTAAAAGTGGCCGGGCTGCGTGCGGCTCGGCACGAGGAAGTCACGCGCACCCTCGGGCGTGGACTTGAACAGGGCGGGCGTCTCGACCTCCATGAAGTCGCGACCGTGGAGCGCCTCGCGGATGGCGAAGGTGAAGTCGGAGCGGAGCCTGAGGTTGGCCATCATCCTCGGGCGGCGAAGGTCGAGGTAGCGATAGCGCAGGCGCACGTCCTCCGCGGTCTCGACGTGGTCCTCGATCTGGAACGCAGGGGTCTTGGAGGTGTTGAGGACCTCGATGCCGGTGACGTAGACCTCGACGGCTCCCGTGGCGAGCTTGTCGTTGTCCTGCCCCTCGGGACGCTCGTGGACGGTCCCCGTGACCATGATCGGCCACTCGGAACGGATGGTCTCGGCAACGTGGAAGGTGCGGGCGTCGCAGACCTCGGGGTCGAACGAGACCTGCGTGACGCCGTCACGGTCGCGCAGGTCGACGAAGATCAGGCCGCCGTGGTCGCGACGGTGCCAGACCCAGCCCGTGAGTGTGACCACCTTGTCGATGTCGGAGGCGCGGAGCTCGCCGCAGGTGTGGGTGTGCATGGAGTGAGAATCCATATCTTTCCTCTCGTCTCTGCCGCCCCGTGTCGGAACGGGCGGCTTCCCAGCAGACGGCGACGAGGCGTAGACGGCGCGTCGTCGCACGTGAGTTGCGATTGTACTACGCGCCCGATGCCGTCGGCCCGCCATGTAAGCATCCGGAAACTATCTGCCGCAACGCCACACAAGCGCTGTCGTTTCCGTGTCGATGGACGCGGACGGACAGGTCCGTCCGCACGCGCGTGTACCCTCTCGACGAGAGAACCAGCCGGGAGGACAGGGACATGCCGTACAGAACCGCGATATTCGACCTTGACGGAACGATGCTCGACACCCTCACGGACTACACGGCGGCGGTGAACCATGCCCTCGCCTCGCAGGGCATGCCTGCACGCTCCGTCGACGAGGTCCGTCTCGCCACGGGCAACGGCATCGAGCACCTCATGCGCGAGTCCGTGCCCGAGCGTACGACCGAGGGGGACTTCCAGCGAGCCTTCGACGCCTTCAGGACCTATTACGCAGCGCACAACAACGACGCGACCCACCCCTACGACGGGATGCTCGAGATGGTCTCTCGGTTGCGCGGATACGGAGTCAGGTGCGCGCTCGTCTCCAACAAGGCCGACTTTGCCGTACAGGCACTCACGAGGGAGTACTTCGGAGGCATCTTCGACTATGCCATGGGGGAACGGGCAGGCATCCCGAAGAAGCCCGCACCCGACATGTGCGACGTGATACTCGCCGATCTCGGGGTCACACGTGAGGGCCTCGTCTACGTGGGCGACTCCGAGGTCGACATCGCCACGGCGCGCAACCTCGGCTGCGACTGCATCATCTGCTCGTGGGGCTTCCGCGACCGCTCGTGGCTCATCTCGCAGGGTGCCGAGAGAATCGTCGACACGCCCGCCGAACTTGGGGCAGCCATCCTCGCCTAGCGCGGCAACACATATCCTCCATGGGCTTTTACCTGCGGCTGATTCAGCCTACGACCAGTTTTGCAACGCTTGCCAGAACCTTTTGGAACAGAACTCGATACGACCTTACGTGGGGGTTATAGTTCTTTCAAAGCAGGTCTGGTCTTTCGACGGAAAGGACATGCCATGGGAAAGAAAGCTGCTGAGGCACTCGACATCAATTACGAGGGCCTGGCCGAATACCTGCACGTCAACCATTCGGTCTACATGAAGGTCGGTTCCGATGTCTACTATCTCACCGACGTGAACTACGAGGCGTGGCGCGCCCAGGACACCAGTCGCCGCAACTCGAAGAACCACTTCGTCGACTGCTCCGAGCTCGTGAGCACCGTCAGTGAGTTCCTCTCCCTTCCATTCATCCATGGCAAGACCATCAAGGATGCCTTCAACCAGGCGACCTTCTTCGCCTCGGTCGACGGCGCCAAGGAGTAGCGGCTAGGGCGGTAACCAGAGCAGAAGAAACGAGGGGCCAGGACGAAGTGATCCCGGTCCCTCTCTTTGTGCCCGTCTTGCCCCCCGCGACGTGCACAGGGGTGCGACTATTCGGTCCGGTCGTCCTTTGGCTCGATGCCATCGTCCGAGTACTCGAGCTCGCCGATGAGGCTGCGGAACTCGTTGTCCACGGCGTTCTTGTGCGGGGAGCGCTTGGCGTAGCGCGCCACGGCTCCCTTGGACTTGTTGATGCTCTGCAGCGTGCCGGCACCTGCGATGCAGCCGCCCGGGCAGGCCATGCCCTCGAGCAGGTATCCGGGATACCTCCCCTTCGCGGCATCCTTCATCATCTTCCGGCAGTCCTCGAGGCCCTCCGCCGAGGCGATTTTGACCTCGACCTCAGGATGTCCGCGGCGGATGACGTTGGCGACGGCGTTGGCGACTCCGCCCGATACGGCGAAGTTGCGGGCGTCCTCGCTCGCCACGTCGAAATCGGACTCGTTGTCATCGTGGAGGGCAAGGTAGTCGATGTCGCGCGCGTCCATCATGCCGGCCATCTCCTCGAAGGTGAGCACGAAGTCGACCTCCGAGCGGACGGATGTGCGCATGGCCTCGAGCTTCTTCGCGGAGCACGGCCCCACGAAGACGATCTTCGCCTTGGGATGGTACTTCCGAATCATCCGAGCCGTAAGCGTCATGGGCGTGAGAGCCATCGAGATGCACCCGGCGTACTCGGGAACTCCTTCTTGGCCATGGATGACCAGGCAGGACAGCACGAGGTACCCATGAACGGCAGCTTGTCGGGAACCTCCGCAAGAAAGTCCTCGGCCTCCTGGACGCTGCAGAGGTCGGCGCCGAGGGCGACCTCCTCGACAACCCGAGAAGCCCAGCTGCTTGAAGGCCTCACGGAGCTTGCCGACGTTGCCCTTGCCGCCGAACTGACCCACGAAGGCGGGAGCCACGGCGGCGATGACCTCATCGCCGGAGAGAATCGACCAGATGACCTGAACGAGCTGGCTCTTGTCGGCGATGGCACCGAAGGGGCAGTTGATGAGGCACTGCCCGCAGGCCACGCACTTGTCGTGATCGATCCTGGCGCGACCGTGGTCGTCGGAAACCGATCGCATCCATGCCGCAGGCCTCGGCACAGGGGCGCACGAAGTGGTGGATGGACTGATAGGGACAGGCCTTCTGGCAGAGTCCGCAGTGGATGCACATGTCCTGGTCGATGAATGCCTTCTTGTTGACGAAGGAGATGGCTCCCTTGGACAGATCTCGCGGCAGGGGTGCGCCAGGCAGCCCTGACAGGTGTTGGTGACCTCGTAGACGTTGTCCTTGCAGGCGTTGCAGGCGAAGGAGATCACGTTGATGAGCGGCGGTCGTAATACTGGTCGGGACCTGCCGCGGCAGCCAGACCGTCGGATATGTGGTTGGGTCTGTCCACGCCCTGGAGGGAGAGCCCCGAGGCCAGACGGACGCGCTCGGTCACGATGGCCCGCTCGAGGAAGACGCTCTTCGCGATAGGTTGCCACGTCACCGGGGATGATCTTGTAGGGCAGCTCCTCAAAGGCCGCATCCATGTCGGCATAGGTCCAGTCGGGATTGTTCGCCCGCATTGTAGATGACCCGTGCCACCTCGCTGAAGACCCTCCTGCGGATCTCGGTGAGATTGGTGTAGACACCCCGCATGGTATCGGCCATGTACCTTCCCCTCGTTCGCGCTTACCGGTGCTCGATGCCTTTCAGTATGGCTCAGATCTCGCTCGAGCGCGCCTCCCACGAACCAAACCTCACAGGCCATGACGTGCGCAGGCAGAGCGTCTCCCCCGTCACGGGATGCACGAAGCGCTCCTCCCAGGCGTGGAGCATGAGGCCCGTCTCCGAGCGGGCTCCCCCATAGAGGGTATCACCCACCACGGGAAAATCCGAGATTTGCCAGATGCACGCGAATCTGATGACGCCTGCCCGTCGCAAGCTCCACGAGCAGAAGCGAGCGGCGATTCTCCATGGCAAGACGCGTCACGCGCGTGAGCGAGTGCTTGCCTGCAGGCGAGACGCGCATGCGGCGGGCATCGTGGCGGTCGCGCCCGATGGGCTGCTCGATGCTGGTCTCTCCCCAGGGGAAA
>Ga0268359_11151_pt1 | contig 9925 bp, 12 predicted proteins | sample BioMet11_FD_194416 | JGI IMG/M metagenome (GOLD analysis project Ga0268359, IMG submission 194416) | Sewage microbial communities from Oakland, California, United States - Biofuel 11 (PacBio Assembly) | ecosystem: Engineered > Wastewater > Sewage > Unclassified | place: USA: California | collected...
ATGGTATATTATGTTATATTGGAATGTAACATATATACTTAATAACATCAAATAGGTTTTCCTCGGGGTAGAAATATAAGAAATAAATTCCCTCAATTGTTCTGGATATATATAACAATTTCTACTACAATCTATAAGCCAGAGAATTCATATGAGTCAGAGAATTCAAGCTTGCAGAAATGATTTGAAAACTTAAATGGGCAACAGGAGACCATATGAGATAGCCCGGCAGGTAATAGTTATGAAGTGCATTAATTCTTTGAGGATGAAAGCGATAGATCGAAATTGCGAATACCTTGGGCTTCTACCTATCCAGTTAATGGAAAATGCAGGGGCCGTTATTGCACAGCACATACGGGAAAAGCTTGAGAGTGGCAGGGTACTTTTTCTCGCAGGCCGGGGAGAAACAAGGAGGAGATGCTTTGTCGCAGCCAGACATCTTGCAGGCTCTTCAGGATACACTGTAAAGGTAATGCTGCTTGGAAAATCCAGGGATATAAGAACGAAAGAAGCTCTCCATAACTTTTCCCTCCTGAAGTTCAGCCGTGTTGATGTGCTCGAAATAACGGACTCAAGCCAGTTTGAAGCTTCGACTTCAGAATCGTTTCAGGAAGCTGATCTGCTCGTAGACGCAGTATTCGGAACCGGGATAAAGGGAAAGCTCAGAGAGCCTGAATCAAAGGCCATCGACTTTATAAACCGGGAAGGGAAAGCCGGAAAAAACCATAATCTCGGTTGACATTCCCTCAGGACTTGACCCTGATGGTGGAGATTTTGAAAAAGCTGTGCATGCAGGGCTTACTGTTACTTTTCACCATATGAAGACTGGGCTTTTGAGCGAGAAGGCAAAAGAATACACTGGCATAATAAAGGTTGCAGACATCGGAATCTGTGCCGACGCCGAACAGTATGTTGGTCCCGGAGACCTTATGATGCTGCACAGGCGAGAGTCTGGAGAACACAAGGGTGATTCCGGAAAAATCCTTGTTATAGGAGGAGGCCCGTATTCAGGAGCTCCGGCCCTTGCGTCCCTTTCAGCCCTTAAAGCTGGAGCAGACCTTGTAACCGTAGCAGTTCCAGAACCTGTAGCCGAAATAGTGGCATCATATTCTCCAAACCTGATCGTCCGAAAACTCTCTTCAAATGTTCTCTGCCCTGAAGATCTTTCAATCCTTATGGACCCTATAAATTCCCATGATGTGGTCGTGATGGGAATGGGACTCGGGAGAGCGGCAGAAACCCTGGAAGCTGTCCGAAAAATCCTGCCCTTTTGCAGGAAAGCAGTTCTTGATGCTGATGCCCTCTCAGCTCTCTCAGGCGCTATTTTTGAAAGCCTTGCAGGCAACTGCGAACTGATAGTAACCCCGCATGCCGGCGAATTTGCCCGCCTGAGAAATGTGGAAACCCCTGAGAACTTGGAATCCCGTATTAAAGCTGTCAGGGAGTTTTCGGAGGAAAAAGGAGTTGTAACACTTCTCAAAGGAAAAATCGATATTATCTCGGACGGAAAGCAGACCCTGCTGAACAGGACAGGAAACCCGGGCATGACTGTAGGAGGTACAGGAGATGTCCTTGCAGGTCTTACAGGGTCTCTTTTTTCCAGAAATCCCGCATTCCTCGCGGCAGCCTGTGCTGCGCATATCAACGGGGCAGCCGGGGATCTGGCTTTTGAGAAAGCAGGAAATGGGCTGCTTGCAACGGATGTTCTGGAGAAAATTCCTGAAATAATTAAAGCGGCTGAGATAGGGTAAAAAAGAAGATTGAGTAAAAGAGATAGAGTAAAGTCTAAGTGTAAAATACTGTAAATTTGCTAATGGGGAGGCAATTCGTATGGTACATGAAATTGAAAGGAAAATCGAGCTGAAAATCGAAAGAAACCGGATAAGAGTTACGATTTTTCACGGGGAAGATGAACAGGTCATAAAACTCAACCTTGAAGAAGCCAGAGGACTTAGGGAAGAGCTGGATAAAGTAATTGAAGATTATTCACAAAGAAAGCAAATCAGAATCGACTGATCCGATAAAAAGCACTGAAATGCCATAAAAGCATAAAATACCAGGAAAGCATTATAATGCCAGAAAAAGACATTGAAATGATAAGAATATCAGAAAAAGACATTGAAATGCCAAAAATGTCAAAAAAGACATCGAAATACCAAAAATGCCAGAAAAATATTGAAATGTCATAAATAGGCACTGAAATTCCCGAAAAAATGGAATTGAAAGCCAGATTGGCTCGAACCAGATAAATCAAGGTTATATATGTACGAAAAACGTGGTGGTTTTGTGGAAAAGCAATTTACTCATATTGAGTCCGGCAGAGCGCATATGGTAGATATCAGCGAAAAGCGTGAGGTTCCGAGATTGGCGCGGGCTGCAGGAGAAATTGTACTTTCCGGGGAGACTATAGAGAAGATACAAACCGGAAACGTGGAAAAAGGCAACGTGCTTGCAACTGCGCGGGTTGCTGCCGTGCTTGCGATAAAAAAGACTCCTGAGATAATCCCAATGTGCCACCAGATCCCTATCACTGCTATAGATGTGGATTTTGAGATTGGCAAAGGGATGATTTCAGCGGAGGTAAAAGTCCGGACTGTCGGGAAAACAGGAGTTGAGATGGAAGCCCTCACAGGTGTTTCGGCAGCATTGCTGACTATCTGGGATATGGTGAAATCAGTGGAAAAAGACGAAAGCGGGAATTATCCAAATACTTCAATACAAAATATCAGGGTGCTCGAAAAGCTCAAAGGATAAAGCTCAGGGTAGGTAACCCATAAAAAATAAGCTTTTTAAAGGATGGGATATATCAAGACCGCAGACTGAGGTATATATCTTGAAGATCATAGGTGGACCAGCATCACAATTACTTGCCAGCCGCACTGCCCGGGCTTTAGGGATAGAGCCTGTACTTTCCGAGTTTAATCGATTTCCTGATGGGGAACTTTATCTCCGAATCGCAGAAAATACCGAAAACGAGCGTGTGACCCTTATTCAGAGTACGCCCACTGATTCTGATCTTGTTTCCCTGCTCCAGCTTATCGATGCCTGTGAAGGAGCAAAAGAGCTCAATGTCGTGATTCCTTACATGGGATATGCCAGACAGGACAAGAAGTTCAAGCCCGGAGAACCGATTAGTGCCCGCGCAATTGCCCGCTGTATCAGGGCTGACCGCGTTTTTACGATAAACATCCACGAAAAAAGTGTGCTTGAAAATTTCCCTGGCCCTGCAGAAAACCTTGACGCAGCTAAACTTGTCGGGGAGTATATTGCAGGGCTTAACCTGGAAAACCCACTTCTTCTTGCTCCGGATTCTGGAGCTGAAGGGCTTATAAAGAACGTCTCTTCAGGCCTGGGCTTTGATTATGATCACCTGGAGAAAACGAGACTCAGCGGGGATACGGTTGTAATCAAGACAAAGAATCTCGATGTAACAGGCAGAAATGTTGTCCTTGTAGACGATATGATTGCAACAGGTGGGACAATGGCAGAATCTATCAAAATGCTCAGATCCCAGGGAGCAGCAGATGTTTACATTGCCTGTGTACATCCTGTACTTGCAAGGAATGCAGCTTTAAGGCTCTTTAATGCGGGTGTAAGGGACATCCTCGGAACCGACACTCTTGAAAGAGCAGAGAGCAGGCTGAGCGTTGCCCCTCTTATTGCAGATGCCCTTAAAGGACTCTGATTAAAATAGTTTAATTTTATTACCGTTAACTATTTTTTATATTCTGTTGTTTCTAGTATTATGACTCTTCCAGAAGTCTGTCCACTTGATGAAAGTCAGACATGTAAAGGGCGGGAGTGCCACCTCTTCTGCCTTGAGTGGAGATCAAGAGAACCCACCTGCCTTATAGGCTACAGTACAACAAGTAAAATTAAATCCGGAAAAGCTGACCGTAACAGGGATACCTATGCTGAAGATACTTTCCGGAAACTAGGACGGCAGCCGCTTTCTAAAAGAAAAGATGTCTCTGAAACAGGAGACTGGATCCCTTCAAGGCTCACAAAAAAATCTTCGGAAAGGCCCGTTGAAAGAAAAGAAGAAAGATTTTCTAAGAACCGGTACTTCCAGGAAACAGATGTACAGAAGCCTGACCCGAAGCCTGAGGGAAACCATGACGAAAGGCAAAGATATGCTCCCAGCGATGGTGAGAAAGCCTCTATAAGGCTGGAATCCAGATTGAAAATTGAGCCGGTTGAACAGAACCCGGTTATACATGCAAAAATTGAACCAAAAGTCCAGGAAAAGCCAAAGGCCCCGGAAAAAGTAATTTCAAGAGATAAACACACGACTATCTTTGCACCTTTTAATACTGATAAAAAAGATGACTCGTGCCTGTCAGGGAGAGAGGAAAAAGTAATAAAGTCCACTGAGAATAAGGAAAAGCGTAAAAAGCTTGATAAAGCGATGGAAATAGACCTTCCTGAAACTTATGATGAAGATTTCTGGAGTTAACCGCCATCAACCCTAAAAAGGCTGTTTTTCGCTCAATCGTTGGCTCGCAACCGTTGACCCGCAACCGTTGCGCCGGTTGATCACGCCGTCATGACGTTTTAGATTTAGCAGCGTTTTTCGCTTAAGCCTTTTTTAAAAGGCTTGTGATCACGCCGATAGGGTTTGAGGATCAGGTACTCAAATTCAAACGTTGCTGAGGTTTTCGCTCAAGCCTTTTTTGAAAAGGCTTGGCAATTAACCGCCCTCCAGCTCAAAGAAATAGCTCAGACATACAGGCAGAAGTTCCGGAAAGGGTTTCTTACTCTTGAAGAAAAAAATTATTATCTTTATTCCGGCGTTCCTGAAGTGAACTTGCTTGACTCCTTTATGAAACTGATTGTTCATGGTTTTAAGGCGTTGGGTTTTAAGACGTTGAATGATTATAATCCATGAATATAGAAGGAGTTATGAGGAAATCAACTGTACTTCTGAGAGAGAATTTTGATATCGTAAGATTCTCATTTCTCGTGCTGTTTAACTATGTTGCTTAACTTATGCTGCTTAACTTTTATTTTGTGTGCTCGGGAAGGAAACAAAAAAGGATACGATGATTCAGGATGGACCGCCAGACATACCAGACAATCTACAGCTCACTGCATGACTTTAAAGATGTTTTTCGCCTTTCGGAGGAATATTCCAAACCCGTAGGTGTGCTTGCAACAATTCTCAATCAGAAAGTAGTAAAAAAGACTCGGTTCAAACACAGGAAAATTTATTCAAGAGAAGAGGAACTTTTTTTAAAATGGAAACAGGGACGCACTATTCTTGATCTTGCGGAATACACAGGCTTTCCTCCTACTCTTATGGCATCCCTTATTATGAAGAATTGTCAAATTTCCAAGAAAAGTATAAACTGGCTCTTCAAAAATGTGGATTTAATCGAAAACCGCCGTCTTCAAAAAGAAGTCAAAAAAGCCCTTGAGGTCGATCACTTCTTTTCGCCTCATGCCCATGAGATGCAGTGTAAGAAGGGCGAGATGGGAGAAGCACTTATCCAGAAATGGCTTGATGACAGGGAAATTCCGTATTGTACCGAAGCAGACATTCGAGCTAAAGGAGACGGCAAGACTCCTGATTTTGTCCTGGAAAATCCTGTATGCATAGACAATCTTATGGTCAACTGGATCGAAAGCAAAGCGCTTTTCGGAGACTACTTCGAACACGAGCACTATTCGAAAAAGCAGTTTAGGGAATATGCAGAGATTTTCGGAGAAGGCATGGTTGTCTACTGGTACGGGTATCTCGAAGATCTCCCTTCCGAGGGCTATCTTGTAAAGAACTACAGCTTTTTTGAAGACTATAAAGAGGAAATTGACGAGCTATTTAATTATCTGGTATACTGGTGAATCCTGTTTGAATACGTGTGAGTTCTGACAGAATACATTTGATCCTTGTCTGGAATACTTTTGACCCCGGTCTGCTGACAGAATGCATTTGACCTTTGTCTGGAATACTTTTGATTTCGGTCTGTTGAAATAATACATTTGACCTTTGTCTGGAATACTTTTGATTTCGGTCTGGTATATCTGCGAATCATGTCTGACATACCTGTTAATTGTGCGACAGGTCCGCTGAAAAGTAGATAGTCAACTTAAAGTTTTACAATAGACGACATATTGGTAATAGGGTCTTTTTCTACCTGGAAGATGTGGTCTGCCGAATCTATAAGGGATTCATCGTGGGAGACTACAATAATCTGGCCTACGCCTATGCCGCGCATCATGTCTATGAGTTTCAAAAGCTGGTTTATATGCCCGCGGTCCAGGAAAACTGTAGGCTCGTCAAGGATCATGGGGGGAAGCCCGTCTGCCCGATCTCCGCCAAAACCCAGGGCAAGAAGCCTGTAGATCGCACAGCGCAGGACAAGGTTAAAGATTGCACGTTCTCCTCCGCTAAGGAGTTTTGGTTCAAGTGGGGTGCCGTCTTTTCTGTAAACCGTGAGGTTATATTCCGGGTCGAGTTCGATATGGGAATAGGCATTATTTGTGTACATGAAGTTGAACATTTCATTCAAAAGGGTAGAAAGAGCCCCTATGTTTCTCGTCCGCATATCAGCCCGAACGCGCATATACATGCTCTCAAGCTCCTCGGCGTTGCTATATACGGCTTCGAGGTACTGCTTCCTGTTCTCAAGGGCTTTGAGTTCCTCTTTTAGCTCATTGCGGCGTTTTAAACTATTTTCGACCATCCCAACTTCTTTTAAGAGCGCATCTTTGGCAGCCGTGGTTTGCCGGGTTTTTTCAGTAAGGTTTGCCTGATACTCTTCAAGCTGGGTACGCTTTGACTGAAGATCTTCGAACCTGCTTCCCTGCAGTTTTCCTTCAAGCTGTTTTACCCGCTCGTTTCTTTCAAGGATTTCCCGGTCAAAGAAGCCGACTTTTTCGGCAAGGTTTCTGATTGAAGCCTCAAGCTCGGAGATTTTGTGCTTTATGTTATCCATCTGGATCAGGTTTGCCCCGAGTTTTTTTGTCTTCAAGAGACACTTTGAACTCTCTTCATGGGTTTCTTTTGCCAGAGCTTCTTTTTTCCGCAGGGTTTCAAGCTCAGCTCCCAGGGTTTTGAGTTTTTCCTTTTCCTGAGTCTCCCGTTCGGCAAGCCTTTTATTTTCTCATTGAGCTCTCCAAGCCTCTGCCCGTAATTTTCGATCAGTGCCAGAGAAGTCCTGATTTTCCCGTTCAAGCTCTCTATTTCCGAGGCGTTTTCGGCAAGCTTTTTCTCAAAGGCTTTTGCCTCTCGAAGTACTCTTTCACTTTCACCATGGGCTTTTTGAGCCGCTGCCTCCCATCCCTGCAGGGCTTTAATATCAGGAAGAAGCTTGCCCATTTTAGCCTCAAGTTCTTCCTTTTGTTTATTAAGGCCTTCAAGTTTAAGGGAATCTTCCTCGGTTCGGGTTTTGTGGATCTCTATCCTTTCTTGCAGGTCCTTTGCCTTGTTTTTGAGTCTTTCAGTTTCCAGGTCGTAATCCAAAATCCGCTTTTCCAGCTTTTTTGCGTCCTTAAGCCGATTGAGTTTTTTCTCGACTTCGCCTGCTGGAGCTTTATATCGAGGAGTTCTGCTGCAAGTTTTTCTCTTTTCTGTTCGGATTCCCCGGTTGTGCATGCAATTTCAGAGCCTTTAAGGATCCTGCCCGCATGTAGGGCATTTTCCTTCGGCAAGTAGCTGCCGGTTTTTACGGATAACTTTATCAAGCTCCCTGAGGGTAGCTTCAAGCTCTTTTTCCCGCCCATGCAACCTATTTTTGTTTTCCAGCAGAAGTTCGCTGAGGTACTCCAGGTCCTCGAGCTGCTCTCCGGTAAAGCCAAGTCCTTTTAACCCTGCAGAAGCTTCGGATTTTTGCTCCTTGACTTCCAGAACTGCCTTTTCATTTTCCCTGAGCTCCTCTTCAAGAATTTCAATCTCGGTTTTACTTTTTCGAACTGCGACCCTGGCGTTTTGAAGTTCCTTATCAAGCTGTGAGGAGATTTATGTCTCCGGTTTCTTTTTCCTTGAAAGCAAGTGCAAAGTTTTGTTGAGGCTTCGTTTTTCCGTTCACTGCAGAAGGCTTTCTTTTTCTTCCAGCTCATTTATAAACAAAGGAATCTCATAAGTGTCCGTGAAGCCTGTAGTCTCTTTTGCAGCTTCTTTTAGCTTTTTATTCCCATCCTCGATTCTCAGTATATTTTTCCTGTTTCCTTCAACTTCCTCGTTTGTAGCCCCAATATCCGCCCTGCACTGAATCAAAATCTGTTCGGTCTCAGCCTTTTCGTTTTCAAGGTCATGCAGAGCCTGAGTGTGAACTTCTTCTTCCCTGAGAAGAAGAGCAAGTTCTTTTGAGATTGCATTTACCTTTTCCCTGGCAAGAAACTCCTCTTTTTCCTGCTGCAGGCTCAAAGCCTCAATCTCAAGGTCTCCAAAGCCGCATTCTTCCCGAATAAGATTATTCTTCTTCTCCAGTCGAGCAGGGCTTGCCTTTGTTCATGGGCTTCTCTGGCGAAGGCTTTCTTTTTCCCGGATACAGCCTGCCTTGTCTTCCTGAGATTTAGCCAGGGCCTGCTTCAGAGTCTGGATTTCCTGGAGACGTTCCCTGTGTTCTGTGATCATAAGGTCGAGTTTTTCTTTCTGGGCGGCTGCAGCCTCTTTATTCTCATTACATTTTTTTAAGATAGTATCGTTTTCCTTTATCTTCTGCCTGAGCCCATTCAAAACGGCATGCGGTTCTGTACTTTCAATTCCCTCAATTTCGGCTTTTACGCTCGAAAGGCTGTTACCTGGTGTCCCTTTGAAGCCTTCTTACAGCCGTTTTTGCGCTTCCTGCTCTTTCCCTGTATTCTTCAAGCTTTCCAAGCTGTAGCAGGCCATCGATCATCCGCTGCCTGTCTTTTGGTTTTGCGTTAATGAGTACATCAATTTCACCCTGCCTGATGTAAGCGCAGTTCCTGTACGCCTCTTCATCCATATTTAAAAGAGAACAGACCTCTTCGTAAGTCCGTGTAGCCTGATCAACAATACTTTCCCCATTGGCATAGAGCACACATTTCGAATTCGAAGCGTTCTCACTTTTAGAAGAATACCTGAAAGCCTGTTCTATAAGGTAGTCCTGCCCTAAATGCTCAAAACCCAGGTTTATTTTTGCATTTTCAGCCCCTTTGAAGATTACATCTGCAAGCACAAAGTCTTTTGAAAGAATTTTGCTCCCGAAAAGCCCCATAAAACATGCTTCAAGCAGGCTGGACTTCCCGCTCCCGTTCACCCCGGAAATGACTGTAACTCCGTCTTCAAATGTAAAATCCAGTTTTTTATAACTCCGGATGTTTTCAATATGCAGGTTTTTGAGCTTCACAGGTAATCACCAAGGTTATACTGTCGAGGTACAGCAGTCTTTCTCCTTCCTTTTTTTGCCCCCGCTTTCCCCGTTTTTTTCGCTTAGCTCCGTAGCCCTGGCAGGTTCCTCTTCAGGCAGCTTTTCAGCTTTGTCTGTTTTTTTCTTTTACAGGTTTGCCTTTAACTCCGGGCTCAGACCGCTTTCTACTCTTCTTCTCAGGTTTACTTTCAGGAAATTCACTTTCAGGTTCAGTTTTCAAGATTACTTTCGGCTCGACATTTAGATTTAACTTCAGATTCACTTTCAGGTTTAACTTCAGATTCACTTTCAGGTTTAACTTCAGATTCACTTTCAGGTTTAACTTCAGATTCACTTTCAGGTTTAACTTCAGATTCACTTTCAGATTTAACTTTAGGTTTACTTTCTGCTCGGCTTTTAGGTTTACTTTCAAGTTTACTTTCAGGTTTAACTTCAGGTTCGTTATCTTTGTCTTTTCTGAACTCGGTTTCAGCCTCTTGAGTTTTTCCTGAAGTCCTGGATGTTTCCTGCGAAATATTCGATTCGGGCGGCACTACAGGTTTACTGGACAACTCTGTTGATCTCAAATCAGGCGGCTTCAAAGGCCCCAA
>Ga0268359_13214_pt1 | contig 9917 bp, 10 predicted proteins | sample BioMet11_FD_194416 | JGI IMG/M metagenome (GOLD analysis project Ga0268359, IMG submission 194416) | Sewage microbial communities from Oakland, California, United States - Biofuel 11 (PacBio Assembly) | ecosystem: Engineered > Wastewater > Sewage > Unclassified | place: USA: California | collected...
ACAAAATCTCTCTTTTTTAAAGAGAGAACCTGTCCACGTACAAGCCTTGCATAAACAGGCCATTGAGTAAGGGAAAGGGAAAGGACGACACTTAAAACCCCCGCTCCCAGCAGCCCTGCTATCATAAGGGCAAGAATGATATTGGGAAAAGCCAGCATCACGTCTACACCTCTCATAAGGATTTCATCAAACAGGCCTCCTTTGTACCCTGAAAGCAACCCAAGAGAGGTACCTGCAATGGATGTAGCTGCAACAACGAGAATTCCAATGCCGAGAGAGATGCGTGTGCCATAAATTACTCTTGAAAAGATGCAGCGTCCAAATTCATCAGTTCCTAAAGGGTATTCATGACAGGGACCAAGAAGTCGTTCGTCAAGTTTCTGGGCAAAAGGATCATTTGGAGAGATATAGGGAGCAAATAGGGCCAGAAAACATAGGATCGCAATAAACAAAATGCCAAAGAGCGCAAGTCTGTTTTTTCCAAACTCCCATAGACTTAGCCTTTTTTCATTCATAGAAAGTTTTTCAGCCATTTTTATATTCTCAATCATACATGTCATACCTGATTCTCGGGTCAAGCACTGCATACAATATATCTACTGCAAGGCTGGAAAGAGAAAAGAGCACTGCGATAAAAAGAACACAGCCCTGAACCATAGAGAAGTCTCTTGCAAAGATCGAGTCAACAAGAAGTTTTCCGATACCTGGCCAGGAGAAAATTGTTTCCACAATAACAGCTCCTCCAAGAAGATAACCCAATTGCATTCCTGCAAATGTAACAACTGGGAGTAAGGCATTTTTCAGTGCATGCCGTAAAACGACAGTATACTCATCAAATCCTCTGGCACGTGCAGCCAAAATATATTCCTTCTCCATCACCTCCATAAGGCTAGCTCGGGTAAGTCTGGCCGTAATTGAAGACATTGAAATTCCAAGGGTTAGAGCAGGAAGAGCAAGGTGACTCAGGCTTCCATACCCATAGCTAGGGAAAATATGAAGTGTCAGGGAAAAAAGCCAGATCAGAAGAATTCCAAGCCAGAAGTTAGGGATAGAAATACCTATCAGGGAAAAAAATGCGCAACAATTGTCAAGCAGAGCATTTTTCTGGAGAGCGCTCAGAATTCCTATCGGTAGGGCGATTAGGAGAGAAATTAATAAGCCGGCAACTGTAAGTTCTATAGTTGCCGGCAACTTCAAGATAATTTCTTCAAGGACATCATCAGAGGTTATAATAGATCTTCCAAGATCAAGATGCAAGAGATGATCCAGCCATATAAAGTACTGGAAATAAACAGGAGCATTAAGTCCTTCTGCTTCCCTGACGGATTCAATCTGGCTTGCATCGAGATCCTGTCCATATCTCTCAAGGGCTATGAGCTCAGCAGGATCTCCTGGCGCAAGGTACATAGCAAAAAAAGAAACAAGAGTAACCCCTGCTATTACTACTAATACCATGGCCAAGCGCTTTGCAATGTACTTCCACATAGATATTCTTCTTACATTTCTGTCATTTTCTGATATCGGTCTCTTCACTCACGATGCTCTCAGACATCCATTTTAAGGTTTATCTTTCCGTCTGTGCAGTTTTTTAATGTTCCATCTTTTCTGAATCTTGTTTGACTTTACTTCCTTTCAAGATAAACTCCCGAAAGGTCCAGCCAGGGATCTTCTGCTGTTATAACAAAGCCTTTTACAGAAGGGCCGGTTGCTACCACTTTTTCTTCATGTACCAGATAGAAAGCAGGGACTTCTTTTATTACAAAAGTCTGTAGAGCGTAATAGAGTTCTTTCTGCTTCTGCGGATCTATGGTCGAATCTGCTGCATCTACAAGCTGGTCATAGGTTTCATTGTGGTAGTGAGAGTAAGGACTTTTAGAATGGTGAATAAAGAAATGTTTTGGATAGGGGCCCCAGACAAAATAGCCAGTTCTGAGTATCATGCCAAAGTTTCCCACACCTTCTAGTTTGCTGATCGCTCCCTCATCAAGTACTTGAATTCCCACATTCATTCCTATTTTCCTGAGATCTTCCTGCACAACCTGAGCCATAAGAGTATGCCTGGCTGCCCATGCACCCTTACTTACAAGCAAGGTACAATTCAAGGGACTTCCATCTTTTTCTAGAATTCCATCCCCATTGGAATCTTCCCATCCTACTTCTTTAAGTAGAGCCTTTGATTTATCAAGGTCTTGCGAATATGTTTTCAGGTCAGGGTCAGAGTACATCATGTTGGGAGAATATGGTCTTCCTCCTGCCGGTTTTCCAACGCCGTTAAGAACATCGTTCACTAGGGCTTTGGTATCTATTGCATAGGCAACACTCTGGCGTACTTTTGTGTCGTTAAAAGGAGTTTTATCGCAATTGAATTGAAGGAAATCCGTAAAGGTGCTTAGCTTCCTTTGAACCTGGATACCGTTTTTGGCTTCGAGCCTCTTGACATCATACTCTGGAACCTTGATAATCATATCCAGTTCCCCGTTCTCAAAAGCCATAACTTGCGTAGAAGGATCAGGGATAACTTTAAAAATAACCTTGTCAAGCAGAGACTTATTTCCCCAGTAAGCGTCATTTCTGGTAAGCACTATTTCCTGATCTTTTGTCTGCGATTCAAACTTAAACGGCCCTGTCCCTACAGGTTTGACGAAATTTCCTGCTTTATCAAGACAGCCAGGCCCCATTATGGGCCAGGCCACATGAGTCAGGTAAAAAGGCAGAGGCATGGGTTTTTGGAGGACAAATTTCACGGTATAGTTATCAAGAGACTCTACACTTTTAATCGGTTTCAGTACTGCCTGTCTCACATAGGATTTGTCTGAGTAGGAAAACACGACAGAGTCTGCGTTAAAAGGTGTACCATCATGGAAGGTCACATTCTTGCGTAGGTGGAAGAGCCATGTCGTTCCGTTGTCAGGTGTTTCCCATGACTCGGCAAGTCCTGGGATAATATTCAGGTTAGAGTCAAGCCTTACAAGGGTTTCATAGACTTGAGACCAAACAAACCTGGCATCACCATCTGCAAACTTGTCAAGATACCAGTTGTTAACGTCTGAACTTATGCCCACAACAAGGTCCTGAGAGTTTTCCCCGAAACTGTCTCCTTTGGCAGTTTCATCCTTTTCTCCGCCTATGCAGGCACTTGCACCAATTACTGCAAGCAGCATGCAGGTTAATAAAATAAGCTTGAAATTCCGATCCATAAAATAATCCTCAATTCAGCTAAAAGGACTTCTAAAAGCGGCTTTTTCGAGAAGAAATCGAAGAACACGATTTATCTCGAAATTAAAAACCAATTTAAACACTTTATAGGCTAGAACGACAGATAATTTCTAATATCTTTTTATTGTGAGTAAATTATTATAATAAATATGAGTTTAATAAATTATTGTAATACTTTGTTAGATAAAAGAGTTTTCTTATAAAACTAAATGTAAACATTGTTAACAGAGATAATACCTGACTGAAAGCCTGAGCAAATAAACAAATTCTCAATTATCTCAAAAATCTGGGTAGAATATCGTATTCAACTGATGAAATGGGTGGTGTGTTATTGCACTTGCAGTGCAATTCAAGAAAATCTCCATTTTTCTGTAATGTCAATCAGAATTCAACAAGTATAACTTCGTTGGTTGTCAGCTCTAATGCATTTGTTTTACCATTTAATAAAGTATATATATTCATATTTGTATTCGTTTTTGTAACATATTTTGATAATTTATATTTCTATAATTTCAAGTAATTCGATATGTAAATAGTTTGAGCTGATAATATGGATCCATGTAACATTGACTGGAATGAAGTCTGGAAAGGGACGTTGGAAAGACAGTTAAAATCGAACAAAAATGTAGATTGTTCATCTATATGGCAGAATAAGGACAGAGCCAGACGCTTCTGGAAGATGTTTCAGGATAATAACGCAAAGGTAATAACCGAAAAGAGGATAAAGGGCATGAAAACTCTCTTCTGACTCCAGAGTTCTCGATATAGGGTCGGGACCCGGTACCCTTGCAATTCCGATTGCACAGCAGGTAGCTCATGTAACTGCTGTTGAACCTTCTGACGGCATGATGAACATCATGCAGGAGAACATTAAAGAGTACGGAATCAAGAACATCGATTGTGTACATAAAGATTGGGATGCCGTTGATGTCGAATCCGACCTTTCGGCTCCTTATGATGTGGTTTTTGCTTCTTATTCCTTGGGCATGAAAGACATACGGACTTCGGTCCAAAAGATGATAGATGCTTCTTCAAGGTATGTTTATCTGTATTGGTTTGCGGGGGAAACTTCATGGGATGCGCATTCTCGGAGACTCTGGCCTTTCCTTCACGGATGTGAGTATCAGCCAGCCCCGAAGTGCGATGTTCTCTACAACGTGCTCTACAATATGGGAATCTACCCAAATGTTGAAGTTTTCCCTTTCGAGCACGTCCACAGGTATTCAACTTTTGAAGAAGCAGTTGAGGATTTCAAGTCGTATTACAATGTAACCTCCAGTACCCAGGAGACCATTCTCAGGACCTATCTGAAAGGCATTCTTGCGGTAGATAATGGAAATCTTATTCAAAGAGGATGGTCCACCAGAGTAAAAATGTGGTGGGAAAAACAAACTGAGTAGATCGGGGACCTTAATGAACCGCTATTTCCTCTAGAAAATGCACGTTTCTGTCAAGCTTGAACATAATTGTTTTGAGGCTTTTTAAGTATTTCAGAGCGGCACTGTCAGGTCTACGAGGGATAAGAATCATTTTCAACATAACTCAAATTTATAATTTGTCCATTCCTTAAAGTATCCATTGAGTTATCGAAATTTAAAGGAAATGATGGCAGAAAGAGGAGTAGAAGTTGATCACAGTACTATCATGAGATGGGTACATCAATATTCACCTGAAATTGAAAAAAAGTAAGAAGGCACTTAAGACCAACAACTGATTCGTGGAGAGTTGATGAGACTTATGTAAAAGTGAAAGGAAAATGGAAATATTTTTATCGAGCAGTTGACTCAAATGGAGATACAATTGACTTCATGTTAAGTGCAAAACGAGATCGAAAAGCAGCAAAACGTTTCTTTAAGAAAGCTTTGAATTCTCATCATAATCAAATTCCAAAAACACTAACAATTGATAAAAATCCAGCTTATCCACCTGCTGTAGATAAACTAAAAAATGACAAACTACTACCCAGAAACGTAGGCATTAGACAAATCAAGTATTTGAATAACATTATAGAACAAGATCATAGATCTATAAAGTGAATTGTTAATCCAATGTTAGGATTTCAGTCTTTTCACACAGCTATTAAGACTTTAAAGGAATTGAAGCTATGAATATGATTAAAAAAGGACAAATCAATAATCTAAATTACTCTAGTCTTAACGAAGCTAAATATGTTAATCAATTATTTGGAATAGCTCTATAATGTTGATAAATTTTCTTGAATATTTTGACTTTTCTTTGATATTGTAAATTTACATGTTTATTCTGATATTTTTGCAACGGAACCATAAATATTGAGTTTTGGGATCAGCTCTAAGTTACTCACTCGAAACAGCGAAGAATCAACATATTAGTATTTTAGCTTATATTTGTAACCCGTTTAGTAATATATATAAAATATTACATTCAACTGAAAAACATTCACATATGTAAGCAAGATGATAGCGATAGATAACACTTCGAGAACTACAATTACTTGTTAAGGTAGTATAATTAAATGAAAAAATAAAGCATGAAAGTTTTCCAGTTGGTAGTGTGTCATTTTTTCTGTAAAATCATAAATATTAAAATCATAAATCTTAATAAGTTAACCGTTGGAAAATCCAACATCAAGAGAACTGAATTCTGGTCAGTATACAAAAATTTGACTCTGAATTTACAGAAAATTCGGAAACCCTGAATTCCAGTTAAAAATACATACAAATAATTGAGACATTTGAAGGAAAAAAATGGATACGAATACAATTGATTGGAATGAAGTTTGGAAAGATCAGATGTTGAAAAACGTAGGTTCAAATCCTGCCGACGATTATGCATCTCTCTGGAGTAAACGATTGAATGCAAAATTGTTTTTGGAAATAACAATGGAAAACGATAAAGGAAGAATTGAGAAGACAATGAATAGTCTGCCAATAACTTCTAAATCTCGAGTGCTTGATATAGGCTCAGGTCCTGGAGTTCTTTCAATTCTAATTTCTAAAAAAGCGGCTCATGTCACAGCTGTAGAACCTTCAAGGGAAATGATGAGTATTTTGCAAGATAACATCAAGAAATTTGATATTACCAATATTAATTGTGTAAATAAACGTTGGGAAGATGTGGATACAGAAACAGATCTTGAAGGTCCGTATGATATAGTCTTTGCTTCATACTCTCTCGGAATGGTTGATATAAAAAATGCAATAATAAAAATGATTTCTTCTTCTTCAAGTAATGTGCACCTTTATTGGATTGCAGGAAGCAATTTATGGGATATATATTCCCCTGAGATCTGGCCTGTTCTTCATGGCAAGGATTATCAACCTATGCCAAAAGCAATATTTTATATAATGTTCTATATCAGATGGGTATTTATCCTAATGTAAATGTGTCCAAATTAAATTATATAAATAGATTTTCGTCTTTTGATGAAGCTGTCGAGTATTGTATTCCTATGTATAAAATTACAAATTCCTCTCAAGAGCAGATACTTCGTGATTATCTAAAATGTATTCTAAAAAACAGAGACGGTTTTTTGACTATCGAGGCTCAAACCAATCATGTAGAAATGTGGTGGCAAAAGTAAATTGGTGTTATTTTATCCTCTAGGATTTTTATTGGGAGATTTATGTTCAGAGGATATTTTCAAAAATCAAACTCTATAATTATATTTAGAGTTATATAAACTTACTTTCCGCGGATACACACAAAAATACTATTCATATTCTCAAAATGGTAGTCATTTAAAAAGTTGACCGTTCTTTGATGGATTATTTTGGGCAAATGGGCAAATAATTTTTACTTTTGTATACATCTGTGGAATGTAGGATAAACATCAATTTTAAACTATTCAAATAAAACTGGATTTTAAAATCAAAACTTGTTGCTGAGTTTCCTATAAAAAAACCGTAGATGGAATCTATGACTTGAAATCGTCTGCGTCCATCTGTAATTATCTGCCATTAGCTGAAAATATTTAGAACCAGCTTACTTGGAAAAAGTTTGCAATAAATTCGCAATGATATTTTCCAAGAAGCTAAAAAATTATTATAAAATTATAGGAGGGATAAAAATAAAATGGAAATTTGGGAAAATAGTATTGTTTTCATTAGCGGTTACAATTCTTATTAGCTCAACAGCAATAGCAGGAGAAGTGAAAATTATACGAACTCTTTCAACAACTGAACCTGTTGCAAATTCAGAATTTGCTGTTACTCTTAACGTATCAGGGACGGACGTAGCTGGTATTGTTGAAAGTATTCCTGAAGGGTTTTCTTACATTGGTACAAGCCATCCAGAAACGCAGACTAGCCAATCTAAACAAAAAATCTTTTTTTCGGTTATAGGGGAAACAGAAATCACATATCGAGTAAAAGCACCTTTATCAGGAGGTGGAGCATTTACAGGAACATGGTATGATCCTCTGGATAAAACCGAAGGAGTAATTGCAAATACAGATGTGATCGTTAAATCAAACTACTCCAGCAAATCAAACTACTCCAGCAAAAGTGAAGCGCAACCACAGGAACCTGAATCGAAAAATACACCTTTTTTAAGTACAGTAGCAATGATTGCGATAATTGGTTTATCAGCTTATTGTTTAAGAGATTATTAGAGCGGAAGGAGAACACAGTAGGTGTTTAAAATGAATACAACTGTAAAAAGAAGGTTATTTGTAGGTATCTTATTGTGCTTCTTAATATCTTTGAGAATATGTGTGGCTAGTGCAGCAATTCCAGGAGATCTGAATAATGATAACATGATTTCTAGAGCAGAACTTTCAGATGCAATTATCTCATACATGAAGTTTACATATGCCGGAGAAAGTGTAAAGTGTCTTGAAAAGGATATGTTGCGAGAAACCGCAAGAAAGCATTTTACAATAACTGTGACTGATCTTGCTGGAAGAGAAGTTACTGTTCCTACAAGAGTCGAAAGAGTTGTTTTAGGTCAGTCTCTTTATATTCAGGAATTTGCCGCTCTGGAAGGTGAAAATTTTACAGAAAAAATAGTTGGTTGGGGTTCAGAACTTGAAACTTATGACATGGATACCTACAATGAATATCTAAAGAAGTACCCCGAAATAGAAAACATTCCTACAGTCGGATCTCTTAATAAAAATACATTTGACACAGAAGCTATTATTTCTCTTAATCCTGACCTTGTTATAATGCCATTAATGATGAAAGATATAGCGCAAAAGAGTACTGAAAATCTGGAAAATGCCGGAATTCCCGTTCTTTTTGTAGACTTCTGGAAAGACCCTTTAGAAAATACACAGAAGAGCATACTAGTAATGGGTCAAGTACTGGGTAGGGAAAAAAGAGCAGAAGATATTTCTAGATTTTACGGGGAACAGATGGATAAGGTTATTCAGTCCTGAATAGTAAGGAAGAAAATGATACAAAACAGAAAGTTTACGTTGAATATGGTTCATTTGGCCCATCTCAGTATGGAATGACTTTAGTACCTCAAACTGGGGACCAATGATCACAAAATTAAATGGTATAAACATTGCCGAAGGTGTTGCAAGTATGGCTCCCATAGATCCGGAATACCTTCTGGCTGAAAATCCTGATATTATAATAATAGCTGGCCAGTATTGGCCAGAGAGTAAAGATTCAATGATACTTGGATATGCAACAAATCTAACTGAATCCAGAAAACGTCTTCAAGGTTTCTGTACCCGCTCAGGATGGAACACACTTAATGCAGTAAAAAATAATAATATTCATGGGATCATCAAGGTATTAGTTATCATATATATAATTTTGCGGGAATTCAGGCACTTGCTAAATGGATGTATCCAGAGAAATTTGCTGATTTAGATCCAGAAGCAAATTTAAGAGAATTTCATGAGAGATATCTGCCTATTGATTATAATGGCGTGTGGATCTTGGATATTGGGGAGGCGCAAGAAAAATGAAATCTGCAAACAGAGAGACATATAATGCTATAATAAAGCAAAATCTCTTTATTTAATTTGTTTTGCAATTGCAGTATTCCTTGCATTTTTAACAGATATTGCAGTAGGATCTTCATCACTTTCTGTTTATGACGTCTTTTCAACAATAATTTCACCACATTTAAACAACCCTAATACAAACATCATTGTCTGGGATTTTAGATTACCTAAAGCTCTGATGGCAATTATTGTCGGTGCATCTCTCGCTGTAGCTGGCGCGGAAGTACAAACTATTCTTGATAATCCTCTGGCGAGCCCGTACACACTCGGCATATCAGCTGCTGCTGGCTTTGGTGCTGCTCTTGCTGTAGTTTTCGGGCTAGGCACAATCCCGTTTGCCGGAAGTATCCTCGTTTCTATTAATGCTTTTATTTTTTCATTTATCTCATTTTCTATAATATGCCTTATCGCTAAAATAAAAAATGCCAGCAAAGAGATTATGATTCTTACCGGAGTCTCCCTACTATTTTGTTCCAGGCACTAATATCTTTACTTGAATATTTAGCAACAGATGAGCAGCTTCAAAAATAGTATTTTGGTTATTTGGCAGTTTCGAGAACTCCTCCTGGTCTACAGTATTAATTTGTTTTGTTATCTTATTGTCATCGTTCCATACTTGCCATTGATTCTTGGAAACTTACAGCACTAAAACTGGGAGACGAGAAGGCCAAAAGTTTAGGAATTAATGTTGAGAAACTACGCTTAAAAGTGATTATTTGCGTAACTATCCTTACAGCATCTGCAGTATGTTTTGTTGGTA